>Ga0310786_10008629_pt1 | contig 13049 bp, 29 predicted proteins | sample AusTroGonzalo_MG_FD_203881 | JGI IMG/M metagenome (GOLD analysis project Ga0310786, IMG submission 203881) | Bovine rumen microbial communities from tropical cattle in Woodstock, Queensland, Australia - Gonzalo_03 (v2) (version 2) | ecosystem: Host-associated > Mammals > Digestive system >... | reverse complement strand
GCAGATGAATGCTATAACTGCCGTGATGATGTTTTAGTATTCCGCAGACCTACACCTTCTCAAGAATATGTGGAGTTGTGTGCCTTAATGAGAATCCTTACAAACTACAGACAATTAAAAGAACAAACAAGATTAAATATAGTAAAGTAAAAAATATTATAGGGACCATTAGTAGTGATGTGTGCCAGAGTGTTAAAAAATGGAAGGAAAAGGTTTGGGGGGAGTTAAAAAATGGGGGGGGAGTGTTGATGTGTGCAAGAGTATTGAAAAGGTAGAGTTAATGTGTGCATAGTAATGCGTGAGCAAAGGTTACGGTAGTATGGTTTTGCACTACAGGGGTAAAAGTTTTCAAAAATCTGGAAAATTTCTGGCAGGCATTTATCTATCCTCTAAACAAAGATGCAAAAACCCCTCTATCGCCCACCCAGAGCGGATTTGAGGCACATTGCAAGTCTGTAACGCTCACCACTACACGCTTTCCCGGTCCCCGGTCCCTGCAAACGCAGCAGCCACGCCAACTTCACAGGGACCAGGTCGGCATGCTTCAGTAGGCATGGCATCTTCGGGCATCTCACATCTGGAAACCCTTGCCATCACTACATCAGAGCCGGGACTTGACAAGTCGGTAAAAATGGCCTTATAATATAGGTGTGGTCAGCAAAACCACTTGAACATTGACAACAGAATAAAAACGGTACGGTTATAAAACCGTAACCATTAAGGGCTTCGGTCATAGTAGTACAGTAGAAAGCGTGTAAACACGCAGAAAGAGGTAAATTATGGCTATTGACAATGAAACTATCAGAAACGCAGAAAACTACAAGAACAACTATGACGCTATCCAAGACAAAATCAACGAGTTGAACACGAAAATAGGCGAACTCACCGAACAAATAGAGGTGTTGAAGTCTGGAGCATACGACTATTACGAAGTTTACGGTCAATGTATGTCCTCAAATCGTTTCAAAGACATTCACATAGAAGTTGAAGAGTCTGTGGCACTTGATACAAAGGCACTTATGGCAAAGTATGCAGATTGGGCTAAACGCTTTCCAACAAAGGTAAAGAGTCCATACTCCTACATCAAGACGAATGCAAACAACGCAAAGGTTAAACAAAAACAATAACGATTAACGATTTTGAACGACCGAAGCCCTTAATAGTTACGATTTGTAACTGATGTGATACGATTAAGTAGCCGATTTAATCGGCAGAAAGGAACGATTATGACAAACGCAGAAATGACAAAGGTTTCAAACATTACAGAGATTGAAAAGCACTACGGAAGCGATTTAGACGCAGCCAGCGTCTATGAAACACTGATTCAGAAGGCATTGAACGAGCCCGGCACGATTAACAAAGCGTTCAACTTATTCCACGATTACAGTTTCAGCAATACATTGCTTGCTTACTTCCAAATGCAAGCGAGAGGTTTAGATGTAACACCGATTGGAACATTCAGAAAATGGAAGTCCTTAAACAAAACGGTTGCCAAAGGTTCAAAGGCACTTGCAATTCTTTACCCGGTTTTCTCTTCCTTCTGGAAGGATGAGGAAGTAAAGAACGAGGACGGTTCAAAGACGATTAAGAGAGTCAAAATCACTTACATCAGCGGTTTTGAAGTTCACCATGAACACTTCGCATTGAGTCAATGCAAAGAGTACGGAACAGAAGAGCCTCAAAGAGTTGACTTAAAGGTCGATTGGGACAGAGTTCTGAACGACTTAAACATCAGCAAAGTCAAATGGGATGAGGTTGAGGGCAATGCTCAAGGGTACGCAAGACCTATCAAAAGAGAGTTAGCGATTAACCCATTATGCACAAGCCGAGACAAAACAATGGTTCACGAGATAGCACACATCCTTCTTCACGGTAATGATGAAGAGTTTAAGGACAACAAAGTCCTTGCCCGTAACATCAAAGAGGTTCAAGCCGAAATGGTTGCATACCTTGTGATGTCAATGCTTGGAGTAACTGATGAGGAAGTGTTGAGTGAGTCCAGAGGTTATATCCAACATTGGTTAAGCAATGACAAAGTTGAGCCAAGCGAAACCAAGCAAGTGATGAGGGCAGTGGACAAAATACTTGAAGCCATTACCCAAAAGCAAAAGAAGGACTACAAAAAGAGAGGGCAATAGCCCTCTCATCCTTCCGGGACAATAGTTACAGCGATTAAAGAGAGAGGATAAAACAAATGAACAAGATTAAGAACATAGCACTTGCAATACTGTTCATCATAGCCATAGGTCTTATGAGCAGATTGGAATACCAAGACACAATTAAGTCAGCCGAGTATGACGCACAAAACAAAGCAGAAGTGATTAAACAATGGCAGAACAGATGTTTACACGGTGATATATTTGATGCGGATATATGTCAAGCCATAATGCAGTAGCAACGACAGTAAGGGAATACAACTCCCTTACTGTTCAATAAAGCAAAGAGTCATAATCGTAGAGAGGTGATTAACTATCACATCAACTCCTCCCACATATCACCTCTCTCTTTTCTTTATTGAGCAGTAACAAAATGTTCAACGAGAGCCCACTCACAAGCCCGTGAACGAGAGTTTATATTCAGAGTGATTAGTTATGCAGTCCCGGTCCTTGAAACGATTCACGAGGATGAGGGACGGCAGGGCGTAAACATTCATGAAATTCCTAAAAATTCCCAAAGGGACTTGACAAGATTACAAATGTATAATACAATAGATTCAGAAAGTGAGGTAACAAATGGTTAAAGTAAACTTAACATCATTCAAAGTAACAGAGTATGTACCTGATTACATGGCTATGCAGGAAGTACATTTTGAGTACGATTTTGTAAACCACAGGTACAGAGTAGATTATGGCGATTGGAAGCCAATGACAGAAGAAAAAGAAGCAAAAGTAAAAGCACAGTACAGTATAGCATAAGAAAGGAGATAACACAATGGCTACAAACACCACAGACAGAGTAGTTGCAATAATGAGCGACTATGTAAACAGTTTTAATTGCGACTATGAAGGCTTCGCAAAAGGTATGGGCGAGTGTCATAGGACACTACAACAAAACTTCACTAAACTATGCGTAGCATGGTTGAGATACCTTGCAACAACTGATATGTATGATTTGCGTAATCAATCAGCAGTTGATTTTGCAAAGAGTATCAAAGACAAACTTGATACAGTTGTTCTTCCTACGGTTTAATCCGTAGGTTGAACATCGGGACTTGACAAGACAATAGATGTTTAGTAAGATGTGATTACAAAGTGAAAGGAGCTAATATGAAAACAAGTAAATATCTCCCAGCTTCCACAGTTGATAATTATGTAAATCAAGTATTAAATTACTTAGAGAACGCACATCCAGATAAGGATAAATATGCAGGTTATTTAGATTATGAGAATGAAATAAATGAACTTGAAGAGAGCATAGATTATTACGGAACTATTGGTGGTACCGGGGCTAGTGAGTACACTTGGAGCGGTAATGGTGGTAATGATGTTGAAAAATACTACATCCCTTATGTTGGTTGGTGTGAAGGTCATTTAAGAACATTAGCTTATAAGCGTAGACAAAATGTATTACTACTTAATAAAGAAAAGAGATTAACACCAGAACAATTAAAAAAGGTTGAAAACTTATATTACAATAAAGATAAGTTAAAGACTTGACAAGACAACAAAAGTATGGTAAAGTGTAAGAGTACACAAACAAAGGAGCAAATGATATGGCAAAGAACAATTACATGCAGTTAGAAAAGATTTGTTATTTATTAGCAAAGTTAGGTATTGCTTCACACATTGACTCAAAGGCTATGAGTAATGGAGATGTTGAGCATAAAGTAACGGTATTGATACCAGAAAAGATTTATGTTTACGACAGGGAGCATGATGACGATAGATGGTATGAATACGAGAAGGTATGTGGCAAGCAGTTATTCCCTATTGACAATAATTTCCTTAAATATACCGAAGTTGAATTTGGTTTTGATAGCCGTTATCGTTCAATGATTAGAGAAGTAGTGGAGAGATAAACTCTCCACTTGACAAGAGAAAAACAATTTGATAGAGTGAGTATGAAAGGAGAATAGCACTATGGTTACATTAAACATTGAGAACGAACAAGGACAATTTGAAGAAGTAAATGTATCAGATGATTTTATGGAGTTATGCTGGAAGCAGGCAACAGTAATTGTGAAGCAGGCAAATGACGGCAGAGAGATTATTAAACTGATAGAAGAAACAACATCAGATAATAAACAAAGAAGTATTATTGCTGATATGGTATTAAAACAATTAGTAAGAAAATCAATGGTATCATTAATTTGCCGAGTGTTGAGTGGAGATTAATTCTCCACCCACTTGACAAGTGAACAAAAATAGTTTAGAATGATAGTACAAACAAACGAAAGGAGCAAATGATATGATTACAGCAGAAAAAATTGACAGAGTAATGAACAGCAGTATTGGTTCAATGACATTCTTTAAAAGGGCTTATGGTAAGAACATGGACTACACAGAGGGAGTAATGAATGTTCAAAGAGAATTGGATATGTATTGGTTTGTTGATTTAGTTTACTCACACATGCCAGCAGTAGTTGATAACTATTGCATCACAGAAGACCACTTCTACCTCGTAAGATTAGATGTGAATGATGATAACACAGCACACTTCTCAATAACAAGAGAAGAATATGATGAAGAACTTGAAGATTACAGAGATGAAGTGGTTGCAGAACAGGACATTGAGTATACAGACCTACCAAAATGTACAATGAAATTCTTTTTAGAATTAGCAAACTACGAGCCATTAACATTCCGTTTGCTATGCCCAAGTGAACATTAAACAAGTTAAAGTGTGAGGGAGATTTTCTCCCTTGCACTTGACAAGATAACAAAAGTATGGTAAGATAATAGAGTAACAGATAACAGCACTTACTAATCCATGCCAATGATTAGTAATACAAAAAGAAAGAGGTAACGTATGGCATTAACTAAAACACAGATTAACTATTTGGAAAACAAGTTAGACAGAGCAGTTAGCAACAAAGTTGACGCATTTAAAAAACAAATTGGTGAAGGTCAAAGCACAGACAGAACATTAATTGAAGAAATCGTTGCAGGTAACATCAAACTATTATCGCAAAAGGAAATCATTAAGAAACTTAAAGAGAAAATATCTTGTAGTGGTGGTTATTATTACAACTATTCCCTTTATGTAAATGAAATGGTATCAGAACAGGACAAAGAACGAGTTGACAAAGAAGTTCGTGAGAGAGAAAACAAAATCAACGATTACAGGGATAGACTATACAAAGCAAAACAAAACGCACTTGATAGTATAGTTCTTGACGGTGTAGATGTTGAAACGGCACTTGCAGAATTAAATGCAGTACAATAAGGGATAAAAAGGGGAAGGGTTATTCCCCCTTCCCTGTTTATACTAACATAAGAAAGGAGCAGTAATGATGTGTAAGAAAAAGAAACTTACTAAAAAAGATATAGTTGACAAACACTTTTGTCGTAGATGTGTAGAGCGAATCGGCTATGCACCAGACCACAAAGAGTTAGTCAAACAGATACAAGACCATAAATTAGAGTTTTACAAACGGTCAAGCAATAGAGTTACATTATGGCATTGGTTAGAACCAATATATAAAGTACCATGCCTGTTAGTTTATGACAGGATAAGACAACAAGTTATAACCTTATTGTTTTACAAACAAGAACTTGACAAGTCATTTCAATTATGTTAAGATATGTTGTAGCAGATAACAAAAGGAGATAACAAATGGCTAAAAGATTTTACTTTAAGAATGTAACCATTAAACATAATAAGATGTATGGTTACAACACACAAGAGGTATCAGTTTATTACCTTGACAAAGAAGGACAACCTCATTTAATTGACAGGTTTACATACGAAACCGGGAGCACTCCGGGAGCACAGCAGGAAGTATTTAACTTCTTATCCAAGAATGGTTATGTATCACAGAAGTATGCAGGTAAGAAGTATTACGAGAGCAACGCATATAAGGTTTATAAACTATTTGAAATGTTTTAACTCAAACATATCATTAAGGGGAGAATTTTCTCCCCTTGCTCCTCCCACTTGACAAGAGGAGAATGTTATGGTAAGATGTAAGAGTACAGAGCAAAAGGAGATAACATTATGAACAACACACCATATTTTTCATTGACATTCGTATTATTATTTGGTGGCTCGCTCACTTTATTCTTTACGATAGGAGTTTTAGGGTGGGTATATGATATACATTCATGGGCACACTTTGCATCACATATGTTTGATGTAATGGGAACAAAGACATCTTTAAAATGCTTGGTAACTTGCAACATATTAGATATAATTGTTTGTTACATATTATTACCTATAAAAAATAACTTGACAAGAGAATAAAAGTATGGTAAGATATAAGAGTAAACAAAAGGAGATAACATTATGAACTACGAACAATTAGAACACAGACATCAACAAATGAAACACATTGTAAACTATATGGATAATAACTTTGATAAGTATTCCGCAATAGTTAAGTATGCCAAAGATAATTGGGGTACAATGATAACTGCCTCAGTTAAGTATAATGTATCTATTGCAGACCAGATAGCAACAATAACTGAATGCCCTTATTACATAGCAGAAGATGTTGCGAGAATGATAAACTATCAGTATCAAAACAAATAACTTGACAAGATAACAATAGCCGTAGTATAATAACAGAGTACACAAACAAAAGGAGATAACAGTATGACAGAACAGATTAGTATTGAGTTCTTAAAGAACTTTAGAGCAGAGTTTAAAGACGCAGTAAAAGAGTTAGAGGAAAAACATGGTATTGTTATTAATTTAGGTAGCATTAGTTATGACTCCTCACACTTCACATCAAAGTTAGAAGTAAGACTTGACAGTATAAGTCCGAACCAAAAGTACATTGATACATTTAACCTACTACATAAAATGTATGGACTGGATGAAGATATGTTAAACAAATCTTTTATGGCTAACGGTACAACATTAAAGTTTGTAGGACTTGACAGTAAGAAAAGAAACTATCCTTGTATTTGTGAGGGTAGTAATGGTAAGTCTTACAAGATGTCCACAGACCAATTAAAGTTTCATTTAAGCAGAAACATATAAACTCCAACAGGGGAATATACTTCCCCTACTCCCCAAAACAAAAGGTATTGAGAGAGTCTTAATACCTTTTTCTTTACATAACTTTACAATATTGACAAGTTGGGTATTGACAGATTATAATAGATAGTTTATACTGTTAGTATAAGTTGACAGTAGTACCTAACGAAAGGACTACACTATGACCGAAGAAACAAAGATATGTGTAATTTGTGGTAAGGAATTCACCCCAAACTCACCATCACAAAAGATATGTGGCGACCCGGAATGCTTAAAAGCAAGACGCAGAGAGTACACAAAGAATCACGCAGAGATGTACAGAGAATTAAATCGTAAGCACAGACAAAAACCTCGTGTTAAAAAATACAGAGCAGCTTACGACAAACAATACCAGTTGGACCATAAGGAACAGATAAGAGAATATAAAAAGATATGGTTCCAAAAGCAACAGTTCTTAAAGTATTTAGAGAAAGGTACATTGCTCAAGAACATCTATTACTATTCACTGTCAGAGCAGGAACGGCAACAGATACTTGACAAGATAAAAAAGTAGTGGTATAATGTTTGTATGAGCAAACAGGAGAACACTATGAAACATTTCTTAACAATAGTATTGACATTTGTTTTAACAAGTGGTACAGTAGTACAGGCAGTTGACCTTAATACCTATACCTCTCCCGAGTTCTATAGACATTATGGTAAACAGCAAATTAAAACTAAAGACAGTAAAGGGAATACCATTTATGTTACACCTCACTACAGTTCTTATGAGGATAGGAACAGTGTAGCAAGTGAGAAGTATGTGGCTATCTATGACAAGAGGAGTCCAGCTTATGGGTATCGTTATGTATTGTATACACCAATAGGACACTTTGTAGGACATCACAGGTTAGAGCAAGCAAGCCCAAATGGATATGGGTTTGCACCAATACCAGACGGTGGACCAGACAGTCAGACACCATGCTTTCAGACTATACAAGAGGCAAAACATTTTTATTATCCTCAATGGTATTAAAACAAGTTAGCTCTCTCTTCTTATAAAAACTATCACAAGACTCTCGTGGTAGTTTTCTTTTGCACGAGTTTGTGTGTCGCACCGGGTAAAGTTACAGGAAATCATGAAAATTCCCAAAGACCACTTGACAAGTTAACAAAAGTATGTTAAAGTGTAAGAGTAGCAGATAACAAAGGAGATAATGATATGAAAACAATTTATGACAACACAAACACTTATGACTTATCAGAAGAAGAATTAGACTATGTAGAAAACTATGCATTTGATGATGAGTTAATCAATCTTAAAGGTACATTTACAGAACAACCTATTATAGCAATAGCAGATATGGGTTTGTGGAACGGACGCAAGCAGGGTTATAGAGTATGCAGTACACAATTATCAGACATACTAACAGTAGGTAACGCAGATAATATAGTTTTATACTTTGACGGCTTTAATGTTCGTAAAACATCACATCATCATGACGGTACTAACTACATATTATTCAGAGAATTCAGACCTAATGTAAATCAAGAGAAGTTTTGTGATATGGTATATAACGGAGAAACAATAGACAACAAAACCTTGAACAGATATACAAGAAGTTTAAAAAGATATGTTAAGAGTGTTTACGGCTTTTAAGCCGTAGCACTTGACAGGATAATAAATATATGCTATGATAAAAGAGCAGATAACAAAAGAGGTAACAAAATGAACTATTTAACCGTACAACAGTTAATAAATGAACTTCAAAAGGTAGAAGATAAAAATAAACCTGTTTGTATTGACGGAGATACAAAAGACTACCTTGTAACAAGTATTGCTGAAATGAAATATGTCGTAGATATATTTACTTGTTATGAGGACTACAAAGAAGTTTTAAACTTAAAACAAAGGAGATAACAATATGAACGCAGTTAAACAGGCACTATACTCATTTATAAATAAATGGTATAAGAATCGAAACTTTAACATTAAAGTTAGAAACATAGACTGTATGTATTATGAAGGTACACTTCTCAGAAAGTTGCCACCGGGCAAACGACCTACAAGTGTAGAACTTGCCATAGCAGAAATCTCATTAGCAATAGGATATGTAGACTGGAGTGAAATGACCCCTATGAAAAAAGACTTCATGAACTTATACAACCTAATGAAACAACACATCAGAGGTACGGCATGCACATACCACGCAGTCGCACAATTTTATAATAAGTATTATGAAAGTGGTTCAGAAGCAAACATTATGATGAACGCAGTTGACGAAGCATATTGTTATTTTGAATTTGAATAAAACACTTGACAAGATAAAAACTTTGTGATAAAATAAAAGAGTAGCAGATAACAAGCCGTAAGGCAGAAAGAGGTAACAATATGGGTTTAGACATGTATTTAACAAAAAGAATTGGCATTTATGCCATGTACGAATTTGAAAAGATAGACGGAACTATCTTTATCACAAAAGACGGAGAACCAATACCTATTAATTTTAATAAGGTTAGCAGTATCTCTGAACAAGCAGCCTATTGGAGAAAAGCAAACGCAATTCACAAATGGTTTGTAGACCATTGTCAGAATGGAGTAGATGATTGTGGAGAGTATGAAGTATCACTTGACCAATTAAGAGAATTAGTTAAGACATGTAAAGTAGTTCTTAAAAATAAAGATAAGGCTATGGAATTATTACCACCACAAGCAGGGTTTTTCTTTGGTAGTACAGAAGTAGACGAATGGTACATAGAGGACTTAAAACTAACAGTAAAGCAAATTGAACCTTTACTTAAAGAGAAATTCCCCGAAGGTATGTATGTCCATTACTCTTATCAAAGTTCATGGTAGGGTTTATCCCTACCACTTGACAAGAGAAAAATTTTATGTTAAGATGTAGGAGTAGCAGATAACATTCCTATCTAACAAGTGTTAGGTAGTACAAATTAAAGAGGTAACAATATGGCACAGTCAAGACTACAAACAATGAAAATTAGCGAACTCATTACACTATTAAAAGTGTATCAAAGGGACTTGGGTGATGTCCCTGTGTTCCACCAAAGAGACCCGGAGGGCAATGGCTTTGGAACATTACATCCTCGCTCTTTATCGTATGACGACCAAACTAATGTAGGTAAAGCAGTATTTATTATGCCGTTTGACGAATACATTGAGGACGAGTTGTTTCCACCATTAGAAATTTAATCATAAAGGCTTTGGGTGGTAGCCTTAATTACCACCCATTTGATAACACACAACAACGAAAGGATAACACAATGGGTGCAAGTTTTATATCAAGAGCAATTAAAGAAACAAACAGAAATGACATAGTAAAAAAGTTCAATGAGATAGTAGATGAGTGTATATATGAGCATGGACATAATGCATACAATGGTACATTCTCTACTATGGAAGGGCTCTCTGTAAAGGTTGATAAAGTATTCCCTACAAGAGATAGTGCAGAGGACTATATATCAGACAACACAGAGAAGTGGGGCAATGCAATGGCAGTAACAGTTAAAGAAGATAATAAAGAACCTTATACTTTGATAGGTGGTTGGGCAGCCATGTAGGTTGTCCCGGCTTGACAAGATAATTTTCTTGTGGTATAATGTTGGTGTAGCAGATAACAAAGGAGATACACAAATGACAAAGCAAGACGGATTTATGGTAATCAATTTGGCAACGGCAGAATGCGAACTAGGGTTTGCCACAAGAGAACAGGCAGAACAGTTTATTGGGGAAATTAATATCCCGGAAATCGAACAGTCAGAATTAGATGATGAGGATTTTGATATGGGAGAAACTGAAAGAACTTTGATAATGCCTTATTACCTTAATGACACTGATGAACCTAATGAGTTGACTATCTACAACAATGGCAGAAGCGATAGACCATTCTCATCAGCAGCCGAATATTATGAAGATACTCTTAATGATGACTTCATCAGTACACAGGACACACCAATCAGATTACAATTAGCATAAGGAGAATAACAATGTACTACATAGAACCTATAGAATCAGATTCAATAGAACTACAGAATCCATTAACAGAACATGATGTAATTGAACGAGCAAGAAATTATAGCAATGACTTGATTACTAATATGGTACAGGCAATCCAAACCTTAAATAAAGTTGGGTATCAAGTCTTTGAAGATTGTTAATAATCATATTGTTATCTCATAAGAAGCAACAGGGCGTGGTGAAATCTACGCCCTGTCTGCGTTTTGCACCGCACCGGGTAACCTCCCTCAAATTTTTAAAAATTCCCAACAGGGAATTTAGTGATGATTGATTGAGATGAACACTTGACAAGTGATTAAAAGTATGTTAAGATGTATATGTAACAGATAACAAAGGAGATAACAAATGACAAATGCAATGCAAGAGTACATGAACAGTGTTTATGCAAGCCCTTATGGACAAATGCGTAAGAAATTACAGGACAACGGCTATATTAGGCTTGTATTCCAAGAAAATTGCCTGTATGATGATGAGTTATGGGTACACCCAGACACAATAGAGGCGTATATTAACGGTACACGAAACCCGAAATGGATATTTGTGTATAAGGATAAATTCCTTAATTCATGGTCAAGTACACAAACACAACGCAGGTACCGTAAGTTGTGCAAGTGGCAATTGCAGGTATTATCGGACAATGGCTACATCTTGTAGCCATGCCGGGTCCGGGACTTGACAAGACATAAAATATAGTTTATAATGTATATGTAACAGATAACAAAGGAGACATACCATGAAAGTTAAAGAACTCGTGGCAGAACTGTTAAAGCTGCCTCAAGATGATGATATTGTCATCACAGCACTTGATGATTATTTTTATGAGAAAGATTTTGAAGTACATAGTCCGTATGATGACGGTCAAGCACAAGAAATCATTATTAATAGTTATTTTAGTAAAGGAGAACTCTAATGTATTCAGTATTAGAACTATACGACAAGGACTATGATACATATTACCCAGTTGCGTATTCACAGGATACAGGGAAATTACGCACTATGGGTATAGCACTTGAACAGCTTCTAAAAAAAGACATGATAGTGTGTTATCATTATGACGATAAACGAGATGAACTTATTAAAGAACCGTTTGACATGGTAAACATTAGAACATGTACTTATAACGAGAACATAGACCTGTCAAAAGTTTTTTAAACAAAACACTTGACAAGTAAACAAAAGTATGGTAAAGTGTAAGAGTAGCAGATAACAAAGAGGTAACAATTATGAAAAACAAAAACGAAATTTACACAAATGGTAACAACGCAAAATTAGGTAACAATGTTAGTATACTTAATTTACCACCTATTAAAACATGCGTTAATTGTAGCACATGTGCTGATTCATGTTATGCAATGTTCAGATACCAATATCCGAATGTTCAACAGCGTTGGAATAGAAACCTTGAAATGACTAAAGAGGACAATTTTGTAGAGTTGTCAACAATTGAACTAAAGTATAAGGCAACTCCTATAGTCCGTTTTCATGAGTCTGGCGACTTTTATTCAGACGAGTACATTGACAAATGTTTTGATTTAGCAGTAGCAAACCCGAATATATTCTTTTTTGGATATACTAAAAACAAAAATGCTTTAAAACTAAATGTTTTGGTAAATGTCAACATTATTTACTCATTGATAGAAACTCCACAGGGCGAGTTAAGAAACTATGGTACAGTAGAATATTGTGAGTATTTAAGAGATACATATAATGTTCCAATATGCCCTCATGGGTATACAGCAGATAAAGATAATTTTAAGTGTATGATAGATTGTCAAGAGTGCAAACACTATGATAGTGTATGTTTTGTAGAACATGGTCGTAAAGCAACTACTGATAAATATTCAAACAAAACATTGCAGGAATTAAGAGGGGAATAAACCCCCCTCTAATTCTT
>Ga0310786_10008628_pt1 | contig 13052 bp, 7 predicted proteins | sample AusTroGonzalo_MG_FD_203881 | JGI IMG/M metagenome (GOLD analysis project Ga0310786, IMG submission 203881) | Bovine rumen microbial communities from tropical cattle in Woodstock, Queensland, Australia - Gonzalo_03 (v2) (version 2) | ecosystem: Host-associated > Mammals > Digestive system >... | reverse complement strand
CCAGATGGTCCAGTCATCGTAAGAGTACTCCAGCGTATTGCTGGCGCTTGTAGAAGAGGACTCAATGGGCACATAGCCTCGTTTGATATACTCTCCCAAACCGCCGTACCACGGCACATTGGACGTAGAAGCCATCGCCTCCAGCGCCGCTTTCCGGTCGATATCCAGTCCCTTCGCCATGGCGTCGGCCAGCACCGAAACGGCGTGGTAACCCGTCATGCACCAGTTTTCGTTGGCCATGTGGCTCCAGATAGGCAGCATGTGATGGGGACTCTCCTGCCAGTGGGCCAGCATCGACTCCACCAGGTTGCGGGAAAGTTCCGGCATCAGCCAGGTCAGGAAAGGATGTTCGGCCCGATAAGTATCCCAGAGGGAGAATACCGTATAATTCGTAAAGCCCTGTGCCACATGCACATTGTGATCCAATCCGCGGTAACGGCCATCCACATCCATATACAGCGACGGATTGATCATCGTATGATACAGGGAGGTGTAGAACATCGTTTTCTGGTCGGGCGTGCCGTCCATTTCGATGAGGGAAAGCGCCTGGTCCCAGGCAGCGGCCGCCTGGGCCCTGGCCACCTCGAAACTCTTACCGGAGGCTTCGGCTTCCAGGTTCTTCAGCGCCCCCTCCATACCGGTTGCGCTCAAGGCTACCTTCACGGTCAGTTCAGGATTCTCGCGGGTGGCGAATTTCATCCAGGCCACCACCTTGCGACCCGCCATCTCCGGGAAATTCCGATACTGCGGGAATTTAGCGTAACCGCCTTTGTATTTGGGCGTTTCGCGATCCGTCCAACCATATTCCGTCATGGGCTGGGAGAACGAAATGGCAAAGTAAGTGGCATTGGTCCGGGCCCAGCCGTTGGTTACGCGATAACCCGTCAGCAAGGTATCATTGAGAACCCGAACCTCGGCCCATAGGGTTTTCCCGTCATAATTATAGATTCCGTGCACCAAATCCAGGATCAGGTGGCCGTCGGAGCCTGCCGGGAATGAATATTTATGCACACCTACACGCGGCGTCACGGTGAGTTGCGCCCGGACACCATTGTCGGCCAGCGTCACTTCGTAATAGCCGGGAACCGCCACTTCGGTATCGTGATTGTACCGGCAACGGTATCCGCTGTCGGGATTATCGGCCGTTCCGGGGTTCAGTTTCACCTCTCCCGTTCCGGGCATCAGAAGGATATCGCCCAGATCCGAATGGCCGGTTCCGCTGAAATGCGTGTGGCTGAAACCAACGATAGTAGGGTCACTGTAGCGGTATCCAGCGCAGTATTCATATACTTTGGGCTGATATTTTCCGCCTACATTGTGCGGGATGGTGTCCGTATCGGGACTCAGCTGCACCCCGCCGAAGGGGACGCAGGCGCCCGGGAAGGTATGACCCATTCCGTCCGTTCCGATAAAGGGCGCCACAAACGCGGCGTTGGAGGAAACCGGCTGCGCCAAAGCGACCACGCCCAGGCCCAGGAAAACCGAAAGAAGAATTAATAATTTTTTCATATTTATTCATAAAATAGTGACAAAAACAAAGATAATAAGATTTTTTTGGATGACAAACTTGCTTTTTCAAAACGGTTTTACTATCTTTCGTCTTTGAAAAAATATAGAGCAAATTTTTAAACCTTAAAACCATATGCAGATGAGGAAACAAATCTACCAAACGCCTCTTATCGAGGAAGATGACACTTTGCTGCAGGAGGGTCTCCTGGCCGCCAGCGAGGTAGGTCTAAATGATTATAATCCCAAAGAATGGGATTGGGAAAATTAAACTGCAAAAAGAAGAAAGTTATGAAAAAGATTTATTATCTCCTGATTGCAGCTATCGCATCCCTGACAGTTGCATCCTGCCAAAAAGAGCAGATTGAGCAGATTACCCCCGCCGATCCGAATGGCGGACAAGAATTTACTGTCTCCCTTCCTGAGATTACCAAGACAGCCCTTGTGGAAGGCAAGACCGTATGGGCCAAAGACGACACCCTTTGGGTATCGAACGGTCATATTACCGAAAAAGTAGGTGTTCCGGAAGAGAGCTGGGGCCAGAAGACCTTTAAGTTTGTCACGAAAGGTACCATGATCACCCCCGAAACGCCGAACATGTATGTGGTTTATCCGTACGAAGCCGCCGTTGAAATCAAAGACGAGAAGGTTCGTGTCCGGGTAAAGGGTGTCCAGGACGGCCAGTTCAAGAATGCGAACATCGCTGCCGCCCAGACCACGACTTATTCCGTGAACCTGCAGAACGTTACCGCTATCTTTAAGGTAAAGATTCCGGACGACCTTTCCATTCCTATCCACGCGCTTTCCATCAACGGAAACGACCTGGCGGGCACCTGCTCCGTGGACTTCTCGGGCGCAACCCCGGTCGTCACCCCTGTGAGCAAAGGTAACAGCATCGCCATCATGGCAGAAGGTATTACGGGCGATTTCTATGCCGCCGTCATCCCGGGAACATATGAAGCCGGTTTCTCGCTGACCGCTGCCACCGTCGATTTCGACAACGCTTGCGAGACCAAGACCACCAAATCGGCCAAGACCGTCGCTGTGAACGAGTTGGTCGACCTTGGTTCCATTGGTAAGAACCTGCAGCCTCTCAAAGGTAAAGGCACTGCCGCCGAACCTTGGGAACTGGAGAATGTCGGTCACATGATTGCTTTCGCTTATGCAGTCAACGAAGGCCGCACCTTTGCCGGCGAATACCTCAAGGTGATGAACGACATTGAAGGTATCACCACTCCTGCCGGTAATTTCTCCTACACCTATGACAGCAAAGCCGGCTACAAGCTGTCCGGCATCCCCTTCCAGGGAGATTTCGACGGCAACAACAAGACCCTTACCCTGGACCTCAACAGCAACTCTGTGGGTCGCTCCAGCGGTATCGGCCTGTTCGGCGGCCTGTCCGACGGTGCCAATGTCCACGACCTGGTCCTGGCCGGAAAGGTCTCTACCGGCGGAAACAACACGGGAGCCCTTGCCGGCTACGTCTATTCCAATACCGTAGGAGTCAAGGTAACCAAGGTAACCAACAAAGCATCCGTGGGCGGCAACAACAATATCGGCGGTCTGATCGGCCGTGGAGCCGCCAATGTAAACAACTTGTTGATTATTGACAACTGCAAGAACGAGGGTAACATTACCGCTTCCAGCTATGGCATCGGCGGTATCGCCGGTATCCTGGGCGATGCGGCCATCACCAAGACGGTGACCAACTGCACCAACAGTGGTGACGTCAAGGGACAGTATTCCATCGGCGGTGTCGTGGGTTATGCCTACAATGTCAACTTCACCGATTGCTCCAATTCCGGAAAGATCACCGGCACCACCGCCTGCGGCGGCGTCTATGGTGTCTTCAGCGGCAAGTTTGCCTGGTCTCCGGACAGCAACTACAACCGCGGCATCGGCGGGGTTGCCGGATGGTACCAGAACGGTACAGCCCGCAATTGCAGCAATACCGGAGAGGTCACCGGCATTACCAAGGTCGGCGGCGTACTGGGGTCGATGTACTTCGTCTCGGTCTACGACTGCTCCAATTCCGGCAAGGTCTCCGCTACAGGAAGCATCAATGCTACGCTGAACAACATGTCCATGGCCGGCGGTATTGTCGGATGGGTCTATGTCGCCTATAGGGTACAGGACTGCACCAACTTCGGCGAGATCTCCGGCAAGGGCTGCGTCGGCGGTCTGGTCGGTTATCTCAACCATGGCTCAACCTCCAACACTATTGCCTTGACGGTACAGAACGGCATCAACAAGGGTAAGGTTACGGGCTCTTCTTATGGCGTCGGCGGCATCTGCGGTATGGCCATGAGTGTGGCCTCCAACCGAAATGCCTTGATCAAAGGCTGTGTCAACGAGCATGATATCACCAATACCGGAGCCTATACCGGAGGTATCGTAGGCAATTTCTACGATATGAACAATGCCAAGTCAGGCATTATCCAGAACTGCGTCAACAATGCCAATGTGACGGGGCTCTACGCAAATGGTGGCATCGCCGGCTTTACGCAGGGTCGTACCACAGGTTGCGCCCATACCGTCTTCAACTGCGAAAATAATGGCAACGTTCTTGCCACAGACACGGAAGACGGTCTTCTTTCCGGCGGTATCGTCGGTTATGTCAATGGTCTTAATAAAGATGCCACATGCGGCCTGTTCCTGTACAACTGCGTCAATAACGGTAAAGTCCAGTATTCGGAAGCTTCTCTTGCCAAGCCATACGTTGGCGGTATCATCGGACAGCTCCAGTATGGAAAGATGGAGAATGTCGCCAATACGGGCACAGTGGGTACAGTGAGTGGCACCCCTGCGGAAGGCGCAGATGCCTACCTGGGCGGTGTCGCAGGAACGGTTGACAATACCGCCAAGGCCAATTATTCCTATTTCAAGGAGAACACCTTTGCCAAAGCGGTCGGCACCGCGTCTACAGCCACGCCGGGCGATTATCTGCTGAGCTTCGATACGGACGGTTTGCTTCCGATCATTGTCACCATTGGCGAACAGGATGCCTCCACGGTTGACGATGCTCTAAACCTGTGGGTCGGAGATAAAACCGACTACCTGAAGTGGACCTGGAAGAGCGGCGGCCCCGCCTTCGTCAAAGAATAACCCATTATCATTCATAGAGAAAAAGAGGCAATTTCGGTTGTCTCTTTTTCTTTTTTTTATTAGTTTTGTAAGTTTTTAGAATTGATGAAGATTTTGACCGTATACCGCGCTCCGAAAGTCGACGTGATGCACAACACGTTGGCCGAAGGGTTGTTGACGGCCAGCACTGATTCCCAGCTGGATTTGGACGGTCAGGATCTGGACTATGATTTCGGAGGAGACTGGTAAAGACGCAAGATGAAAAAGTGGCTGCTCATCGTTCTGGCTTTTGCCGCCGTGCTGGCTTCCTGCCAAAAGGAAGCGGACATCCCGGCCGGCAACGGAGTATGCCTTACCCTGGGCGCAAGCTTCCAGACATCCACCAAACTGGACTGGACGGGCAGTGACGAGGCCGGCTACAAGACCACTTTCAACAGCCACGACCGCCTGTTGCTGTACTTCCGCAACGCCTCCGGGGCCCAGGTCGGGCAGACCTTTACCCTTCCCATCGATATTTCGACTCTGTCGGCCGACGGCCGGAAAGCCGCCTTTACCGGCAGCGACGTTATTGTGCCGGATGGTGCGACGCAGATTTTCTCCTATCTGGACAACGATGCCGAGCCCAACTATATGATTTACGGCACTACGCCCTATGTAGAGCTCGCTTCACAGGGCGGAACCTTTGCAGAAGCAACCGGACGCCAGGTTATCGCCGGTTCGCTGCCCCTGGAAGGCCTGCAGCAGAAACCCGGTGCGCTGGCCGGAAACATCGACTTCCACTACCGTACCGCAATCCTGAAGCTGGAACTCACCTTCCCCGAAGGTTCCGTTCCTGCGGCGGATACCCCCATTACCCTGTCCAATGAAGGCAAAACCTTCTACAACCGCATCCGGTTATACTGGGGTGAACCATTCTACATTGCCAACCGCAATACGAAAGGGCCCATCACCACCTATGCCAGCACAGTAGAAGGGAATACCCTGCACAGCTGGATCTGTGTATGGGCCGGCGATTCTTTCAGCGGCAGCGTGATAGAGATCAAGGATGGACAGACCACCTGGACCGCCACCTTCGATCCGCAGGAAACGCCGCAGGCGGGCAGCCTGTACCGCATCCGCCGGACGCTGTCGGCCTGGGACCCGGAAACCGGCAGCGGAGGCATCACCGGAGGAGGATATACTGAAAAATAATTAAAACCAACCATAATGTTTATGCGTAAAATCATTTCGATGCTTTTGACTGTCTTGCTTGCTGTCGGCGCCCTGGCGCAGACAAAGACCAAGACGGTGAAAGGCGTGGTGTACGAAGAGGAGACGGGCCAAACCCTGCCCGGAGCCACCGTATCCGTCGTGGGATCCACCCGCGGCGTAATTGCGGACCTGGACGGCGCCTTTGAGATTTCCGGCGTCAAGTCCTCCGACGAACTCAAGGTCGAATTCTTCGGCAAGGAGCCCCAGACCATCAAGGTCGGGGATGGAACCAACTTCCTTGTCAAACTGAAGAACCAGGCCACCGAGTTGGAAGGTGCCGTAACCGTTGCTTTCGGTAAGCAGCGCAAAGAGAGCCTGATTGGCTCCGTGACCGCCATCGACGTGGCCACGCTGAAGGTTCCTTCCAGTAACTTGACCACCGCCCTTGCGGGTAACGTAGCGGGTGTGATTGCTTATCAGCGTACCGGTGAACCGGGACAGGACAACGCCGACTTCTTCGTCCGTGGCATTACCACCTTCGGCGCCAATACCTCCCCGCTCATCCTGATCGATAACATCGAGCTGACGAGCACCGACCTGGCGCGCCTGCAGCCGGACGACATTGAAAGCTTCTCCATCATGAAGGATGCAACCGCAACGGCCCTGTATGGCGCCCGCGGTGCGAACGGTGTCATCTATGTGACCACCAAACGCGGCCAGGAAGGTCCGGCGAAGATTTTCGCCCGCGTGGAGACCTCCATCTCCCAGCCTACCCGCATGGTGGAACTGGCCGACCCGGTCACCTACATGAAGGCCTACAACGAGGGTATTTCGACCCGTGACCCGCTGGCCGAGCTCCAGTACAGTTTCGATAAGATCGAGCAGACCGGAAAGCCTGGTGCCAACCGCCTCATCTATCCGGCCAACGACTGGTACGACATGCTCTTCAAGAACTTCGCAACTGCGTACCGCGCCAACATTTCGGCCCGAGGCGGCGGAAAGGTGGCACGCTACTACGTGACGGGTTCCTTCACCGAGGATACCGGTATCTTGAAGGTTGACAAACGCAACTCCTTCAACAACAACATCGACCAGAAGACCTATACCCTGCGCTCGAACGTGGATATCAACGTGACGAAGACCACCCAGCTGGCCGTGCGCCTGACGGGTAACTTCACGGACTATACCGGCCCGCTCAACGGTGGTAACGACGTGTTTAAGCAGGTGGTCCACTCCGACCCGGTGCTGTTCCCCGCCTACTATCCCGTTGACGATGAACACATTGGCATCCAGCATATTATGTTCGGTAACTACGACGACGGTTCCTACACCAACCCGTATGCCAACCTGGTCAAAGGTTACCGCGACACCCAGCGTTCCCAAATGATTGCGGCCGTGGAGCTGAACCAGGACCTGAGTTTCATTACCCCGGGCCTCAAGTTCATGACGCTCTTCAACCTGACGCGTCTGTCTTACTACGAGGTGAACCGCCAGTTCTCCCCCTACTGGTATACCCTGGACAGCTACGATTCCTACACGGGTGAGTACCACGTAAAGCGCATCAACGATGACGGTACGGACTACCTGCAGTACAGCGAAAAGGACAAGACCATCACCAATACGATGTATTCCGAAAGCCGGCTCAACTACGCCCGCGAATTCGGCAAGCACGAGGTCACCGGCCTGCTGGTTCTCACGGCCCGCGAGCAGTTGAACGCCAACGCCGGTTCCCTGCAGTTGTCGCTGCCTTCCCGTAACGCCGGTCTCTCCGGTCGTTTCACCTACGGCTGGGACAAGCGCTACTTCGCCGAGTTCAACTTCGGTTACAATGGTTCCGAGCGTTTCCACAAGAGTCACCGCTGGGGTTTCTTCCCCTCCTTCGGCGGCGCCTGGGTGATCTCCAATGAGCCTTGGTTCAAGAAAGTCAAAGACAAGTATGTCCACAACCTGAAGCTGCGCGCTTCTTACGGTTTGGTGGGTAACGATAACATCGGCAACGCCAGGAACCGCTTCTACTATCTCTCCGAGATGAATATGAACAGTACGAACCTGCAGGCTACCTTCGGTGAGTTCCGCGGGGTTACGTACAAGGGTATCGACGTGGTCCGTTACGCCAACGAAGCCATCACGTGGGAGACTTCCTACAAAGCCAACTACGCCATTGAGCTGGGTCTGTTCAAGAAACTCGACGTGATTGCCGAGTTCTTCACCGAGCACCGCAAGGATATCTTCATGAGCCGTGCCGATATCCCCGAGACCATGGGTCTCCAGGCCGGCATCTCCGCCAACATCGGCGAAGCCAAGGCACACGGTATCGATATCCAGGCCGACTACAAACACGTTATCAACCAGGATATGTGGGCATCGGCCCGAGCCAACTTCACCTACTCCCGGAGCAAATACCTGGTGTATGAAGAGCCCGAATATCCGGAATCCTACCGTCAGCACGCCGGCTACTCCCTGAAACAGACCTGGGGTTACATCGCCGAGCGTCTCTTCATTGACGATGAAGAAGCGGCCAACAGCCCTTCGCAGGCATCCTTCGGTGTCCAGTACGGCGGCGGTGACATCAAGTACACCGACGTGAACGGCGATGGTGTCATCACCGAAGCCGACCGCGTGCCGATTGGTCTGCCGACCTCGCCGGAAATCATCTACGGTTTCGGTACTTCCTTCGGCTGGAAGGGACTGGATTTCTCGGTCTTCTTCCAGGGCCTGGCCAATGAATCCTTCTGGATTGACGCCACGGCCGACTACTCTTCCTCCAAGGTAGGTACGGCGCCCTTCGTCCACAATACCCAGTTGCTCAAGGCCTATTACGACAGCCACTGGAGCGAGGACAACCGCGACGTCTATGCCCTCTGGCCCCGTTTCAGCTCTGCCTACGAGAACAAGAACAACTCCGCCGTCAGTACCTGGTGGATGCGGGACGGTTCCTTCCTGCGTCTGAAACAGCTGGAAGTAGGTTACACCCTCCCTTACAAGTGGACCAAGAAGCTGCGCATGGAAAACCTGCGCGTGTATTTCCAGGGCAATAACCTCCTCTGCTGGAGCCGCTTCGACCTGTGGGATCCGGAGCTGGCCGGCGAGGGCTTGAACTACCCTATCCAGCGGACCTTCAATATCGGTCTCCACGTAACCTTCAAATAATCGGACGGATATGAAAAAGATATATACCGCTATTATGATTGGCCTGACCGCCCTGCTGAGCGGCATCAGTTGCAATAAATTCCTGGATGTGGTGCCGAACGACGGTTTGGCTACCATCGACATGGCCTTTAACCTGCGTTCCACCGCCATCCGTTACCTGGCGACCTGCTATGCCTATATGCCCAACGACGGTGTTCCCGCCTCGGACTACGGCATGCTCACCGGTGATGAGATGTGGGACCTTGTCGGCCGTATCGTGTCCAACACCAGTGCCCGCGTTTCCAACAACCTGTTCCAGATTGCCCGCGGCTTCCAGAGCGCTTCCAACGTGTATGGAAACGACTGGGCCAGCATGTATGAAGGCATCCGCTGCTGCGACATCCTGGTGGAGAACATCGACCGGGTACCGGATATGACGGAACAGGAGAAGAAACAATGGAAGGCGGAAGTAACCTTCCTCAAGGCTTACTACCACTTCAACCTGGTGCGTAAATGGGGCCCCGTTCCCATTATCCGAGAAAGCCTGCCGATGGATTCCGACGTGGAAACGGTGCGTGTGTACCGTGACAACATCGACGACTGCTTCGATTTTATCATGGAGTTGCTGGACAAGGCCTATCCCGACCTGCCTATCACCAACCTCTCCACGGACGAATACGGCCGTATCACTCAGCCCATCTGCGCCGCCCTCAAGGCACGCGTGGCCGTGTACGCCGCCAGCCCGCTGTTCAACGGCAACGAAGAGGAAGCTACCCTGACAGACAACCAGGGCCGCCAGCTCTTCCCCTCCAAGACGCCCGAGCAGAAACTCGCCCGCTGGACGGCAGCCGTGGAAATCTGCAAGAAAGCCATCGATGTCTGCGACGAGGCCAATATCAAGCTGTATGACGGCTCCACCATCGACTATCGTCTGGTAGATACGCTCAAACGGACGCTGACCATCCGCAAGGCTTTCAACGAGCGCTGGAATTCCGAGCTCATCTGGGGCAACACCCAGACCGCCAGCTCGCTGACTAGCATCTTCCAGCAGCTGTGCATGCCCAATATGACGGACTACACCCACTCCCTGGGCGGTTACCGGTTCATCGGCGTGCCGCTGAAAATCGTGGACCAGTTCTATACCCGCAATGGTCTTCCCACCGAGAACGATACGGAATGGACCACCATCAACCCGATGGAGCTGAAAGACGGCACGGAAGATCACGCCTACTATCTGAAGAAAGGCTACACGACCGTTCGGTTGAACTTCAACCGGGAGCCGCGCTTCTATGCCTCCCTGGGCTTCGACGGCGGTACCTGGCTGGGTATGATGACCAAGTACAACGACGTCCTGGCCGAGGATATGAACTATATCGAATGCCGTATCGGCGGAAAACAGGGCAAGACCGGCAGTGAGAACGGCCCCGTTACGGGTTACTTCCCCAAGAAGCTCTTCCCGCTGGAGTGCACCATGACGGGTAACAACTCCTTTACCTCTTACTGGTTCCCCTGGCCGATGATCCGCCTGACCGACCTGTACCTCCTCTATTGCGAAGCCATCAACGAGGCGGAAGGCCCCAACGGAGCACACAGCGCCGACCTGTACAAGTACCTCGACGCGATTCGCGCCCGTGCCGGTATCCCGGATATCAAGACTTCCTGGGACCAGTTCAGCAACAACCCGGGCTACTATAACAGCCAGCCCGGTATGCGCGAGATTATCCACCGCGAACGGCAGAACGAGCTTGTCTTCGAAAGCCAGCGCTACTGGGATATCCGCCGCTGGAAAACCGCTCCCAGCGAGTACCTGAAGAACATCTATGGCTTTACGATCACCGGCTCCGCTCCGGAAGATTACTACGTACGCCAGTTGATTACCACGCAGCGTTTCGGCCTGAAAGACTATTTCTGGCCCATCAGTACCTATTACCTGGAAAGGAACCCGAACCTGGTACAGAACATTGGTTGGTAAAAGCATAAGCATATGAAAAAATTAATTGCATATATTTCGCTCGCCCTTTTGATAGCGGCCTGCGACTTGAGCGGGAACGAATTCGGACGGCTCGACCAGAAAAACGACGTTCCCATCCCGACGCCGGTAACCGTCACGAGCGTCCGTCCCACCTTTGGCGGCGCCGTCATCAAGGTTTCCATCCCGAACGATGAATATATCAAAGGTGTCATCGCCACGTACGAGCGTAACGGCGAACAGGTGAACGCCAAGATTTCCCGGTATGTAGACAGCCTGACGGTAGAAGGATTTGCAGACAATGCCGAGCACGTCATCCACGTGGCCTCCTTCAACGTTAACGAAGAGCAGTCCCCTGCGGTGGATGTACGATTCACCCCGCTTCCGGCGGCTATTTCTACGGTAAAACCGGTTATCTACCAGACCTTCGGCGGTGTCAAGATCCGCATCACCGGCAACGAGGCAAAGACCGACCTGGCCGTCTGCCTCCTGCGTGACGAGAACCTGGAAGACACCTCCAAACCCGTATCGGAGATGCGCTGGGTAGAGGTTACGACCCTGTTCACGGCCAGCAATAACATCACACTGGTGCGCCGTGGCATCGAAGCGGAAGAGGCCATCTTCGGCGTCTATCTGCGCGACCACTGGGGCAACCTTTCGGATACCACCTGGGCCGTCCTTCACCCCATGGAGGAAACGCAGCTTGACAAACGTCTGTTCAAGAATGCTGCCATTAAGGATGACAACTGGGTGGCCGGTTCCACCACCAACCAGTACTACCCGATTGAGCGGCTCTGGGACGGTTCCGGTACCTCCGCTTATACGGATGGCAAGTATTGGTTCTTCGCCACCGGCGAAAGCCCGCTCCCGATGTGGTTTACCATCGACCTGGGCGTCAAGGCCCGCATCAGCCGCATCGCCACCCTGCCGCGTATCGCCTACGTGATCTGGCAGGGCGCCCACCCGCGCGACTTCGAGTTCTGGGGCAGTATGGATCCTACCGGACAGCCTCAGGAAGGTCGCGAGCATGAATTCGACGATACTTGGTTCTGCCTGGGCCGTTTCACCCAGTTCAAGCCTTCCGGCTATCAGGAAGACGGAACCGTGGGAACGATTACAGCCGAGGATAACGAGTACTTCAATGCGGGTAACGACTTTGAAATGGATCCCGAACTGGAGCCCCGTGCCAACGACCCTATCCGCTACCTGCGCGTTGTCATCGTAGACACCTTCGGCAGCTATGAGCTGAAACTGACGTCCTATTCCCTGCAATTGGGCGAAGTCACCCCTTATGGTCAGGTTCTTGAGTCTTACAGATAACATGAAGGATATGAAAAAGATTATAGCCATTCTTTGCCTTGCCGCCGCCGCATTCTCCTGCGCGAAACAGGACGATGTTTACAAGGAATTTATCGTAGACGGCGGACATGTCTATCCGGCCAAAGTCAAGGTTCTGAACGCCCTCTCGGGCTTCCAGCGCATTGCTTTGGAATGGGAAAAACCCTTCGATCCTTCCCTGAAGTCCGCCAAGGTCTATTGGGACAACTACTCCCAATCCCTGGACGTGGATTACGCGCAATATGCAGACGGGAATGTCTCCGTGCTCATTAACGACCTGGAAGACCGTGCCTACACCTTTGACGTGGTTAATTTCGACGACAAAGGCAACCGCTCGCTGGCCCAGGAGCTGTCCGTAACGCCATTCGGCAACAACTGGCTGCTTTCCCACACGGAGCGCAGCGTGGCCAACGCCGTCATGGATGGGAACGATGCCCGCATCGAAATGACCAAATCCACCATGGAAATGACCGCCACCCAGTTCCGGTATTATACCGAAGCCGGAGAAAAGGTCGTGTATGAAAAGATCCTGGTTCCTGAAGAAACGGAGATTGTACTGCCGACTGCCAAAAAAGGAAAACGCTTCGAATTCCGTTCCGCCTATAAGCCTGAAAAAGGCATGGATATCGTTTGGACACCCAACTGGTCCAAATCTCCGGACGCCCTGGCCTATGCCCTTCCTACGAGCACCTGGGGGGTTACCGTTACCAAGAATCAGGAATTCAGCACCTTTACCGTGGATAAGATTTTCGACGGAGTGGTCTCCTCTTCCAACCGCTGGCATTCTTCCCGTGACGCGGCCATCGCCAAGAACGTCAAAGTGATTGCCCTGGAT
>Ga0310786_10008627_pt1 | contig 13054 bp, 15 predicted proteins | sample AusTroGonzalo_MG_FD_203881 | JGI IMG/M metagenome (GOLD analysis project Ga0310786, IMG submission 203881) | Bovine rumen microbial communities from tropical cattle in Woodstock, Queensland, Australia - Gonzalo_03 (v2) (version 2) | ecosystem: Host-associated > Mammals > Digestive system >... | reverse complement strand
CCAAACGCGATATACGTTGGTGCCCAATAGTCAAAGTCTGTCATTTTGATGTCTCCTTTATTTCTGCGAGGTCTTACATCACATCAGTTCCTTCCCGCATGAGAAAACCCTTTCCACAACCTCCAGCGTAATCCCGCCCCAGGCGGCATTCATCATGTCGGACGTCCCATACTCGTTGCACGTGCCGATCATCAGTACGGGCATCGGGAAAATCCAGCTCTTCTTTCCAATATTCTTCTTCATTTAAGCCTACCTTTTCATTTAAGCCTACCTTCTCGTTGAAGACGGAAGGTATCATATCACATTTATGAGATAATTAGTCGATAGACTATTTACTGTCTATGGGCTTGTTCCTTTCATTGTCAGTTTTCACGATTTGAGATTGGCTGGTTCTTTGGCATATAGTATAACAAAACTCAGGCAGCGTGGACAACGCTTCGATCAAGGCGAGTCTCCGGATATCCCGCCGCCCGTCTTCCAATGCGATTGAGTTCTTCGAGAACCTTGATTCGCTCGTCAGCCGTCAACGACAGGCAGAACGCTTCGTCCTGCTCTTTGAGCGTCGTCAACTTTACCGCTGTCCTATCCATTCTGCGTCCTCGCCTTCAGTTTTTCAAGAGCAAGCGCGTCGGCAATGTCCTTGGGACGTCCAGACGCCCGTTTGTTCACAATCAGATCGTCAAGCGACAAGACCTTGATTTCAATCCCGTCAACGGTCATCTTTACTGCACGAAGGGAGGAATCCGCATAGTTGAGCCCGTCAACTGCGGAGATGATGTCGATTCGCTGCGGCTCGTTGCCGATCTGGAATACCATTCCCGGCCTGTGGAAATCCGCCTCCGTCAAACCCATCAATGGCGCACCAAATGCCTTTATCGCCCGCATGACAGCCTTGGCGTTTTCTGGATTTGCCATAATCCAGAAATCAATGTCAAACGTCGTCCTCGGCCATCCGTGCAGAGCGACGGCATACCCTCCGACGAGCATGAAGTCCACGCCCTCTCGCAAAAGGCATTCAACCATGTCTCTGTAATCTGGATTTAACAATCTATCAGCCATTTGGATCCCCACCTTATTTCTTGCACACAGGTATCAGTCTCGACATGTTTTTCTCTCCTTGTCGTTTCATCGGTCACGCGGGACACATGACCTTACCTTATTGACCTCTGTCATGCCCACCGCCATTCTTCACCTCGCTTTCCGTTCGAGGGCATAACACCCTAAACAAAAGACATCAATATTATTACATTTTCGGTCTTAAAAGTCAATGCTGACGCGCGAAAAACGAAATCTGCTACCGCTGTCTCTGATCAGGCGGCGCGAAGAAGACCGACTGCCCACACCGCGCCAATGGCCGCTGTTATAGCGTCTCCTGACCGGCTCCGAAATTCACTATACCCTGTTCGCGGTTGCGGCGTTTGCGAACGGTCTCGGTCGCGGCGTTCACGACTGCGTAGCGTGGACAGTCGTACCCGTGGTCGTTGATTATGCCGCAGGCCTGAAGGTGAGAATAGACCGTGACGGGCCCGAGATACTTGAAGCCTCGCCGACGCAGTTCCGCGCTGATGCGCTCGGACAGACCGTTTGATGCTGGGATCAGCCCGTCGCCATGCTTGTCATAGAGAATCGTCTTGCCGTTCGAAAACGCCCAGAGCCAGTCACTGAACTCGCCATGCTCACGGCGCAACTCTATGAACCGCCGCGCGTTGTGAATGACGGCCTCGATCTTTCGTCGTGAGCGGATCATGCCTGGCGTTTCCAAAATGCGCTTGATGTCGGATTCTCCGTAGGCGGCAATCTTGTCGAAGTTGAAACCGTCGAAGCAAGAGCGGAAGATCTCGCGTTTGAGCATCATCAGGTTCCAGCTCAGTCCACACTGCATGACCTCCATCATCAGATACTCGAACTGCTTGACGTCATCGTGGACGGGTATCCCCCACTCCTCGTCATGATAGCGTTGCGTCACATCGGACGCGTTTTCCCAGTTGCAGTAGCTCATTTCTCGTGCGGGACTTTAACGTTACTTCAGCACATAATGCGTAGAACGACCTTGGTCCCGCTGCTTAAGGATGGCCCTTGCCACAAGCATGTTTATTTCGCACGGAATATTCTCCGCATTTTTTGCGGACATCATACCATGTTTTCTCCGCACGAACCAAACCATAAAATCATCTTTTCTCAACCTCCAGCATCTTGTGCGTGTTCCAGCGTGGGCTCTTGCGCCACTCTCCTTCTCGTTTTAGTCGTTGTCGGAAGCTACGTACAAATGGGAAAGGTTGACGTCATAGAGGAAACGCTTCACATCCTCTTCTGTTGTCTTCTTCTTCGCCATCAATGCAAGTCGTTCGTATGGCATACCGTTTTTGTTTCTGGCTTTGACAACGAAAAAACGCCGTCCGTCGCGCGTTTCAAACGAGAGTGATATGATGTCTTTCACGTCAATTCTGCTCCCTGCGTTGCCAAATTGGAAGAATACGCCCTTCTCGGCAACATGAAAAACGTAAGGCAATATATACAGAGCTGGCAAAAGCACAGAGTAGCCGACAAATATAGTTATTACACCCCTTCGCGTAGATTATTGTCCGATAGCCACTCGCGGGCAGGCATGACTTCAATCGTGAAGCCACCCTGCGATATCGTTTCGCGTTCATGGTCGGTCACAAGCAGGAGGCTTCCGCATCCCGTCTTCTTCGCAGCGGAGAAAAGAGGCGCTACCTCGCGCCTGCGCGTCTTTAGCCCCTCGATCGTGTAGGCGACCTGGATGAGCTGGACAATCCTTCCATGCCTGACGCGGCAGAAATCGATATCGCTTGTCTGGTCTTTGTAGTAGTAGATTTCCGCATCGTCATCAGTCCTGCGCCTGAGAAGTTCAAGGCAAACTATGTTCTCAAGCCGCCAGCCCAATTCCTCGTCCGAACCAAGCACGCCCGTGAAATACGATATGAACGCCGGATCGGAAACATAAAGCTTTTCGTTGCGAATACGTTCCGCAGGTTTAGCCGAATATCTTCGCACAAGCGAGACGAGGAACGCCTCGGCGAGATATCCAGTGTAGGTCTGCATCGTGTGCGCGCTCGAAACACCGGCCTTCTGCGCAAGACGATCATACGATATTTCCCGAGAGAACTGCTGCATCAGCACGTATGCGGCGTCAATGAACCGCTGCGCGTTCCTGACCTTGCGACGTCCGAGAATGTCGCGCGACAGAATTGAATTGTACAGCGCGGACACATATCCCCGCTGGTCGGCAAGCGCAAACGTCTCCGGCAATCCTCCGTTGAAGAAATACCTCTTCCAGTCCTCTTCCGTCTCATGCCCGATCCAGGCGCAATATTCGGCATATGAAAAGGGAAACACGGATATGGGGATGTGACGACCCGTCAGATGGGTCGCAAGATCCCCGGTGAGAAGCCGCGCGTTTGAGCCAGTTATCACGACATGCTTGCCGCCGCGCAACAATCGGTTCACGAAAAGATGCCACCCCTCGACATTCTGTATTTCGTCGAAAAGGAAATGGTCAACGTTGCCGTAAACCTCATAGACCACCTGCAGGACATCGTCCAACTCGGACGCATCGATCTTGGCTAGCACCTCGTCGTCGAAATCGACATAGCCGTACATGACGCCCGAATTCTTCATTGCCGTCCTACAGACCACGGATTTTCCGGATCGTCTCATTCCAACAATGGCCTGAGCAAGGTGGCTTGTAACGTCAACTTTGTCCATCGGCGCCCTGGCGAGCATCTTCTCTGCCAGAAGACGTTCGAGCTCAAGCTTCTGCTCGCGTATCGCCTTTTTCAGATCTCTGCCCATACAATCTGTCCTTTCGGGCAAACATTATAGCATTCCCCGGACGCCTATTGCAATAACCAATATGATTTATTGCAATATGATTCGCGGAAAAGCAATATCGACCCCCAATGACGCGATCATGTCATCCACTTGCCGATAGGTCAGCGTATGAAGTTCATCGGCTGCCAAGGTTCGCGCGCGGGCGGAGGATTGTCATTGAGGCTCTTGATGAGCCATGCCATGTTGCGGGCCATCATCCGCATCGTCTGCATGCCTTCGGCGTCCGCAGCGCACTCCCCTTCTGCGCGACCAAAGGCGATGTTCCAATACTGCGACGTGACGAGCGGACAGTTCAGCATCTCGAACGGCATGTTCATCGCCTGGAACGCCGCTGTCGATCCGCCGCGACGGCAGACTGCTATGCAGGCGGCGGGTTTTCCTTGGACATTGGCCCCGGCCGCAAAGCATACGCGCTGCCATACGGCGAGCAATGCGCCGTTTGGCTGTCCGTAGTACGTAGGCGAACCAAGGACTATGCCGTCCGTATCGACAAGCTTCTCGGCAATGCGGTTCGCGACGTCGTCATCGAAAGCGCAGCGTCCGAGATTCTTCTGCTTGCACTGTCCGCACGCGATGCACCCGCGCACCGGCTGAACGCCGATCCACATGACCTCGCTCTCGACACCCTCCTTGGCAAGGGCGTCGGCGACTTCCTTGAGCGCCCGAGCGGTGTTTCCGTTCCGCCGCGGGCTACCGTTTACCATCAGCACCTTCATCTTTTCTTTCCTCTCTTTCTCATGTGCAAATAATGCCAGCGGAGCTCCTCGCGCTGTTGCTCGCGTTCGGATGCGAGAGCTACAAACCTCATGTTCTTATCTCTCGCTCGATCCATGCCATGAGGAAATCGACTATGCCCTGTTGCCGCTCGATGGGGATCTCGACCCCGCGCGGCACTTTCCACCACTTCGCGAGGCAACCACGGCAACAACAGGCACAGGCGTGTTGGGCTTTGAACACAGGATGCCCGCGCATCGGGGTTTGCCTTCCGTCATTCGTAGGATTCGACGGGGCGAGGCGCTCTCTGATGAAGTCTTCGCAATGGCGCCGAATCGTCTCCATCCCCTTGTCGGCGATGTACGCCCTGTCCTCCTCGGACAAATGAAACCGAGAGCGGAACTTCGATTTGGCCAATCGCTCAAAGGCCGCATGATGACGTTCCGCGAGTCCAGGGCATATCTCGGCGGAGTCTGGATTCGTCCATCCGTAGGGGAACGTGCGGCATTTCACGGGCTTGACGGGATGGATGCGGCAGCGGTTGTCCGCCCCAAGCCACGCGCACGAGCCATCAGGACGGCTCTTCAGGATCAGTCCGCGGCGGTCGGGCGCGATTTCCGTCTCATTGTCGATGAAATCCCGCTCCGACATGCCTACGAACGCGGCGATCCGCGCGATTTCGGCGTCCGACACGCGCACGATGCCGTCCTTGATCCGGCAGCACGCCCCACACTGCCGGCAGACAAAACCAGACTGCTGAACAAGGGGGAATTTGACAAACGACTCAAGGAGGATGTCAGGATGCTCTGCCGCCAGCGTATCCCTGGGCATCGTCGCGGTGATTGCGGCAACGCGCATTCCCGCCGCCTTCGCGGCCCTGATACCTCCGACGGCATCCTCAAACACGAGGCACTCCGATGGTGTGAGCCCAAGACGGGCCGCCGCCATGAGATAACAATCTGGCGCGGGCTTGCCGTGTTCATACTGCGACGCATCAACGACCACATCGAAAAGATCGCGCAGTCCAAGTCCGTCGAGAACAAAGTCCACGTTGTCCATCGACCCGCCTGTCGCAATTGCCAGCCTCACGTCTTGACTGCGGGCATTGCGCAGCAGTTCACCCAATCCATCTGGAAGGCGAAGATACGGCGCATAGAGTTCGCGGTAGAGGGATTCCTTTTCGCGGGTCAAGGCGGCACATTCATCCGGGGGCACTTCCCTGTCGAAGATGCGGTTCATGTAGTACGCGCTCGGCGCGCCCATCCAATCAAGAATTTCTTGCTCGGTTATCTCGCGCCCGTGTCGGACGGCGAATTCGCGCCACGCCTTTACGTGCCACGCGCAGTTGTCCACGAGTGTGCCGTCCATATCGAATATGTATGCTTTGATCAATTAACGTACCTCGTTATTTTATAGGGGGACAACTTGATAGCGGGACAGACCCGGCAAAATTCTTCATTTCCCGAACTCGAGAACCACTATGCCGTTCGGCGCGAGGTTCACTGCGGCGCTGCCGCCGACAGGCCTCATGCCCGCAACGGACACCGCACCAGACGCAGCCCTGTCGCGGGGCGTCGTGACCACCACGGCGACTCTTTCTCCCTCGGTGTAGCCTGCCGCCAGAAGTCCGTTCTTCGTTTCGACCGTTATGCCGTCAGGCCCGGTGAATCGCCCCGTCAGCAAGATCGGATGTTCAGCGCGCAGATGATTGATCTCGGCGAGCGCCGCCGCCTGCGCCAGGAGAGGGCTACAGGACAACAGGACGACAGAACACATAGACAAAGACCTTTTCAATACCTTGTCTTTGATTTTCTCAAAACAATAATTGTGGTTTACCATGTTTTTACCCTTTCTACATTTGACATTTGTGATTCACCTGAAAAGACCATCCTCTTCGGCCTGCGACAGATCGCTGACACGGAAGTAGGTGGCCGTGGCGTCAACATCGGGGAACTCCGTAAGCGTGATCTCCGTCGAGTTCTTCTCGTTGACGCCCGTGGCATGCCCGGCCGTCGCGACGCGGATCTTCAGCGCCGTGCCGTTCGGGCGCACCGAGTCGTCCCGCACAAGGCGGACACTGGCTGGATCGACGAGCATCGTCGCGCAGATGTCGGCTGGGTCGAGCGCAAAGAACTCGCGATTCTTCGCAAGCCTCTGGTCCTCCGCCGTAAGTCCGGACGATTTCATCTCGACGCGTTCCGTGCCGCCTCCGTTCAACGTTGGGTTGAGCGCATAGACTAGAGGTCCGCGCATGAACGCAACACGCCCCGCCTGGCGGCGGCGCCCGGCCACGGTCCTTACGCGCATCGGGAGCGTCAGCTCCACTCGATCGCCCCTCCGCCATTTGCGCTTCAAGTGCGCCAGCGTGCCGCGCTTCGCAGCAACCGCCTCGCCGTTGACGGCGAGCGAAGGACTTTCGCACCAGCCGGGGATGCGCAGGACAAGGTCGAATTCGCCACCGTCCCGCTCCGGCACCACGTCAAGCACGATCTTCTCGCCCGTTGGATAGTCAGTCGTCTCGCGGATCTCGACCGCGCCGCATGCCAATTTCGTCTTCAGCGTGCAGGATGTGTACAAGTTCGCGTATAGCGCCGACGGCGACTTGTAGAAAGTGAATTCCGGCAGTTCTGACATGATACGGCGGAAGTTGTTCGGGCAGCAATACGTGTCGCTTTTATAGTAGGTGCGCTTTCCCTCGAGCGGCGTATAGTAGCGGATTTTCCGTCCGGTCTCGGACTGAGCTCCGAAGAGCGCGTTGTAGATCGTGCGCTCTACGGCGTCGCCCCAGCGCGCCTCGGGATTCACGCTCTCGCGCACTAGCGCATCCCACAGCCACAGCTGGTAGCCCGTCGAACACGTCTCGCCCACCGACAGCCGGCCGTCCTGGTCATCCGTCCAACACTCCCAGAGCCCGCATGTGCCGTTGATGAGCGTTCCGTTGCCGTCGAGCATGAATCGCACCGTCTCGTCCGTCGCGCGGCGCGGCGTGTCCACGCCCGAGGCGCGGTAGAGGCTCTGCACGAGACACTGGTGGAGATGGGTCGCGGAATGCCCGTGGATTCCGAAGCCTCGCCCAAGCGTCACCGGGCGGTACCAGGTGTCGAGGTGGCGCGCCTTCACGGCGAAGTCACGGTACTTTACATCCCCCGTCTCCTTGTAGAGCGCATGAAGTCCCCACGGGAAGCCGACGGCCGCCGCAGTACCGGAGATGTATGCGTCCTCCCATCCTGCCGGCATCGTGTGCCAATTGTCGATCATGTAGTCCGCAGCGCGACGGGCCGCCGCGAGCGACCGCTCCGACCCGAAGTAGCGGTGGTCTGCGGCGAGGCCCAGAAAGATGAACCCCGTCTCGGCGAGATCCCAGTAGCCCCAGAGCCGCGAATCCTTGCGGAGGCATCCTATGTAGCCGTCTGGCGCCTGCGCCTTCAAGAGTTCCGTCACTACATGATCCTTTAGCGCAATGACGCGAGGGTCTCCGGTATAGACGCCGAAGCGCACGGCCGTCTCGATCAGCTTGCCCGTGCCCACTGAATCGCCCGACCGGGCCTTGGCGCGGAAACGGTCGAGGAACTGGTGTTCAATCTCGGCCTGGAGCAAGTTGTTCGTGACGGCCATCATGATGCGCCGCTCGAATTCGCCGCCCAGGCGGATCTCGTCCAGCCCAACACGGCTGAAACGTTCGACCGAATCGCCGAACAACGGCAGCGAAGCCACCGTTGCGCAGACACATGACAGCGCGACAACGGCGGACGAAACGAACACTTTCACGGTTTCTTGCATTTTCATGACGGCAATACTCCTTTAGGGAAAAGTATTTTACCATAAACCCGCAGAACCGGATGTTTGTTTGGCGGGAAAAAAATCACGCTCCAAAAAAAATACTGTAACTTGCGGAACTGAATGCAAGCCCTTCGCACTATCATCCCATAGACACGTAGTTCGATGACTAGAGCCTAGATTTCGTTGGACATCATTTTGGTTTTTTATTCCACAACCACGGGCACGCCCGGATCGCAGAGCTTTAGGAGCCTCTCGGCATTCCAGTTCGCAAGGCGGAAGCAGCCATGCGACTCCGCGCGGCCTATGCGTTCCGGGATGGGCGTACCGTGGATTCCATACCCTTTAAGGGTGAGCCCGATCCATGCGACGCCGACCGGATTGTTGGGGCCGGGCGGAAAGATGTGCCTCTCGACCTTGCGTCCGCGCGGCGTGTAATCGGGCGTGTACGTGTAATTAGGATGCGGCACTATTGACTTGACCTGAATCTCGCCAGTCGGCGGCAACTTTGCCTTGTCGGCTGCGATGGAGCATGGGAAGAGCGCGAGCAGACCGCCGTTCTTGTCGAAGGCCGTGATCTCGCAGCGTCCTATCGAAACGCGCAAGGCGCTTGCCAGAACCGGCGGAGTGTTTTTTTCCGGCGGCTTCTCAGACCAGGGGAAAGGCCCGCTGAAATCGGGAAACACAATCCGCGACCCTATCGGAGGATTGGGCCAGGCGAGATGTGGATTCAGGTTTTTCAGCGTTGTCTGCGAAAGGTGTCCGCGTTCCGCGAACATCTCCTGCAGCGTCTCGTAGCCCATTGCGGGGAGCGCCGCTTTCGCCGCAGGCTCACGCGGAATCGCCACAAGCGCTGCGACATCCTCGGCAGTCACGACCGTGGAGGTCAGGAGATTCCTTTCGCCAGGAAAGTATATCTGCCAGAACTTTGCGTGGAAACCGTGGTCGGGCTCAGGCAATCCTTTCGCGGCGCAGTATGTGGCCATGGCCACCTTGGACTTGTGCCCATATTGCCCGTCAAGCGTGTTTGGAGAGAATCCGCGCCTGTCGAGACATATCTGGAGGGCAAGCACATAGCCCTGCGGATACTGCAGGCGCTCCATCTCAGGCGGAAGCGCCCCGGCCAGACATCGCGCCGCCGCCAAAACGCCAAAGAGAAATGCACATGTATGGCGTGCGAACCGCATCACAGCTTTGTCCAGACGCCGCCCGCATCGTTGGACGCGATGACAGCCTCTATGAACCTGAGCCCGCGCACTCCGTCCTGCACTCCGGGGAAGTCGAGCATTGCCGGCGTGGGCGTCTCGCCGGCATCCACCGCCCGGATCGTGTCGCAGAAGTTCATGTAGTGGTTTGCGAAACCTTCGATGTAGCCCTCGGGATGCCCGGCTGGCGGACGCGATGCGCGCGCCGACGATTCCGAGACTTCGCGAACGTATGGATTCGCGCGTTTCCATGTCTGCTCCGGCTCTCTCTGCGCGCGCACTCTGAGGATGTTCGGATTCTCCTGCTTCCACACGAGGCCCATCTTGTCGCCATACACGCGAAGGCGAAGACCGTTCTCTTCTCCCGTCGCGATCTTCGAGGCGGTCAGCACGCCCTTCGCGCCGCCCTCGAAACGGAGAAGGACACTGCCGTCGTCGTCAAGGCCCCTTGGCGCCACGAAGCTTGAAAGGTCCGCGAGGAGCGATTCGATCTTCAGCCCTGTGACGTATTCCACCATGTTGGCGGCATGGACGCCGATGTCGCTCATGCAGCAGCTCTTGCCGGACACCGCGGGATCCATCTTCCATTTGTTGCGCTTGTCGAGGGGCTGCGAGAAGTCCATCTTTCGGAACGACCCCTGGGCGTATTCGATCACCACCTTGCAGATGCGGCCGAGATCGCCGCGCGCGATGAGGTCGTGCGCAAGCTTTACCATTGGATAGCCGGTGTATGTGTGCATGAGGCCGAAGACGCGCCCTGTGCGCGCCACGAGTTCGGCAAGCTCTTCGGCTTCGGCGATAGTGAGCGTCATGGGTTTCTCGCACATCACGTGAAAGCCGGCTTCGAGGGCGGCCTTCGCAATCGGATAGTGGAGATTGTTCGGAGTGCAGATCGATATGAAATCCGCCCTTTCGCCTTTGGGGAGGGCCGCCTCGCCGGCGACGAGCTCCTGCCATGACGAGTACAGCCGATTGGGCTTCACGCCCACCGCGTCGCCCGTCTGTGCGTTCAGATCCGCATCGCGGTTGAACATTCCAGCCACGACATCAACGCCTCCGTCGAGCCGCACCGCCTCGCGGTGAATCTTCCCGACGAACGCTCCCACGCCGCCGCCGACCATTGCCATCTTCAGTTTTTTCATGGTGTAGATTATATAACGCCGCCCACCCCGCCGTCAATCGTAATCTTGCAGGATGACCAATCCTTGCACGTGGACATTTCTCCTTTTTATGGGTTACGTTCACTCATGGCCTATTTGCCTTTTGTATTATTCAAGTGCTTCAGGAGGGGACCATCCCTCGCAAATGTCTATGCCTCTTATTTCAGCAATAATACCTAATTTCCCCGAAATGCTTCAGCCATCGCGCCACAATGTACTCATGCTGCGCCTCAATCGCGTCCATTATGTTGCGCAACACATTAAACGGAATGAACGATTCGTTGCCAGCCAATAACGCCCCGCCATTCTTCGTCAACCAAACCTTCGTGGAATTTCTCGACGGAACCCCTTGCGAGATATGCACGTGAACAGGTTCTAGCGGCTCGTTCTCGTTCGACCAGAAATAAATGAGATAAGGCCCCATCTTAAAAACCTGAGGCATTCTCAAACCCTCCGTTTCGCGCAAAGCGTATGATAAGATGCGCCATGGTCTCCAGATAGCGACGTTGTTGTACAAGTTCCTCTTCGCTAAACCCCTCAACGTCAAAACTACGGTAGGACGGCAGTTCCCAATAGGCCGTCTTGAATCCATCCTCCACCGGGCGTTCCACGCACACCTTGACGGAACCGTTCTCCTGCATCTCTGAATGCGTAATCTCGGTACTGTCAGGCATCTCCATGAACTTGTACATCATGGGCTATCTCCTTTCTGGCGGTTGCGTTTTCACGCAAGTATTATACCAAATCCACCGCCCTAACGTGATGGCTAAATGCAATCGGGCACATCTAAATTTGAATCTTGCCCCTTGTACCATCGAAGTGTTGACGGTACCAACCACTTCATCTTCCGCCCATCCGTCAATGGCCAACCGCCTTCGCCAAGGCTTTCCGTCTTGAAGTAGATGAGCACCCAGTCTGGCTCAATGTGGCAATCCCTATGTCCCTCATAGTCTCCGTGTAGGGGATGGACTTGCAATTTCTGGAATTGTCCAGCCGTTCCATGCGTTCATGGCCGCCTGGGGACCTTCTTTGAGAATCTGGAGGACGGCCTTGACCGCAGCCGGGACCACTTTGTCCATCACGGAGCGCGAAGCCGGATCGAACTTGCCGAGAACGTGCGAGATCACCTCGCGCCTATCATGCGCATCGCGCCCAACGCCAACGCGGACGCGCGTGAACGCCGGCGAGCCAAGGCGTTCAATGATGCTCTTGAGCCCGTTGTGTCCGCCGGCGCTGCCGCCCACGCGAATGCGAATGCGTCCAACGGGAAGGTCGATGTCGTCCGAGACCACCACAAGATCGGCTGGCGTGGCGTTATGGTATTTCACGACAGGCGCCACACAGTCGCCAGAAAGATTCATGAACGTCATCGGCTTCACGAGAAGAGCTTTTCCTGCGGGCGTCTGAGCCGGCGCAATCTCGCCCTTGAAAGCGGCTGCTTTGCGCCACTCGGCCCCCGTCTCCTGCGCAAGCGCGTCAACGATCTCGAATCCGATGGAATGAGGGGTGTTGGCGTATTCCGCGCCGGGGTTTCCCAATCCTGCTACTACCTTCATGGCATTATCTCCGCAATTGTCTTCCAGTCTTCGCCTGGAAGCCGTTCCAGGATCCGCTCGGCCTCCGCGCGGTCTTTTGCGCGGGCGAAGACGACCGATCCGCTTCCCGTCATCATCGCTTCTTCGCCTCCGGCGCCGGAAAGGATTTGAAGCGCACGCGCAATTTCAGGATAAAGGCGGCATGCAGCCGGCTGAAGATCGTTCACGCCCATGCCGCGATCCTCTGCCCTGAACTCGCTGTACACCGCCGGCGTGGAGGCATGGACTCGCGGCTTCAGGAGAACGAGCGGGCGCATGTCCGGTTTTTCGCCGAGCCACTTGCCCACTCGCTCCCCGCGCCCTTCCATCATCACAATGCCGCCATGCACAAGGGCCGGAACGTCGCTGCCCACTTCCGCGGCCAGATCGACGAGCCTTGATCGGTCCCAGTCAAGCCCCCAGAGCGAGTTAAGCCCCAGAAGCGTTGCTGCGGCGTCCGCCGAACCGCCGCCAAGCCCCGCGCCGCTTGGGATGCGCTTTTCGATTCGCATGCGAACGCCATTTGCCACTCCGGCCTCGCGGCGCAGGACGCGCGCGGCCTTGACGGCCAGATTCTCCATTCCAAAATCAATGCCCGACGCATCTATGATGTCGTCGGCGGCATCAAGCGCGACAAGATCGCACAGGGAGATCGGCGCCACGACGCTTTTGAGATCGTGGTAGCCATCGGGGCGGACATCTCCAACGGCAAGCGTCAGGTTGATCTTGGCATGTGCCTCTATGAGCATCAGAATATCTCGCAGTGCGGAAG
>Ga0310786_10008625_pt1 | contig 13054 bp, 22 predicted proteins | sample AusTroGonzalo_MG_FD_203881 | JGI IMG/M metagenome (GOLD analysis project Ga0310786, IMG submission 203881) | Bovine rumen microbial communities from tropical cattle in Woodstock, Queensland, Australia - Gonzalo_03 (v2) (version 2) | ecosystem: Host-associated > Mammals > Digestive system >... | reverse complement strand
TCTATGTCAAGGCGACCGCGACCATTACCAATGCCGCCGGCGAGACCGTGAGCAACTCCGCCTTCGCCCGCGAGCCGCTTGACCGCAAGGGTAGCGACGCTTCTCAGATTACGGGCGCGTCCTCTTCATACGCTCGCAAGTACGCCCTCAACGGTCTGTTCTGCATTGACGACAACAAAGACCCCGACGCGACGAACACTCACGGGCAGGAAGCACCCGCAGCGCCTGGCGCTCCCGCTCCCGTAGCCCCGAAGCGTGGCCGCAAGCCCGCAGCCGCCGCTCCCGCAGCAGAAGCCCCTGCTCCTGCGCCAGCCGCAGAGCAGCCCGCGCCGCAGCAGCCTCAGCAGCGTACCATTCAGCCCGCCTACACGGTGGACCAGGCAATCGCCGACATCAATACTGCCACATCCGCCGAGGACCTTGCCGCCAAGTGGGGCTTTTGGAAAACGATGTTCTCGCAGAACGCCGATGTCGTCCGCGCAGTAATGCAGCACCCCTGCAACCCTAATGCTGGAAGGAGTACACAGAAATGAAACTGAATCATCCCTCAAATGTCGCCTTCGACGAGTTCACCCATAGTTACATAATGGGAGACAGGGTGCTGATTGGCATTACCACGCTGATGAAGCACCAGGGCCTCTCGCCCGACTATGACGGAATCTCGCCGGAGATTCTTGCCGATGCCGCCAAGCGCGGCACGGCGGTCCACACGCTCCTTGAACACTACGACAACGGCGAGACCGCAGTCCCCGCAGAGGTCCTCTCGGACTACTTCGAGGGTAAGGTCTTACAGACGAAGGAAGAGCAGGAGGCCCTGCTGAAAGCCTATGCGAAACTTGGCCTCCAAATCGAATGCTCCGAGTACCTCGTCACCGACAACAAGATTGTCGCCTCGTTCATTGACAAGGTGTTCAAAGACGGTAGCCTCGCAGATGTCAAGACGACATCCTCCTTGCACCTTGATTCCGTAGCGTGGCAGCTTAGCATCTACGCCTATCTGTTCGAGCGTCAGAATCCCGAAATCAAAGTCCCGCACCTCTACGCCATTCACATCCGCAACGGCCAGGCCAAGCTGATTGAAGTGCAGAGGGTGGCCGATGAAGAGGTTGCCGAGGTCCTGCGCTGCGAAGAGGCCGGCGAGCGCTATGTTCAGAAGAATGCACCCGCAGATGCGAGCCTCATTCTCTCTGATGCCGAGGCTCTCACCCTCGTGGATGCAGAGACGAAGATTGCCGCCTACGATGCCGCAACGAAGGCGCTGAAAGCGTCCTCTGAGGCAATCAAGGACAAACTCTATCAGTATATGCTCGCCAACAACCTCGAAGAATTGAGTTGTCCCGGCGGCGTGTTCAAGTTGAAGAAGCCCTACGAGACAACGCGGGTCAATTCAGCTAAACTCAAATCCAAGTACCCCGAAATCGCCGCAGAGGTCTCGTCCGTGAGCGAGGTGAAGGGTAGCGTATCTTTCAAGCCAAATGAATAAAGTATTCGAGCAGTTCGGCGGACTTATCGCCATTCTCAAAGAGGTTGCAGAACACACCTTCATCGTGGGTAAGCTGCAAGTTATGCCGGCCAACGATTCCTTGAAGTTCGGCGGCGCTCTCAACGACATTGCCAATATGCCTATTTCGGCAAAAATGGGTTTTGCCGTAGCGTTGCAGGAACTCGTGGGGCAGTTCCACATCTATGTTGACTGCAAGGACAACGCAGATTCCAACAAAATCTTCCACGCAAGGCTGAGTTGTGTCGGCGACATCATTCCGAAGGAGAAATCCCCGGAAGCCTATGGTCGCCTCGCGGAAGAGGTTGTTGAAAGCATCCTCGAAGAAATCATCCACCACTACATCACCAAGACCGCCAAAGGCAACAAAATTCCACAGTAAGCTATGAGTGTAAACAAGGTTATCCTCGTCGGCAATCTGACGAGAGACGCGGAGTTCCGCCAAGCGGGACAGTCGCAAGTGGCCTCCTTCGGTGTCGCCACATCAGAGAAGTTCAAAGACCGCAACGGGCAGATGCTCGAAGAGACAGAGTTCCACAACTGTGAAATCTTCGGCAGCGAGGGTGTCTATCCCTATCTGAAAAAGGGTCAGCAAGTCTATATCGAAGGCAAGATTAAGACGGACAAGTGGACCGACCAGCAAGGCCAGGCCCGCGAATCCAAGAAGATTCGTGTCTTTCAGTTGCAGCTTGTCGGCTCTCGTCCTCAGCAGCCGGCCGCGCCCGCTCCTGCACCTCAGCAGGGCTACGCGCCGCAGGGCTATCAGCCTCAGCCGCAGTACCCGCCTCAGCAGGGCTACGCGCCCGCACCTCAGCCGCAGTATCAGCCGCAGCCTCAGTATCAGCCCGCCCCGCAGCCGGCATACCAACCCGCCGCAGCCCCTGCTCCTGCGCCGCAGCCCGCTCCCGCCTACCAAGTCCCGTTCCCTCAGTCCGCACCTCCCCAGGGCGGCGCAGTTGACGATTTGCCGTAGGTATGAAACTCCTTCTCCTTAACACCGTCCACGGCTTAATGCCGATGTATGACGACAGTTACGAAGAGAAGAAGAAGCTGAAATTGGGGGAAGCCTATACTGCCGAGATTCGGAAGGTAGTCAACCCCCAATTTTTCAAAAAATATCACGCTCTGATTAACGCCGCGTGGAATCTCCTGCCCGAAAGTCAGCAGCAAGGATTCCGCACCACAGAGAACTTCCGCAAGTATGTTCAAGTCGCGGCGGGTCATTGCGACATCTTCTACTCTCCGAGATACAAAGAATGGGTGGAAATACCCAAGAGCATCGCGTGGGACAAGATTGACGAGACGGAATTTGAGGACCTCTACACGCGAGTACGCACCGTAATAGACACAATCCTTGCGCCCGTAATCTCCACGGAAGAGTTCGAGCGCGTCCTGCTTCACTTTTAGCTATGACAGAAGAAGAAATCATCAAGGAGCTTCAAACCCGTTGGGTTTCCAAAGACGAGCTGGCCGATATGCTCGAACTTCCCCGCACGAAGGACCGCGAGCGCAAGGCGCGTGCCTATACAGAGGAACTAACGCAGCGCTTGCTGCCGTTCAACCTCTGCATCCTCTCTACTGCCGCTAAGAAAGGCTACCACATCCCCGACCCTTTCAACAAGGAGGATGTGGAACTTGCCGAGAACGCCGTGGCGGAACTCAAATCGAAGGCTATCGCCGTTTTCGAGCGGCGCAAGACCATTGAGAATTTTGTCAAACACGCGCGGCCCAAGCCCGTCCCGCAGGAGACCGTGCAGCTATCACTTTTTTAGGAATGGAACACCAACTCAGAGTTATCGCCTACCTCCTTGCCGCCCTGGTCGGAACTAAGACCGACAGAAGCGCAGAAGAGTGGCTGAAATCCGCCGACGAGTATGCGGGTGGAGAATCTTACCACCCGATGCCCGAAAGCCCGTCAGAGGCCGCGAAATCGGCCAAAGATGCCGAAATGGAAGCCGCCGTGGAAGAAATCTACAAGATGTACCCCACGAAATGCCCCAATCGCGGTGTTGCGACGGGCAAATGCAGCAAAGACAAGGCCCGCATCCGCACGCTGCTCAAAACCAAGAGCGCAGAGGAAATCAAGCAGTCTATCACACAGTACCTCGAAGATTGCAGAATCTCCGGGCAGTACCTCAAAAACTTCGGCACGCTGCTCAACAATCTCCCCGAAGTCGTCGCAGACGACCTCTTCCCGACAGAACTCCCGTCACCTCAACCCTCGTCCGAATATAGATAATGGAAGCGAATATCATCCGAATGTGGTACAATGTGTTCAAAGCCAATCACGAGTTGGTGGAGATTCGCGTCATTGACCCTTCGGCACGCAACGGAAAGAAAATCTATTCGGGCTACTTCACGGATGTAGAGACAATCCTTGCGGCCATAGCGCCGTATGATTATTGCCAAATATACTTCACGCTCAATCGCATCAACGAAGCGTGCTACAACCGCATTCAGCGTGACCGCCTCCAGCTCGGAGCGATTTCGACATCTGCGGGCGACATCGTTGGCCGCGATTGGTGTCTGATAGACATTGATGTTGTTCGGCCGGCCGGCACAAACGCCTCGGATGCCGAGGTGGAAACGGCAAAGGTTGTCGCCAACAATGTCTGCAAGTTCCTCCGCGACGAAGGCTTCACGCCTCCCGTGGTCTGCCTTTCGGGAAACGGCGTGCATCTGCTGATTCGTCAGAATATGGCAAACACGGAAAAGAACACCGAGACGATGAAGAGATTTCTTCAAGTCCTGGATATGCTCTTCTCCGCCGGCGGCGCACACATTGACTGCGCTCCGCACGACCCCAACCGTATCTGCAAACTCTATGGCTGCGTCTCGCGCAAGGGCGTTAATTCGCCCGACCGCCCGCAGCGCCTTTCGACAATCGTCAGCGTACCCGAAGAAATCAAACCGACACCCAACGAATATTTCGAGAAGGTGGCGGCGATGCTCCCTCAGCAGGAGCGGCCAAGCAGATTCAACGGTTACTCTGCCGAGAAGTTCGACATAGAGAGTTTTGTCACGCAGCACGGCATTGGCATTGCGAAGCGCGTGAAATTCTCCGGCGGCGAGAAGCTTGTCCTCAATGAGTGTCCCTTCTGTTCGGACCACAAAGCGCCCGATAGCGCCCTCTTCGTAATGGATAGCGGGGCAATCGGATTCAAGTGCCTCCACCACTCCTGCCAACAGTACACTTGGCGCGATGTGCGGCTCAAATTCGACCCGCAAGCCTACGACCAACGGGACTACAAGGAGTTTCAGCACAAGCAGTCCTACTATGGCAAAACCGCTCAGATTCAGCAGTTGCCTATCAAGATTGAGGGCGAGAGCAAGGAGAAGGGCAAGAAGTGGCTGCAAATGACAGACATCGCGTTTCGCGACCCGTCGCAGCTTGTGGCAATCCCAACCGGCATAGTCGCCCTTGATAAGAAGGTTATGGGGCTGATTATGGGCGATGTGACAATCATATCGGGTATCTCCGGCGCAGGCAAGACCTCTGTAATTGACTTCTTCCTGCTCAATGCCGCTCAGCGAGGCTATGTCTCCGCAGTATGGTCCGGCGAGTTGCAGGACTTCCGCTTTCAGTCGTGGTTGGACCAAATGGCCGCAGGACCGAACTTCGTTCGCGCTAAGGAGGGCTATGACGGTCTGTACTACGCACCGAAGGAAATCTGCGACCAAATCAACCATTGGCTCGAAGGCAAGATTTATCTCTACAACAATGAGTACGGCAACAAGTTTAGCCAAATCTTCGCCGACATCAAGGAGTGCGTGAAAACCACGGGCGCTCAGCTTCTCGTCGTTGACAACCTTATGGCGTTGCAGCTTGACAACTACTATGGCGAGAAGAATGACCGTCAGACGGGATTCATCAATGACCTCAAAGACTACGCGAAGCGGGAGAATGTTCACATCGTTCTCGTCTGCCACCCCCGAAAGGAGCAGGGCTTCCAGCTTCTGCGAATGGAATCCATTTCGGGTACGGCGGACCTCACTAACCTTGCCGACAACTGCTTCATCATCCACCGCGTCGGTCGCGACTTCAAGCGCCGCGCAAAGGACTTCTTCGGCGCTCCGACAATCGAAGAGTTCGAGAAGTATGATTCCGTGATAGAGGTCTGCAAGAATCGCGCATTCGGTATCAAGGACCACCTTATCGGACTGTACTACGACAAGCCTTCGCGCCGGTACAAGAATGACGCTGCGGAACACATCATCTACGGGTGGCAGGAAGATACTCGCATTGACGACCTTCCCGAAGTGTTCGACACCTCTCAGCCTATGGGTTGGGTAGAGAACTCCGACGAGACACCCGAAGAGCCGGAGCAAGCAATCGAAGATATAGACGACCTTCCATTTTAGACAACAACCACAACTGTTATGAATATCAAAATCAATTCGAGGGCGCTCGCCAAAGCACTCTCACTCGCTATCAAAGCCATTCCCGGCAAATCGTCCCTCCCGATTCTCGAAACCTTCCTCTTGGAAAGCCGAGACAACCGCCTCACCATTACTGCCTCTGATTCGAGCGTGACTATTGTTTGCGCCACAGACGCGGAATGCGAGGGCCGTATGGCGGTTATGGCGCGTGACTTCCTCAACATCGTCAAGGTCTGTCCCGACATTGACATCACTATCACCACAGAGGACAAGGAGGCCGTGATTGATTGGGGCTTCGGTAACTCCGTCATTCCGACCTTCCCCGTGGAAGATTACCCCGTCGTTGCAATCCCCGGTGCGGAGAATAGCCTTATCGTTATTCCTCAGAAGGTCCTGCGGGCCGCGTTCGAGCATACGCTTCCGTGCGTGGAGAAGGACGACAAGCTGCGGCCGGCGCTTACGGGCATCCTCTTGGACGCGCAGCCCAACAAGACGAACTTCGTCGCCACGGATGCCAAGATTATGTCCGTGTACCCGATTCCCGTCGGTTGCTCAGACCCGCGCCAAATCATCATCCCGTCCTCTGCCGCAGCCACTATCAACTCCGCGCTCAACAAGGAGGGCGATGTAGCAATCCTCGCAGACGAGAAGAATATTGCCTTCTGCTTCGGCGATGTGACTATCTCCTGCCGCACGCTTGAAGGCAAGTTCCCGAAGTATTCCGCCGTGATTCCGACGGGCAACGCCAATGTCGCTATCGCCAACAAAGCGGTGCTTATGGAATCTGTCAACCGCGTCTCCACTTGCGCCAACAAGTCCACGGGCGCTATCCGTCTGACGATTTCGCAGGAAATCTTCAAGGCTGAGGCCCAGGACTTCGGATTCGCCCTTGCCGCAACGGAAACTGTACCTGGTGTGCGGTATGAAGGTGCGCCTATCTCTATTGGCTTCAAGAGCGAAGTGCTGATGAAAGCCCTCGGCATCATCGGCAGCAAGGATGTCATTGTGAAACTCGCAGACGAAAGGCGTGCGGCCCTCCTTATCCCGCAGGACGCGGAGGCTGACCCCTGCACGCTCCTTCTGATGCCTATTCTCATTGGGAAGTAATGACACAAGAAGAAAGGGTCGCTGAGGCCACCAAGATAATCGGGCAGCATCTTCGCCTCGCCAACGCCCTCGCCTTTTCGATTGATATTCTGTACAACGACATTGCGCTTCGTCTGAGGCCGCTCGGCGGATTCAAGCAAGAGCGCAAGCGCAACTACGGAATCTTCACGCAGAAGGTAAAAGAGACACTTCTGTGGTACGAGAAGTGCGGCCTTGATGAAGATTTCATTGAGGCCGCAGAGGGCAATTGGAAACGCCTTGACGGATTCCGCGCTGAGAGCAACGAACTCGTGCAGATTCTGATGCTCTACCTTGACCGCACGGGAACTTATGAGGCATACGATGCCGTAGTCAAGTTCCTTACAGAACTCCCCGAAGGTGGCCTCTTCTCAGCAGAGGACATCGCCCGTTTCAACTTCCGCGAACGCAACAAGATATGATACCTCCACGAAATAAGAGCAGCGAAGATTGCAAGGGTTGCAACTTCCGCGTGCTGAAATTCGATTCTAAGACGCAGCAATCCCGCCATAAGTGCAATCAGAGCGGGTGTTGGATTGCAGATATGCGGACTTGCCCGCTCAGTTCAAAGCCAATCAATAAAGACAGAATACAATGATTGTCGCAGCAATGCTGCTCATAGCAGCACTCGTGTTTTTCATCGTGATTGCCGCGTTTATTGCGGCAGTATTCTACCTCGCACAAGACGACACTTTCGACCACGCTTGCGAAGAGTGTGACTATTGGGAGAATCGTCTGTGGAAGGGCTACTGCTATCATTGGGAAGAGAAGCGCTCCGGCTGCGAGAAATGCTGCGAGTGCTTCAAGTTCAAGCAATGACACATTTTCTATTTCGGGCTGCGGTGGCTTGCGCCCCGCTCCACGCACTCAAATGTAAGGCACTATGGAACAATTGCAATTCGGAGACCGTATTTGGTGGGAATGCGTCAACGGACCAACATCGGGAATCATCGTCGGTGTCGTTGATAATCTTACCCTCCAAGTAGATACGGGCCGAGGCTTTGTTCTCGTCTCTGTTTATAGTATCAAAAAAGTAGAACACAAAAAGGTATGACTATCCAAGAATTTACGCAGTCCTACTGCACCCCTCAGAATGCGGACCACAAGCCCCGCACGATTGACCTTCAAAACCAGGTCGCAGATATGCTCAACTCCACTATCGTCCTTGACAGACGCGGACGCATTGAAGCGTGCAAGCGCATCGTGAGCGCCGAGCTGGAAGTGTACGACAAATCCCTGCCCGATTATACCTTCATTGAAGGTATGCGTGCGGCCCTTGACGAAGTAGAATGAAATACTACATCGCGATAGACCCCGGCAGTATCGGCTACATCTGCGTCCGCTCCGAGGACGGAATCAATGAGTATTTCGCCTTGTCAGAACACGACCCTCGCGAGATTGCCGCCTTCTTTGCCAAATTCTCCCTCCGGCCGCAGGATAAATTCGTCTGCGTTATGGAGGAAGTACACGCAATCTTCGGCAGTTCCGCGAAGGCTACATTCTCCTTCGGCGAGACCTTCGGATTCCTCAAAGGGCTTATCATAGCCTACGGCTTCCCGTACCACCTCGTGCAGCCTAAGCAATGGCAGAATGAGATATGGATTACGGAGGACAAGGTTTACCGATACAAGCACGACGGGAAGAAAATGGTTGACACCAAGAACACCTCTATCAATGCGGCCAAGCGCCTCTTCCCATACGAGGACTTCCGCCGCAATCCGAGGTGCAAGAACATTGACGACAACAAGGTTGACGCAACCCTGCTCGCAGAGTTCGCTCACCGCAGAAATCTCTAACCAACATCAATATGAAAGAAGCATCCACTATGAAGCGGCGCATCGGTCTGTTTGCGGCGCTTGCTGCGCTCTTTGCGCAGGAAAATGGCACGGGGGGGGGGTAAAACCTATCCCTATCTTATGCCGGATTACGGCGGTATGATGCCGCTTGTCAAGGAGCGTCGCGGCGATGTCGAAGCCTACGGCCTCTATCGCGCATCCTCCAAGACACACAAGCGCTACCTCAGAAAGAATCACCTCGGTAAATTCAAGAAAGGAAAATGAAAGTAACTATCGAACTTGACCTCTCCAACGATATTTTTGGGGAGAAGAGCGATTCCTACATTGAGGAATTGTTCAACGAAATGGTTGAAGATACGGAGGGCGTGGAGGTCTCTGACATCAGCATTACGGAGCGGCCCGAAAAGAAGGCCAACCCCAATAAGCTGACGAAGGAAACCTTCAATCCCGATGCCTTCAAGTATGTTGACCTCGGCCTCCCTTCGGGCCGACTGTGGGCCACAGAGAACGCGCCCGACTATTACACGCACTACGAGGCCGTTGACATCTTCGGTAAGTTCCTCCCGAAAGCAGTCGCTATCGCGGAACTCGTGGAAGAGTGCAAGTGGACCTGGAACTCTGACAAGAAGGGCTACGATGTCGTCGGTCCTAATGGCAACTCTATCTTCCTTGCCGCATCCGGCCGCCGTAGTAGGGCTTCGGGTGCGCTCTACTCTGTTGGCGGTGGCGGCTACTATTGGTCTTTTGCCTCCAGTAGCCAGGCTAGCGCTTACTGCTTGAGCTTCAATTCGAGCTCCCTCAACCCGTTGAACGACGGCTACCGGGCTTACGGTTTCGCGGTGCGGCCTTGCCGAGAATTAAATTAAAGCCTTTTCTGCTCCGCGCCCTATCTCGAAGGGCGCGGGGTATTCCACTTAAACCTCAGAATTTATGAACATCCAAACAAGAAAGACCGAAAACATCATCCTTGCTACGACGACGGAGGAAATGTTCGGCAAGTATGTGGCTGAGAATGCGTGCCGCCGTTGGGCCGAGACTTTCGTTGACGAAGCGACGGGCAAGGAGACTACCATTGAGCGCTCAGAGGTCCTCTTCTCCCGTGGGACGAAGATTGACGAGCAGAATGTGGATTCTGTGGCCTTCTATCTCGAATCCAAAGAGCTTGAAGGCATCAAGGTCTCCGACCAATGCAGACTTTGCGCCGAGCGTGAAAGCGCTTGGTTGAAGGTCTATGCCGCGAAGGTGGTTATCAGCGACAAGAAGTACAAGTATGTCTGCCAGGCCACCAACATTGATATGGCGAAGGCCATTATCGCGGACTACATCGAACTGACGGAGAAGTACGACTTCAAGTTCCTCTCTATCGGCGAGCTGGACTGCGGCACTATCCTCAACCGCGACAAGCAGGAGTTCACGAAGCTCAAAGCGGGCGAGGCAATCGTGAAGGAAGAGCCTCTCTTCCCCGAAGAAGAGCCGAAGCCGGCCGAAGAGCTTAGCGGCGACGAGGAAGAGGCCAAGAAGGAAATCAGATACTACGAGATTTCCTTGTATGTCACCTCCCGCGAGGTCTCCAAGACCGCAGGACAGTCCGACACTATCACTTCCGGCAAGCAAGCCTTCCTCGTGGAAGCAGACGATGCTGACGAGGCAAAGGAGAAGTGCATTGATTGGCTGAAACTCGCCGGCACGGAGAATACTATCATCGAAGAGGCCACCACACTCTCAGCGTCTCCCTTCAAGTGCAAGAAGGTTATCGCCCGCGAGTTCGTGGAGACCTACCTTGACTTCCCGACACCGCCAACGCTATGACGAAGGAAGATTTCAAGGCGAAGGTAGCCGACATCAAGCGCCGCAAGGCGGAACTTGACGCAGAGCTGGCCGAAGCCAAGAAGCAGTATATCGCGGACAATGCCGACCAAACCCTCATTGACAAGAAGGTGCGCGTCGTCACTAAGGACCACTACGGTGCTACCCGCGAGATTGTCGCTTGGCTCGGCGGCTACGAACTCCGTTGGGAGGGTACGGAAATCACCCCGATTCTGTTCAAGGACAAGAAAACGGGTGGCCGCTCGCTCCAACGGACCTACATTTACAGTAAGGTCGTCCTCATTGAAGAATACAAGGAGGCGTAGCAATGCTCCGAGACCTTGATTCCGAGGACCTCACCGTTGGCGACCTTGCAGGACTGTCGCAAGAGGAAATGGCCGTTGCTATTGAGAAATCAAGGCGGCGGCTATTCCTCCGCGACAAAATGTTGGAGGAATGCGAGCGTGAGGCAGCAAACATCTATCTGAAATGAGACAAATCTTCTATGCCGTGCATCGCTACGAGATTATCCCGTGCCACCTCGTAGCGCCAAAGGACCGAGACGGGCGTGGCAAGTATGCTGCGAACTCGAAGCGCGACAAGAGGCGCTTTCAGACCGCATACGCGGATAGACGAGAGGCCGAGAAGCTTGTTATCGAATACGAGACCAAGATGCAAAATATGTAGCCTATGGAAATGCAGGACATAATAGACGCTATATACGAGAGCGTCTCGGCGCAAGTCGCGGAAGAAAACGCGAGGACTTGGGAGACCGTAGAGCATATCCTTCGCAACCATATTGCGTTCCCGATGCGCCACGGCGAGATTACCAAGTTCCGTTGCCGCATCCGTGGCCTCAAACAACTTGCCTGGTATCACGGCATCGGGACAGAGCGCGTCCTTCTCGGCGTTGTGCAGTATGGCGACATCATAACCTATGAGGGCCGCAAGCTGAGAACGCCCGACGATATTCGACAGTATCTTCACGACCGCGCATTACAGGGGATGCCTTCTGTATCGCACCTTGAATATATCAAATGCCCGCGCTGCGGTATGATTCAAGTTGCCGAGGTCAAACACACAATTCCGTTCCCGACCTTCATCCATACTTGCAACTGTTGCCGCTATGTCATAACAGAAAGCGAGTGGGAAAGGGTACGCGGAGCAAAACCCGTTTAATCAATAAATCAATATGGTAAAGATTGTTGTTGCTATCGAAGAAGAGGTGGTTGACGGTATCGCCGCCCTTCTCAAAATGAAGGCAAAAAGCGAAGAGCGCAAGCTGCTTGACGACGCTACGAAGGCCGTGAAAGAGGCCGAAAGCGTAGAGGTGAGCATAGATGCGTTCGAGGACCAAAAGGACGAGGTTGCTATGGCGCTTGCGTCGCTTGCGCTGATGAATAAGATGCAGGAGTTGGTGAAATGAAAGCATCAGAACTGAATCTCGCCTCGGTCGTCTATATTGTGACCGCGAGCAGCATCAAAGAAGAGAAGGTCCACTCCGTTCGCAAGAGCGACGGTAAGGACCTCCTTGTATCTTTTGCGAGCCACCCAATGCGAGAGCGGAATGTCGCGCCCGATGCGGAATACTGCAAGGGGTATTACGACGAACACATCCTCTTCTCCATTGATGCCGCCAAGCGGAAGCAGGAGCGGCTCAGAAGCGACTATGTAGAGAGCAAACTTGCCGGCTTGCAGAGAGCGGCCCAGGAATACGCGGATGCGCTTCGCTCCTACGGCCCGAAAATCCCGCTCTCTGAGCCTACCAAGTAAAAGGCTTCCACCGAAAACCGACACGCACAATCGGGGATTTCGTGAGGAAATCATACCCTCCGCCCCCGTAGAGCATTAGCCCGTTTTTCTCGTAGCCGTAGTTCACGGTGAGCGGGAGGAACGGGCTTTTGTCGTATATGGCGCTCGCGTCAATGAAGATGCTATTGGGCCGTGCCTTCGGCGTGATATAGGTTGTGATATACTTGACGGGTACGGCTTGCTCTATGCTATCCAACTGAGGGCCGTATTCGCCTATCTGCGGGCCGCTAACCCACGCGGTATAGGTACTGTCGCCAAACTCCCTTTGCACCATTCCTACGGCCACGGAATCCTTCACAACAACCGGCTCGCCATTCACGGTGTCGCGCACGGTAAAAAACACATAGTACGGGAGCGGCGGAAGAGTAATCTCTGAGATAAGCGAGGGCTTCGGGTCTTTCAGCCACTTAATCACAGTCACGGTGTCGCTCTTTTCTTCAAAGCCATTCATCGCGCGGTTGTACCCCCGTCTGTCCCCAACAAAATATGCCGCAGCAATGAGCGCGGCCACAACAAGAATCCAAATAATAATCTTCTTCATAGGCAAAAGAAGAGGCGGACCGAAGCCCGCCCCTCAGTATTAGAATTTCTTTCCCCGATAGGACGAGTTGTAGAGAATCCTCTGTCTCTGCTC
>Ga0310786_10008624_pt1 | contig 13056 bp, 15 predicted proteins | sample AusTroGonzalo_MG_FD_203881 | JGI IMG/M metagenome (GOLD analysis project Ga0310786, IMG submission 203881) | Bovine rumen microbial communities from tropical cattle in Woodstock, Queensland, Australia - Gonzalo_03 (v2) (version 2) | ecosystem: Host-associated > Mammals > Digestive system >... | reverse complement strand
TACCGTATATGAATCCTTTATATCGAACGGTCCGTTCCCGGTTCTTCTGAGGCTCTTTGCATATGCGCCGAATCCCAGTTTTTTCCCCACATCGTCACAGATCGTCCTTATATATGTTCCTTTGCTGCACCGTATGTCAAATCTGACCATAAAGGTATCTTCGACCGTCTCGATCGAGAGTATATCTATCTTATGGATGATCACTGCGTGGGGCTTAAGTTCAACTTCAATCCCGTCTCTTGCAAGTTCATATGCTTTTTTGCCGTTGATCTTTTTAGCGGAATACTTAGGAGGGATCTGTGACCTTATCTTTCCGATCTCGGAAAAGGCATCACGCACCTCCTTAAAATCACTTTCTATAAGCCTGTTCAGCTCATCGGGATCAGGTTTTCTCCCGCCCGTAACTTCCCCGTCCTTATCGAACGTATCCGTAGATATCCCGAAAACACACTCGCACTGATATGACTTATCAAATCCGCCGGCAAATCTTATATACCTCAGGCCTTTCCCGACACATACGGGAAGAAGCCCTGTCGCAAACGGATCAAGTGTTCCGATATGTCCGACCTTCTTTGTCCCAAGAAGTCTTTTTATCCCGGAATCGCACGAAAAAGAAGTGACTCCTTCGTCTTTATCGAGGAGTATCAATCCGTTTACCTTTTCAAAATCCATATCACTCATTCAGCAGTTTTATGGCCTTTTCGACCATCTCTTCCCTAAGTTCGTTGATATCCCTGTCTTCCACCGTACAACCTGCGGCTCTCTTATGTCCGCCGCCCTCGTATGAGGAAGCGAATTCCGCAGAATCGAAATTCTCATTTGATCTGAGATTGACCCTGATCTTTCCGTCTTCCGCTTCCCTCAGAACGATTGCGACCTCGACGCCTTCAACGTCTCTTAACCTGGATACGACTTCCGCGATATCATCTCTTCCCGCGCCGCACATATCGAACATCTCGCCCGTCACTACAGTTGAAGCGATCTTGCCGTCCAGGTCGAACCTTGCCGTCGAACAGGCAATGCCTGATATCTTCAATTCACACTGCTTCTTACGGTCATAGCAGTTGTACATGACAGGCGCGATCTCGCCTCCGAGCCTCATCAGTTCGGAAGACACGTTAAGAGTCTCGGGATTGGTATTTGAATAGGAGAATCTTCCCGTATCGGTAATGATCCCCGTCAGGAAAAACATCGCCGCTTTCTTCGTTATGATCTTCCTGTAATCCACTTTTTTAAGCGCACTCATCTCCGTGCAAAGATAGAACATCAATTCCGATGTCGATGACGCAGACGGAACCACCCACCTGTTATCCCCGTCATTCGTAACGGTAGCATGATGGTCCACAATAAGCTTATTTTCGCAATTCTCGAAAAAGTCACCCGCAACACCCATCCTGGAACCCGCCGCGCAGTCAGTTGCAATAGCCAGAGTAGGCGCGGATATCTCTTCCTTATCAGCTCTTAAGATAAGACCATCGAAATCAAGATAATCCATATAGGAAGGGATATCTTCACAGATAAGGACCTTGGATTCGTATCCGAGAGATCTCAGTACCTCACTTAATCCGCAAGCCGATCCGATACAATCCCCGTCTATGCTCTTATGAACGAAGATAAGGATATTCTGACCGTGTGAATCAAGTTCCTCGATAAACTTTTTGGCGATGCTGGTCTTTTCGGAATACATATTATTCGTCCTTATGCTTTTTCTCGTCGTCATCGATAGTCTTATCGATGAGCTCGTAAAGTTTTGCCGCTTCCTCTATCGTATTATCCAGAACAAAATGAAGTTCCGGAGCCACACGGAGATTAATATATTTGCACATCTCACGCCTTATGAAACCCGTTGCATGAATAATGGCGCTCAGCGCCTCATCCTTAGCCCTGTCATCACCGAAAACGGATACGTAACAGGTTGCATGAGTGAGATCGGATGACATCTTTACCTCCACGATGGAAGTAAGGAGCGGGATGCGCGGATCTTTAACATCATTCTGAATGATGCGCGACAGCACTTTCTGCATCTCGTCACCGACGATCTGAGCTCTGTTTCTTCTCATTGTATTTACCTCGTATATTCAAAGCCGAGACAAGCTGATACTTATCCCGGCCCTGACGTCTTTTTTATCTTGCTACTTCCTGCATCTCGTAAGCTTCGATAATGTCACCGATCTTGATGTCATTATACTTCTCGATGGAAAGTCCGCACTCATAACCGGCGTTAACTTCCTTTACGGCATCCTTCATGCGCTGGAGGGAAGCAAGTTTACCAGTATATACGACGATATCATCTCTTACGACACGGACCTCACAGTTACGTGCGATCTTACCGTCAAGAACATAACATCCGCCGATAGTACCGACACCTGATACCTTGAACAGTTCCCTGATCTCGACATGACCCAGAACGACCTCCTCAAATGTAGGAGCGAGCATTCCCTTCATGGCCTTTTCGACATCTTCGATAGCATTATAGATGACGCTGTAGAGTCTGATGTCTACGCCTGCTTCCTTAGCCTTCTCAGTGATGATCGCATTAGGACGAACGTTAAATCCGATGATGATCGCATTTGATACATCAGCGAGCACTACGTCGGATTCGTTGATCGCACCTACGCCGCCATGGATGACCTTAACACGTACTTCGTCGTTGCTGAGTTTCTCGAGGGACTGGATGACAGCCTCAACGGAACCCTGTACGTCTGCCTTAACGATGAGATTAAGATCCTTAACGTCACCTGCAGCAAGTGAAGCCGCAAGAGTATCAAGACTCATCTTGGAAGACTTGTGGAGCTGCTGCTCACGGAGCTTGATCTTTCTCTTCTCGACGAGCTGTCTTGCGATCTTATCGTCCGTTACCGCATAGAGTGTCTCACCTGCTTCCGGTACCTCAGGAAGACCTAAGATCTCAACAGGGATCGAAGGACCGGCTTTCTTGATATCGGAACCCTTATCATCATACATGGCACGAACATTACCGATCATCGGTCCGCAGACTACCGTATCGCCTGCCTTCAACGTACCGCGCTGAACGAGTACGGTTGCAACAGGTCCTCTTGCCTTATCGAGTTTTGCCTCGATAACGGTACCCTTAGCCTGACGCTTAGGGTCAGCCTTGAGTTCAAGGATATCTGCAGTAAGAAGTACCATCTCAAGGAGATCATCAATACCTGTTCCCTGCTTGGCGCTGACAGGTACCATGATCGTTGATCCGCCCCACTCCTCAGGAATGAGTTCGTAGTTGGACAATTCCTGCTTAACCTTATCAGGGTTAGCACCTGCCTTATCGATCTTGTTGATCGCTACGATGATCTCCGTATTAGCTGCCTTGGCATGGTTTATGGCCTCGATCGTCTGCGGCATGACACCGTCGTCTGCTGCTACAACGAGGATGGCGATATCAGTTACCTGCGCTCCTCTTGCACGCATCGTGGTGAAGGCTTCGTGACCGGGTGTATCAAGGAATGTGATCTGACGGCCCTTAAGTCTTACGGTGTAAGCACCGATATGCTGAGTGATACCGCCTGCTTCACCTGCAACAACTGAAGCGGATCTGATGCGGTCAAGAAGTGAAGTCTTACCATGGTCAACGTGACCCATGACGACTACGACCGGCGGACGAGGCTTAAGATCTTCTTCCTTATCCTCGCCTTCATCGAAGAGGATCTCTTCTTCAGTTACTTCCGTAATCGGCTCAGCTGTGATTCCGAAGCTGTCTGCAAGGAGACATGCCGTATCAAAATCGAGTTCCTGGTTGATGGTCGCGATGACTCCCAGCTTCATGAGCTCCATGATAACGTCACCGCTCTTTTTGCCGATACCTTCGGCAAATTCCTTGACCGTAATGAACGGAGGGAGCTGGATATTCGTGATCTGCTGGATTACAGGTGCCTGAACAGGAGCGCCCTTAGGCTGCTTCATCTGCTTCTTTTTCCTGGATCCGTATGTATATCCCTCGTAGTCCTCGCTCAGGACGTCAGAACCTCTGCCCTTATAGCTGTTGACGTCATTCATATTCTTGGAACGTCTGTCGCTTTGAGTTGAACTTCTGCCGTTCTCTCTCTTATTGTCCGTATTTTCGGTTCTCTTCTTGTCGAAGGCATTACGCTCTGCAAAATTAGCTCTGCTCTTCTTTCCTTCGTCGATCGGGCTGTCGGTCTTCGGCTTTACTGCCTTTCTCGGCATAGGACGCTTCTCGTCCTCATCCTTGTCCTTCATGAAGCCCTGATTTCCGCCGCTGTTACGGTTGTTCTGGAAGTTAGGCTTACCCTGACCCGGTCTTCGATCTCCGTTTCTCTGGTAGGTACTGCCCTCTCTGTTCTCTCTCTGGTATCTTCCTGTTACGGTGGTTCCTGCTACAGGTCTTTTTGGCGGAGTATATGTCTTCGAATCAGGCATGGCAATTACAGCAGAAGATACCTTCGGCTTTGCTTCTTCCTTCTTCGGAGCAGCAACAGGAGCAGCCGTCTCGGCCTTGACTTCAGGAGCAGGAGAAGGAGCCGCCTTCTTCTCGGAAGCAGCCGGAGCTGCCTTAGTTGCCGTGGTCTTAGCTGCTGTAGTCTTAGCAGCCGCCTTAGGCTTAGCTGCCGTAGTAGCGGCAGTTTTCTTTTCAGCTTGAGGCTCGGCTGTCTTCGAAGCATCAGCTGCAGGCGTTTTAGCAGCCGCGGTCTTCTTTGCCGCCGCCTCAGCCTTAGGCTCAGCCGTCTCTGTCTGTTCTGCCTTTTTATGTACTCGTCTTACCTTTAATACTTTGTTACCTGAGACACCGCCCATTATGATCTGTGGCTTGTTGTTCTCGTTATCCTGACTCATCAGTTCTGCTCCTCCTTGTATTCAAACCTGTCAAGCATTATCTCCAGCTTTCCCGCAAAACCTTCATCGGTAATTCCGACTAATGCCCTGTCAGGTCTGCCAATTGCATTTCCTAAGCTTCTCTTATCGGCAAATCTGTATGCCGACGGGATCTCACTTTCCAGTGTCGCTAGGACACTTAAGAATTTATCGAAGGTGTTTTGCGAGATGTCCCTCGCGACGATCAGAAGCTTTATCCTTCCCTTGCGGGCTTCATCGATTATCTGATCGTTTCCCGAGACTACCTTCGATGCCCTGTTGGCAAGTCCCAGAAATCTTAAGATATCTTCTTCGGTATACGAATCGGAAAGTCTCATCAATCCTCCTCTTTGGCCTCTGAATCCCGGCACTCTTTAAGTATCGTGTCGGCTATCTTTTTAAGTTCGTCTTCATCAACCTGATGCCGAAGTCCCTTGGACAGTCTGTGTGCCTTGAGTTCAGCCATTATGCACTCTTCTTTTCTGCACAGATAAGATCCTCTTCCCGGAAGTCTTCCGGAAGGATCGTAAGCTATATCGCCGCTTTGAAGAAGGACGACACGCAAGAGATCTTTCTTATCGGCCCTCGTCTTACAGCTGACACACATCCTCTGTGGTTTCTTCTTCATCGGTTACCCTCCGGTCAAGCCTCGTTAGGATCCTCAACGACCTCAAACTCGTCGATCATAGCCTGGCTGTCTGCCTCAGATACTGCCGACTCGGTCTTGATGTCGATCTTGAATCCCGTAAGTCTGGCTGCGAGCCTTACGTTCTGACCTGCTCTTCCGATAGCGAGCGAATACTGGTTGTCAGGAACGATAACATCAGCTCTGTTCTCAACATGACCGTTCTCTTTTGTTACATAAGAAGTCGTTACGCTTGTAACATCTGCAGGCTGAAGTGCCTCGGAAATAAATGCGGCATCGTCTTCGCTCCAGTCGATGATATCGATCTTCTCGCCGCCCAGTTCATTCATGACTTCCTGGACTCTCTGTCCTCTCTGACCAACACAGGCACCCTTTGCATCGATATTCTCGTCTCTGGAATATACTGCAACCTTTGATCTGGAACCCGGCTCACGGGATACGGACTTGATGATGACTTCACCGTTCTTGATCTCAGGTACTTCAAGCTCGAAGAGCTTTCTTACGAGATCAACATGTGTTCTGGAAACCGTGATCGTAGGTCTGCCGTTATACTCCTGTACGTTAAGTACAAGGAACTTCATTGTCTTGCCGTGCTCGTAGTTCTCGCCCTTGATCTGGTGCTCTCTTGGAAGAACTGCCTCGGCTCTTGCAATATCTACATAAACATATCTTGAATCCTTACGCTGGATGACACCTGTGGCGATCTCGTTGATCCTGTCGGAGAAATCAGCCTGGATACGTGCATATTCCGCTTCTCTTACCTTCTGGGATATAGCACTCTTTGCAGCAGTAGCAGCAAGTCTTCCGAGATCGTCAACATCGATACCGAGCTCGATCTGGTCGCCGAGTTCGATCTCATCGTCCATCGCCTTGGCATCTGCAAAGGCGATCTCGTTATCAGGATCCATTACTTCCTCTACGACATCAACGAGCTTATATACATAGATCTCGCCGGTCTCTCTGTCGATATCAGCGAAAACATTGTCGATATTCTTATTACTGCTGAACTCTCTTCTATAGGCAGCAACGATTCCGTCCTCGATCGCCTTCATCAGGACTTCCTCTTCGATACCGCGTTCTTTGGCGAGTTCCTTGATTACGGCGATAACGCTTTCCTTCTGCTCTTCTTCCTGCTTTTTCTTAGCCATTTTCCACTAAGCCTCCTTGATCAAAATTCAATGTGCCTGACCGCTCTCGCGATCTCTTCGTATTTAAGTTCCGTCTTTTTTGTTTCTTTTGCTTCCTCATACTCGAAAACAACCGTCTCGTCTGTCACTTCAAGTATCCTGCCCAGAAAACTCTTTACTCCGTTTGTTTCCCTGAACAGAGAAACTTCGATCTTCTCATCCTGGTATCTCCTGAAATCAGAAGCTTCGGTCAAAGGTCTCGTAAGTCCCGGAGACGATACTTCAAAGTAATCGGCGTCATGTTTGAGCTGTTCATCCAGTATGGGATCGATCAATCTGCTGAACGTCTCGCAATCATCGATCTGAAGGCCGCCCTTCTTATCAATGAACAGTCTCAAGAATGTCTTCGTTCCTTCTTTCTTGAACTCGGCATCGACAAGTTCAAGTCCCAGCTTTTCAGCCTCAGGCTTGGCTATATCATATGCCGCTTGAGCAATCTTAGAACGTTTTGCCATCGACCCCTCCTGATACAACAAAAAACGGACCTCCGACAGTCCGTTTTACAAAAGTAATTTAGAACAAACGTATTGTATCATATTTATATATATATGGCAAACGTTATTCGATTATGTTGACAATTCACAAAAAATGCCGTTAAAATTCCCTATTTGCTATTCAAATTACACTAAATTTCGGATAAAATATATCCATCGAAAAAAATATCACAGTAAAGGAGATCAATGCCTATGATCAAGATTATTGCAGGAGCAAAAGGAACAGGTAAGACCGCCAGACTTGTTGAGGACATCAACAACGTTGCAGCAGAGGACAGCAACGTAGTCTGCATTGAGAGAGGAACACGCCTCGGTCAACTCCTTAAGCACAAAGTAAGGCTGATCAATATCGATGAGTACCCATGTACCGGATATGATCAGCTTCTTTCGTTTATCGGAGGAATTTGTTCGAAGGATTACGATCTCACTCACGTCTATATGGACAGCGTCCGTAAAGTAGCGAAGAGCGAGGATCTTGACGCACTTGCAGACTTCCTTGGTAAGCTTGATAAATTCCTTGCAAATTCACCTATAGTTGTTACAATTATCTTAAGTGTCAGCGAGGATCTCCTCCCCGACGCAGTAAAAAAATACTGTTAATTGCGAGGTATATTGTAATGGGTTTGGTTAAAGAGTTTAAGGAGTTCATCAGCAAGGGTAACGTAATGGATATGGCAGTCGGTGTTATCATCGGCGGAGCATTCGGTAAGATCGTTACCTCTCTCGTAAATGACATCATCATGCCTGCTATCGGAAGCCTTTGCTCCGGTGTCGATTTCAAGGACATGAAGCATGTTATCACTCCGGCAGTAGTAGATGCCGCAGGTGAGATCACTACTCCTGAAGTAGCTATCAACTACGGTATATTTATCAACACGATCATCGAGTTCTTCATTATCGCCATCTGTATCTTCCTGGTCATCACTTTGATCCAGAAGAGTTCCAAGAAGTTCCAGGCGCTCATGAAGAAGGAAGAAGAGGAAGCAGCTAAGGAAGAACCTGCTGAGCCGTCAGAGGAAGTTAAGCTTCTTACCGAGATCAGAGATGCACTTAAGGCAGATAAATAATCCTGATCCCGATATAAATCAAGCCAGATAAAAAATAGAGGTTCGAGCAAATCGAACCTCTGTTTTTTATGATGGATTTAAATCAATAATTTGTTGTTCTCTCTTCAAAGTAAGCCTTGGGATGAGCGCACAAAGGACACTTCTCAGGAGCCTCGTCGCCGTAGTGGATATAGCCGCAGTTAAGGCACTTCCATATCTTGACGCCGTCGCGCTTGAATGTCATACCCTCTTCGAGGTTTTTGAGGATCGTTCTGTAACGTTCTTCATGCTCTTTTTCAACACCTGCTACAAGATCAAAGAGTTCGGCTATCTCATTGAAGCCTTCTTCTCTTGCCTCAGCGGCAAAGGTCTTGTACATACTTGTCCACTCTTCGTTCTCGCCTTCTGCAGCTGCAAGAAGATTAGCTGCCGTATCGGGAACGGCACCGCCGTTAAGATACTTGAACCAGAGCTTTGCGTGCTCACGTTCGTTACCTGATGTCTCCGTAAAGATGTTGGATATCTGAACGTATCCTTCCTTCTTGGCCTTGGATGCAAAATATGCATACTTGTTAGTTGCCATTGATTCTCCTGCGAATGCAGTCTGAAGATTAGCCTCCGTCTTAGTTCCTTTCAGTTCCATAGTATTAGTCCTCCTGATTATTTTTTTGGCAATCGGGACAGATCCCTGATGCCGTAACATCGATATTTTTAAATATAAATCCGCCGGTGCTGTCGAATGAACTCCTCAAGATATCAAAATCGAATACGCCTCTGCATCTGTCACAGAAGAAATGTCCGTGAAATTCGAGTGTCCCGTCAAACCTGCGTTCGCCGTTGGGAGCAATGATCTTAATAAGAAGGTCTTCCTCAACAAGCTTCTCAGTAACGTTATATACGGTAGCTACGGATAAGGAAGGATTCGAATCCTTGAGGTTTTCATATATCTCTTCGCAGGTCGGATGCGTTCTTTTGGTCAGGATATAATCATAGACATCGACACGTGGTTTGGTAATCCTGATGCCCGAATTACGGAGTATCCTCTCCGCCTCACATATCCTGTCCATTGTCTTGCCCCCGCCTGAATATATAACACTAGTATTATACTACAAAAAACCGCCCGAAGCTGTGGAAACTTCGGGCGGAAAACAGAAGTGTGTATGGATAGAAGATTATTTTTTCTTTTTCTTGTCCTTGTCTTTTTTCTTCTTGTCGGACTTCTTCTTTTTCTTGTTCTTTTTTATCTCTTCAAGATCCGGACTTGCGATCACGGTCTTCGGAAGCGGAACAGATGAACTCTTCTTAAGTACGGGTTTCTTTTCGGCCGACTTGGAAGATACCTGTGTCTTTTTGATCTTCCCTACGACCGGAGGTTCCGTAAAACTGTCGATCAGTTTTCGGAGAGCTTCCATGGATTTCCTGTCAACTTTGTAGAATACAAATCGCCCTTCTTTTCGGGAAGTAAGGATCTTATTATCGATCAGCAGATTCAGGTGATGAGAGAGCGTAGGCTGTGTGATCGCAAACATCGGTAAGATGTCTTTTGCGCACAGTTCGCCCTCGCGAGAGATACATTCGAGGATCTTGATCCTGGTAGGTTCAGCCAGGACCGAGAGCATCTCAACAAGATTAACGTCTGCCTCTGCCATATTTCTTCCTTCCTTATGCGATCAGCTGATCCTTGAGCGCTTCCTCGAATTCCTCGAGATTTGCGCAGGCGATGACTTCCGTATTGTCTTCGAGAAGGATGTCCTCCTCGCCTTTTACGAGCACTGTCATTGGTACGCCGAGCTTCCTTAAGAGGAGAAGCTGGTATTCCTTGCTCGCCTCAACAGAGAGGTATTTGCAAAGAAGCCTTAGAACCTGCTTTGCGTCCTCGAGATAGATACCGGAAAGTTTCATAAGATGATCTACGACATACATTCCGAAAACATCATCGAAGTCGAGCATGTTCTTCTCAGGGAAAACACTCGAAAAGGCTGTGATGGCAAGTTTGGATACGAGCTCAAGGTCACAGAAATCCTTGTAAGGGATCCTGAAGCTCTTCACGTTAGCCGAGAAGAGTTCTCTCATCTGCTCGACAGTAAGTTCTTTCTTTAATTCCTTGATCCTGGTGATCCTGGCGATCACTTTTTCCTTCGGGAAGAATGTCTCCTGACCTGTAACGGTAGCCTTATGGATAAACCAGCATTCAGGGATGAGATTAAGTCTCTTCCATCGATAAAGTGTGCCGTATGAAATCTGAGCTGCTCTCAGAAGCTGCTTCTTGGATATTAATTCTTCCTGCATATTGTCACACTCCCATAATGAATCGATATAAATCTATACTATGAACATTGTAGAATAACAATGTTACAAACAAACGTCACGGATGTTGAGTTATCAATTCACTCAAATGCCCTCTTTGTAACGGTAGAAAGGTTTTTTCGAAAAACAAAAAAACTCCCGGGAGAAAACCCCGGGAGCATAAGATCTGTGATTCTTTTAAGATTATACGAACTCGGAAATGATATCCTCGAACGAATAGTAGATATCAGCCATAAGATCAGGCAGAACGAATACGAGAACAACGCCGACTGCGAGAGCTATGATCAAACCGATAATGTAGTAAACGAGGATAGCTCTGAAGAGATTCTTTCTGTTCTTGTTCTTTCCGACAAATGACATAACGAGAGTGATGATAAAACCGATTCCCGGAAGAGCTGCCAGGAGCATGAACCAGAAATATGCAGATGTGGACATCGGCTGATATTCTGCAGGGATCGAATCGAGCACTGCGCGGATCTTAGCCTGCTTCTCATACTTCTTCTGTTCCTTAAGAGCCTTCTTGGAAGGAGTCGGTTCAACCGGAGCGGCAGCGACGGTAGCCGTTGTAGCGGCAGTAGCTGCTGCGGCAGCTGCGATAGGTGAAGCGTTGACAGGCTCAGAAACAGGAACTGTCTCAAATGTTGTGGCCTCGGCAACTGCAGCTTGAGCAAAAGTAGATGCTGCAACAGGAGTCTCAACAGGTACTTCAACAGGAGCCTGAACGATCGGCTCTTCTACAATAGGAGCTGCCACTTCTTCAACAACCTCAGGAACAACTGCCTGTTCAACAGTCTCCTGAATGTTGTCGGTAACTACCTCAACTACTTCTTCCTTATTCTCGTTTGTGATAACTGCTTCTTCCTTAACTTCTTCTACTGTCTTCTGGAGTTCAAGCGGAGTGCCACATGAAGCACAGAACCTTGCACCTTCGACATTTTCAAATTGACAATTCTTGCAGATCATAAGTCCCCTCCTAGATTATTTAGTAAAATAATTATATATCACCTATATTGATCTCTCAATAAAAGACATTCTAATGAAACAGAAATAATACAATTTTAACAATAGACCCTGTTATCCGTCAGGCCGAGCAAGTACTCAGAAGTTCAAGGAAGGCGAAGAACACTACGATCAAAAGGATAAAGCAGATTATGGCTTCAGCTATATATAACCACATCAATACCTTAGCGAAAATGGCTTTCTTGCACTTGATACGCGCAACGATCATAAGGACGATCGATGCGATATAGGTTGCCCCCATCAAAGATGACAGGATAGACACGAGCGATCCTGCAGCGTCTCCGAGCTCTGTACCCGACACACCGGAATAAATAGCTGAAACGGTGGTAATAAGGATCGCTCCACCATAGTGAAGGATAAGCGAGATAATGCTCAGTCTGTTAGAGACCTTCTTCATCCTGCTCTGCTCTTCTTCGCTCTTCTCGTTAAGAGGCATCGAATATGCCGCTCTCTGCTGCTGATACTGCGGCTGGTACTGCTGATACGGATTCTGAACCGGCTGATATTGCTGAACCGGCTGCTGCATCGGCTGATACTGCTGCATCTGAGGTTGAACGGGCTGCTGAACCGGCTGATACGGTTGCTGCTGCATCGGCTGATAAGGCTGCTGATACGGCTGTTGCTGTACCGGCTGATACGGCTGCTGAACCTGAGGCTGTGCCTGAGTTTGAACCTGAGGCTGAGGGATCTTATCCTCGGCCTTCATTGTTACTGCGGCAGCAGCTGCCATGGTTGAAGCGGCGACTGACGGAACAGGATCCTGTCCGTCCTCTTTTTTCTTACCGCAATTGATACAAAACGGTGATGAGTTCACCTGACCGCAAATACATTTCCACTGTTTGTTTTCGTTATTTTCACTCATGATCCTTCTCCTTACCGTCCTTCCTTCCGGTGTAAAATACTACACCTGTTGCTATTATAACAACTATTATTGCAAATAAAAGAATAATTTGAGTCCTTGACAATATGCACCCCTCATGAGAGATCCTTAAAAAGTCCGATATAAACCGCAATGATATACCCGCAAATATGATGATCACCGTCACCCTCATAAGATCTTTGCACCTGATGACAAGTATAAGACCCGTCAAAAAGAGGAGCATAAAGCTGACTGAATCCAGAAGCTGAACAGGAAAGAATGATGCCTCCTCCAAAGCTCCGTATGATACACAGAAAGGTCCGTCATAGACAAATCCTCTGCAGCATCCTACGAGAAAACATCCTATCTTGGCTATGGAATACATGAGAGGAGCTGTACATATAAATGAAGACATTATCTTCTCTTTGTCTTCACGGAATACCATCGAGCTCATAAATGCTCCCGAGACAAGGCCTGCGGAGGCATAGATCCCGTCAAAACCTATTGTCGAGAGATCATCAATGCCTTTGAACGTCCCCGTGAAAGTAAATGTGAATATCGATACGGTGACCAAAAAAGACGCCAGAAAGCATGAGAGCTTCGCGACGCCTTTTTTTCTCATAATGATATTACTCAGGGTCAATCCGATGATTATCCCCGACAATAC
>Ga0310786_10008623_pt1 | contig 13059 bp, 9 predicted proteins | sample AusTroGonzalo_MG_FD_203881 | JGI IMG/M metagenome (GOLD analysis project Ga0310786, IMG submission 203881) | Bovine rumen microbial communities from tropical cattle in Woodstock, Queensland, Australia - Gonzalo_03 (v2) (version 2) | ecosystem: Host-associated > Mammals > Digestive system >... | reverse complement strand
TAATACTGAGATTGTTCATTCATTTTCATCTCAATCAAAAGTTACATCTCATCACATACTATTACAAAATTTTGTGTACAATTTTCCATCATTTGTGATAGTCATCTTGTAATCTCAATCTACCTCCTTTCAATTAAATGCTATCAAATTCCATCTTTCTCCATCAATAACTTCTTCCTCCATTTCTTCCTCAACAACTTCTTCTTCAATATTTTCTTCTTCAATAACTTCCACTACATTTTCTTCTTCAATAATTTCTGGAGCCTCAACTGGTTTATTATTACATCCAGCCAATAGAATTAGTCCCAAAGATAGAGCAGAAACTAATCATAATTTTTTCATGATATAAGATTATTTAATAAAATGGTTTTATATAACCTCAACCCCCAACCCATTCTCCTAACAGAGAAGGGGGAAATCCAAAAAAAGTCCCTCTCAATTTCTCTCTGTTAGGAGAGAGTCTATCCGGCTTTAGCAGGAGTGGCCGAAGGCCGGGTGAGGTTACTATTTATTTCCATATTGAGCTTTGTCTCCTAATTTTTCTTCTATTCTCATCAATTGATTGTATTTAGCTATCCTATCTGTCCTACTAGCAGATCCAGTTTTGATGAATCCAGTATTCATAGCTACAGCTAAATCAGCGATGAATGTATCTTCTGTCTCTCCAGATCTATGAGAAACTATAGCTTTCATTCCGTGCTCGTGAGCTAAATTGATAGCATCGATAGTTTCACTTACTGATCCAATTTGATTTAATTTAATCAAGATTGAATTAGCTAAATTTTGGTCGATACCCATTTGTAATCTTTCGATATTTGTAACAAACAAATCATCTCATACTAACATTATCTTATTTCCAAGTCTGCTGTTCATCTCTTTCCATCCTTCGAAATCATCTTCAGCCATTCCATCTTCAATAGATATGATAGGGTATTTATTACATCGATCTTCAAATAATCCAACCAATTCACTAGCATTGAATTTTCTTCATTCTCCAGCCAAGTTGTAGATTCCATCTTCATAGAATTCAGAAGATGCTACATCCAAAGCTAATTTGATTTTTCATGTATATCATGCTTTTTCTATAGCTTCTACTATTACTTGTAAAGCCTCTTCGTTACTTCCCAAATTTGGAGCAAATCATCATTCATCTCATACTGATGTAGCCAAACCTCTAGCTTTTAATATAGCTTTTAAGTTGTGGAATACTTCAGCTCCATATCTCAATCCTTCGTGGAAATTTGGTGCTCAAACCGGTACAATCATAAATTCTTGGATATCAACATTATTGTCAGCATGACTTCATCCATTCAAGATATTCATCATTGGGTAAGGTAAAATATGTCATTTTCATTCTCAAACGAAATCATAGATTGCTTTGTTTTCACTCTTTACACAAGCTACAACAAATGCCATACTTACTCACAATATTGCATTTGCACCAAATTTACTCTTGTTCTTTGTTCCATCTAATTCTATCAATAATTTGTCTAATTCTCTATAATTAGCAAAAGACTTTCATTCAATAGCAGCTTTGATATCTGTATTTACATTTTTTACAGCAGTCAAAGTTCCTTTTCCTAAGTACCTAGATTTGTCTCAATCTCTTAATTCCAAAGCTTCATGTACTCATGTACTAGCTCCAGATGGTACTATAGCTCTACCAAAACTTCAATCAGCTAATGTTAATTCTACTTCTACAGTTGGATTTCATCTACTATCCAATACTTCTCTTGCATATACGCTTTTAATTTCAGCCATGATTTTCATTGTAAAAAATTAAAATTTTTTGGAATTCAATTATAGGATTTTATTTTTATATTACAACTACAATATATAATTTCACTTGACAATCATTAATAAAAAAATATAATATAGAACGATGAATTAATAAAATGTCAAACTTAAAAACTATTAATTATGTTTTGGGAAAAATTTAAAAACGTTTTTGTTGTCCTAGGAATTGGGCTTTTAATCTTAATCGGCTTTGCAGTGTTGGTTGCTATCATTGCAGGGATTTTTGTTTTTCTGGCATGGATAGACCCAAGGCTATGTGCAACTGTATTTTGCATACTCGCGGGATTAGCTTTCTTCCTTGCTATAATCATCAAAAGTAAAGATGCGAACAATAAGAAAGCTACTCCCATGGGATGGATCATGGCGTCAATGTTTGCTGTGGCATATGCTGTATTTATACCGATAACAATCTACACTAAAGCGGTTTGGCCAGTATATACAACAGTAGCTTTAATAGCGAGTGCAATAGCTATTATGGCTATTTGGTATATATTGAGCCATGTTACATTTCATAGATAGTATTGCACTGCTAACTAATAAATCCCTCTTGTTTTTTCAAGAGGGATTGCTAGTTTAGAAAAAATTAAAATTCAATCACAAAATCAAACAATAAAAGTAAAAATGTTTGACATTAATGTATAAATATATACAATATATGATGTAAATCAAAAACACAAAGAAATGAATGATATTGATGTTATTATTATCACTGGTCAATCTGGTGTTGGAAAGACAATACTAATCGATATGCTAATAAAACAGCATCCAGAGCTGAAAATCGTCATATCCGCTACCACAAGACAAATTCGTACTGGTGAAATTAACGGTGAAAACCGGATATTTGTAACTAGGAAAGAATTTGATGAAATGGTTGCTAATGGAGAACTTGCTTGTCTCAAACAAGACATCCAAGGGAACTGTTATGCTATCCCAAAAAATCTTAATGGGAATATCATTGACCTTGATTTACAAGGTATTAAAAAATTTAAGGCCGAATTCCCCAATTTAAGAATCTTGTCTATTGGATTAAAGCAACATGGATTAAGATGTTTCTACCGAATGCTGAAAAGGGGAGATAAACTCCCCAACATCTTTGATAGAATTCGTCAAGATAAAGCATTCAAAGAGATGGATGAAGTCGTAGACTCCGTCTATCATCCCAAGAACCAAACAGTTGAAGAAACAGCTGATGCTGTTTGGCGTATTATAATGAATAAAACAAAAACAAATCATTAATCAATAGAAAGGGAAAAAAAAAGATGAAAAACAAAATTAATTGGTTTAAAACCATCAGTCTGACGATTAGTCTAATAATAATGGCACTTTTCACATGGTACACTTGTACCAAATTAACTTCATCGTGCTACGAAACATTTGGTTGGGAATTTATAAATACAAGAGTATTCAAAATAGTTTGGATGCTTCTTATGATTTTTGTCAGCTATTGCATAGCTGATTGGTTTATAAATTTCACATTCGGTAAATACTTTGACAAAAATTTAGCCCTACTAATTCGCAAGGAAAAAGTGAATTATATCAGATATTTTATTGACAAAAAGGAAATCTACAAAACTGATCAAATAGTGCTTTTAGTCAAAGCAAATGAAAGCCAAAAACTTAAAGAGTTGTTTTTTGATAAGCATTCATGCTTACAAGAGGCTGTAGTTGCTCTCTTTCTTAAGTCTGATATGACATCGCTACAAGTGGAGTTTTTGAAGAAGTGTAATTTACCTGAGTGGATACTCGAAGAGTTTATTGACAATAAAGACTCTGAAAGTTTACTGAGGTATATAAGTATCCGTGAATTACCAGATAACCTTATTAGACGTATATCAGATATTCCCGACATGAGCGATGTTTTTATTGCTGCATGCAAAAGATCTAATGGTCTTCCAGGTGAAGTTGAATGTATTCTCGTTACAAAATCTTTTACATCTGAAGATTACAAGAATGCTCTATATTCATATCTTGGTAATCAAATTGGTAATCTTTGTGTTGAGGCGGAGTTATTGTTGATTAATAACAGTGTCGACAAGTTCAATAGTTATCTGCAATATACCAAAAACGTGTCAACTGAAGCAATTGAGCGTCTAATTAATATCTCAAAAAATAGCAAAATAGCCAGAGAGATATTATTCACTTGCCTCGAAAATGATTACATTAATAGTGAGCAGTCATTGGAACTCTTCAGGTTATCAATGAAGGACAAAAACTTCAGTGAATTCTATGATGTTTTTGTAAAACGCGGTCTGAGTGATGAAATGAATAAAGAATTCAAGTTGCATTGCAAAGAACTATTTTACAAGAAGATTTAATAGCTTTTAGCTAAAAAACCGTATATCGCTCCCGTTTTCAGGAGCGATATTCAGTATAGATAAAATTTATATCCATGAATGACAACAAAATTTAAAATTTATTTTCTCATCATCATAGTATGAATTCATTGATTTGAAAAATTAGTTGGCATTTCATGTTTTTGACACTTGTGTCATAATGAAATACATAATAAAATAGTATTCAGTACAGTTAAAATCAAAATAATAATCATTACTGTAAAATTTCTGTCTTTAAACCAGTTGTTTGTATCAATGTTTACTTTCATGGTGATTTTTTAAAGTATAAAATTGTATTCTCATTATAATCATTGACCTTAAAATAATCTTAAATACTAATCACTAAAATCAGTATCAATAATTACATTATAATTATATTGTGGAAATTCTTTTTTTATTTCACTTTTAATCTGTCTAACAATAGTTTCTGGATGCTTTTCCTCGAAATTAAAAATCAAATCAAAATAAACAGAATTTATTTTTTCATCTACATAAAATCAGTGCATTTGGATTATACTTTTGTGCTTTTTTATAATCTCATTCAATTTTTTTTGGATATCTCAGTAAATTCATTCATCATTGCAAGCGTAAATTCCAAGAGTAATAATTATTCCAAATTCTGCAAATATATCGCTAGAAATTGTCCTAGTCAATCTGTGAATTTTTTTTGCTTTCATCTCATCATTTACTTGGATATGAGCCATAGCAATGATATTATTTGGTCAGTAGTTATGTAAAATTAAGTCATAGACTCACAATACATCATCGTACGATGATATTTTTGATTTTAATTTATCAATTATTTTTTGATCTGCTCTTGTTCATATTACATCATTCACAGATTTTTTCAATATTTCAAAAGCAGTTTTTATGATAAACAATGATATCACACATCATAAATATCATTCCAAACTAAATCACCAAATCATACTGATTATTGCCGCAACAAGGGTTCATAATGAAATCAAACAATCATTTAATGCATCGACTCCACTTGCTACCAAACTTCCAGAGTTTAATCTTTCTCACTGATTTTTTACATATCTTCATAAAAAGAATTTCGTGAAAATTGCAGCAACTATTACTATTATAGTATAAACAGAATACGTAGCTTTTTCAGCATTAATGATTTTTAAAACAGATTCCTTCATGGCTACAAGTCATGCAGTCAGTATAATCACAGCAATTATTAGTGCTGAAAAATATTCTATCCTTCCATGTCCGTAAGGATGTTCTTTGTCTGGTCTTTTGCTAGAAAGTTTAGTTCCGACAATTGTAATAGCAGAGGAGAGCACGTCACTTAAATTATTCAAAGCATCCAAAATTATGGCAATCGAATTTGAAATAAATCAGACAATTGCTTTAAAAACTACCAAAACAATGTTTGTGATAATTCAGACTATACTGACTTTGATTATTTGTTTTTCTCTTTGCATGGATATATTTTATATTAAATTCATCTTAGTAATATATCAGTTTAAAATTGATATGCAAGTGATAATGAAAGGTTATCAAAAACTCATAAAAAAGTCTTGGAAAAATTGACAAATAAAATATTATATTTATAATATATATGGTTTTATATTTTAATTTATTAAAAATGGATGAAATAGTAAGAGTAGGAAAAGGACCAGGTGAAAATAAAAAAGAAGAATTACCAGGATATTCAACTGAAAATTTAAAAGATACTTTTTGTGATATAGAAGGATGAAAAGAGAACTTTATGGATGAATATTGAATCAGTATATATGCATTAAATATTCTTACAGACGTCTGATTTGATGAGAGTAAAGCATTGAGTATGTTGGCTCAGATGAAGAATAAGGATAGAGTAAGAGATATCGATGTTTTTATGAAGAATTGAGTATATGAAGAAGTGGCTGTACAAATATTAGCAGAAATGAAAAAAAAGGAAAAGAAATTAGATTTTGATAAGTATAAAACTTTTAAAGAGTATTGAATATCTAAATCAGATGCAACCAAGATATTAAATGATATTGATTTAAATAATGATAGGAAACAAAGAAAAGAGTTAGAATGGAGAAATGCAATGAAAAAACATTGAGTTGAAAATGAGGAAGTAGATGAAATATTGAGTAAAATTAATAAATTATTTAAAGTCAAAAAAGGAATATTAGATAGTTTCGCAAATGCTTGAATAAGTGAAGAAAATGCTTTGGAAGCAATTGATAAGCTATATTCAAGTGATGAAGATAGAGAAAACGTTCTAAAAAATTATTGAGCAAAAGAAGAAGGAATACAAAATATTTTAGGAGAAATTAATAAGGATGAATGAAATAAATTTTCTCCTGAAAAACATGAAAAATGAGAACAATATTATAGAGACGTATTTCCAGAAAATTATTGGGATTCTCTTTCACTATATAAAAAAGAAGAAGTAGCTAAACAATTGGATTTTGTAATAAGTGTAATATGAGATAATAAAAAAATACGTGTAAATCCTTGAAAAATTAGGGCTTTGAGAAATAAAAGTATCATGGGTCGAAAATTTATGCCATCAGATTTTAAATGATGAGCTTATGATTCTGATACTATTAATGTATGGAATTTATCAGATTTATTTAATATATGTTTATCACATCATGAATCTATTCACCTTGAACAACAACAAGAGTTAAGAATTCCTGGATTAGAAATAATTTCACCTGAAGCTGCAAATAAATTATGATATATTACTTGGGTGGCAACCTATGCAGTATGATGATCTGTTTGTTATCTTATAAAACATATGAAATTTTGAAAGGTATCATATTCAATAGTATCAGAAAAAGAAGCATATAAAAATCAATGAAATTTTGGTTATTTGGATGATAGAAAAAAGTTTGCTACATTTAGAGAAAATTTAGGTAACAAAGCAGCACAAGACACACGTAAGAGTGTAGAGAGATATAATTATAGACTAGAGATAAAGGAATGAAATTATTATGAAAAATTAAGTATAGATACCAATAAACTTCAAAAGATTTTAGAAAATAGTTTAAGTAGGGTTAATTGAGGAGAACATGAAAAATTATTAGAAATTAAGACAAAATTAGATGATATTGTAAGTAGTATCGATGAGCTACATAATGAAGAAATTAATTGAGGTGAAGCAAATTTAAAAAAATATGATGATTTGGGTGATGGTTATATGTTTACAGCTGATGATATTATAAATATATCTGATGAAATACTGGAATTATTAGAGAAAAAAAGAGAAAATGCAGAGTGAATGGATGAAAGATGAATATATAAAATTATGAATGCAATGGAAGAAATTTCAGATATTAAAAGAAATGCTTGAAATATTAAGCATGACATAGAAAAGAATTCAATGATTAATAATTCTTCAGAAAATTCAAAGGAAAAATATGATTGGCATGTTTGGAATTATGTATATAAAATAAATGATATAACTAATGTTGTATCAATTTTGGAAGAGAAAGTAGAAGAGCTTGAAGATTTTAAAGACACTTGAAAGAGTTTGAGTGAATTTGAAATGACTCCTGAATTGAGAAAAAAGAGAGATTTATGTACAACTGCACTTGCTAATGAAGATGCATTATATCTTATGTATGATAAAATCGATGGTGAAAAATGTTGATTCAATCCTAGTTTCGACGCTAGTTATTCAGATGATGAATGAAATGATAATAAAGATCCAGAAATAATAGAGGAAGAAAACTTAGAAGCAATAAATAAAACTATAAGATTTCTAGAAAGAACTATTAAAAACTTGAATTTAAAATGTCATGACTATGAGACAATGGCTACAAAAATTTGGTTAGAAAAAGAGTGACATCAAAAAGAATCAAAGAAAAAGGCTAAAGAAACTATATCAAAATTGGTAGCAAGTCTATCAAAAGAAGAACAAAAAAAGCTCAAATCAGAAGAAAAGAAAAGAAAGAGAAAAGTAGAAGAAGATAGAGAAGAAAGAGAAAATTTGATGGGTGAAGATCCAGTTAAAATGGTAGATTTCCTTAGATGAGAAACAATAGAGTAAAATAATTACTAGTTAATCAAAGAATTACCTGTCATTTCGGCAGGTTTTTCTATTTCCAAAATTCTCAAAACTGTTGGAGCTATATCAGCTAAACTTCAAGTCTCTCTCAATTCATATTTTTCGTCACTAACTACGATAAAAGGAACAGGATTGGTCGTGTGAGAAGTCCTAAATTCTGGAGTCTGATCTTCTACATTTCCATGATCTGCAAAAACCAATAATTCATATCCGTTTTTCAATCCACATTCTACTAATTTTCCAATACAATCATCGACTGTTTTTACAGCTTTGTGGATTGCATCAATTACTCCCGTATGTCAGACCATATCTCAGTTTACTAAATTTGTTATGATTACATCATAATTATCATTGTTCATTTTTTCACAAATTGCGTCCGTGATTTCATAAGCAGACATTTCAGGAGCTAAATCATAAGTTGCAACTTTTGGTGATGGAATCAAAACTCTATCTTCATTTTCAAATGGTGTTTCTACTTGTCCATTAAAGAAAAATGTTACATGAGCATATTTTTCAGTCTCTGATAATCTCAATTGTCTCAATCATGCTTTGCTCAAAACTTCTCATAAGCAATTTTTTACATCCAATTCTGGGAAGATAACATGAGCATTCATTGGACTGTAAAATTGAGTCATTCAAACATAATAAACATTCAAAGGAACTCTGTCCCATCCATCGAATTCTTCTTCCACAATTGCCTTAGTTAATTGCCTTGTCCTATCTGTCCTAAAATTCCAGAATACCATACTATCGTGTGGTTTTACTCATTCGTATCAATTCAACACTATTGGTCTAATAAATTCATCTGTTTCTCAAACATTATGACATTCTTTGATTCACTCAATTATATCATCAGTTCCGTAAACTCATTTTGCATTTACGATAGCATCATAAGCAATTTGAGTCCTATCTCGTCTCTTGTCTCTATCCATTGCATAAAATCTTCACATTGCACTTACTATTTTTCCAAATCATAATTCACCTAATTTACCGCTTAATTTAGCCAAATATTCCAAACTCTTTGTCACTGGAGCATCTCTTCAGTCTGTAAAGACATGGATTACCACATTGTGAAAATTTTCTTTTACGCAAAGATCCAAAATAGCAAAAAGATGGTCAATATGTGAGTGAACTCATTCTCATTGCAAAAGTCACATCAAATGTAGAGTAGAGGAGTTTGCTTTACAATTTTCTATTGCTCATTTCAATGCTTCATTTTCAAAAAATGATCAGTCTTTGATACTTCTATTTATTCTTTCCAATGATTGGAAAATGACTCTTCCACTTCATATTGTCATATGTCACACTTCAGAATTTCATTGATATCAAGCAGGAAGTCAAACATCTTCACCACTTGCATTTATCAAAATATTTGGATATTTTTCCATAATCATATCAGTGTTTGGAGTATCAACTTCTGCAATTGCATTATCTACAGGATCAGCACGATATCCTCGTCAATCACGGATTACTACAAGAACTTTTTTTGTCATGTTTTATAATTATTTAAAGTAAAAATATTTAATAATTATTTTTCCAAAACTATAATATATCCAATCAAAACTCAATTTTCAACTACATCCTGATAGTTGAATTTGAAAAAATTATATTCAGCTGCTTCTTGAATTTCTTCAAGTCTATAACGATATTGCTGTATCTTAAACTTTTTATGCTCTTTTCCCTGTCCTGCCTCCCATTCAAATTCTCTTCTTTGCAAAAAATATCAGATAATTCGTCTTCATTCTTCTTTCAAAATCCTATACACTTCACCAAATAGTCACTTTAAATCTGAAATATGTTCGATAACAAAAAAACTTGTTGCCACATCAAAACTATCATCATCGAAGGGCAGAGTAGTTTCCAAATCACAAACTACCTTTTCTACTTTCATTCACTTCTCTGGATGCCTGGATAGTAGCTTTTCACTGATATCGCAAGCTACATATTTCCTATAATTTACATTTTCAAAATATTTAAATACTCTTCAGTCCCCTGCTCATAAATCAATCACATCAATATTGTCACAATTTCTTGGCAAATACCTCGGGATATCTAAATCACAAAAACTATCCAAATGATTATGGTAGGATTTATATTGATCGGCAATTAGATTATAACCAGTATGTGGATCAAGTATCTCTATATGTTTAGAATTATAGCTCATTAAAAAAATACTTTATCATTTGAAACTTCATCATTCTCTTTTTGAGAAAATTTCTTGATTTTTTCCTCAATAATATCACTTGGTTCTTGTAAAAATTTATTTAATTCACTTGTTTTTTCACTAGCTTTTTTGATATGTACATAGTACTTACTCAATTCAGCAACAACATCTGAAAGTTCATCATTTCTATCCAATAATTCCATAGTTTTTTGCTTCAATAATGTATTTTGTTGTGTGTATTCATCCAATTCTCAATTCAAATATTGAATTTCTTTATTTGCTTCTTTTAAATTTGACCTGAGTTGATTTACAGTATCTTTGTGTTCATATCTTAGATAAAAAATAAAATATCAAAATAATCCTCATCAAATAATTGAAAGTATTATATATCCAGTCAAACTCATGCCAATTTTTTAACAAATAAATTTTATCTCAATACTACCTTATACAATTATTATTCACAAAATCAAACAATTTTGAATATAAAAGGACAATAAACCAATAATTAATAAAAAAACGGCTCGAAAGAGCCGAAAAATTTTTCATTTGTCAGAATTCGGCTCAGCTTCGAATTTCACTAATACGGAACGAAGTGGAGTATTATCTGAAATTGCGAAGTGAGCCGAGAGGCATTTTTGCCCACTTTTGTTGCTGGCAGACAAAAGTGGGTCTGGGGTTTGGGGGCGAAGCACCCAAAATAGAAAGAAATTTTAATTACAAAAAAATGCTGAGGAAGGGACTCGAACCCTCATGTCTCTCGACATACGTACCTGAAACATACGTGTCTACCAATTCCACCACCTCAGCATACTACTTTGAATATATAATTAATTTAGAATAGGTAACTTTATATTATTTTTATGTATAAATACAATTTTAATTTTATATTATTTCTTTTTTGCTAATAAATTATTCACTATTATTTTCTAGCACATATCCATAATGATTAGCAAGATTTGTCATACAATCGACTCAATCTTTTAAATTAAAGTTTGATGGTTGTTTTTTGTCTTTCACCGAAAAAGAATCAGTCTTTTCTGCCAATACTACATCAATAGTATTTCAATCATCTAAATATACTGTAACGATTTTTAAGCGATATAATCAATTTGGATTATCCTTTCTTTGAGAATAATCACATTTAATGAAATAATATAATTCTGATTTTGTGGATTTTTCCTTAGTCTTGTATTTTGAAATATCTATAGAATTTCAATATTTTATAGTATTTTCTATAGCATTTTGATATGGTTTTAAATGTTCATAGGGCTTTTGATGCGGAATATGATAATTTTCTACTATTAGTCATCAGTATTCATCCATAAAATTTTCAGCTGATAAATATCATGTTAATTGTTGCCACTCTTCGTCTGTTAACCCTTCTAAATCTATATCATGTTTTACTAATATTCTCCAATTTTTTCTATTTCCCATCGATCTTATGAAAAAGGCATTTCTATACATATCAACTATATCATTTTCAGTTATGACAAAATCATCATCATAACTATGAACTAATCTATTTTGGCATGAAATATTATATTCTGACATCAAAATTTTTGATTGTTCATCTTCATATTCTGCAGTTCATTCCACAGTACATAGATTCGGTAAATCATCTCATCTTACCTCCTTACTCCAGTCTCGCCACATATCAAGTCTTTCCTTCTCAAATTTCTCTTGAGCTTGTTCTTTCCTATCTTTAATAATTTTGTATGTATAAGCTGATGTCTCACCGCATAATGCAAGAGCTATCATTATACCATATCACCAAGATTTTATTTTTGATTTTAGTTTAGAGGTTCTTTCTAATTTTCTTTCAGTCTCTTTTATACCTCAATCTTCTCATCCACTTAACTCAATATATAATCTATTAAATTTAGTTTTAGAATACTTTTCATTACGACAAATTTTATTATGCAATTCTTGTAGCACTGGATAATCTTTTAGATATAACTTCTTATAATCAAAATCTTTTTTTCATTTTATTAAATCTTCTCAGTTTATGATCAAACTAATTATTTTATCATAAACTCTCTGTCTTCACATTCATCATTGTATTGATATTCATTCTAATACTTCATACAAACGAAGTCATACTTCTACCAATCAATAAAAATCGAAGTATTGCTCTCATGGCTCGTTTCATTCTCTTCTATCATTTCAAATATATTTACTAGGTTTTGTATTATAAAATAATTCAATTAATCTTTTATCTTCATCATTTTTAGCATGATATGCTAAATATTGTATTATAGGCAGTGGTCATTCAAAAGGAATCATCTTTTCTAACTTTGGTTCTTCATTTGGAATAATTGTTACTTCGGGCTTTAAATCTTCCAATTTGGGCCTCTCGTATGGATGTTTTAATTTTTTTCACTCCTTTAAATCAGATTCTTCAAAATTTTTAATTCATGCCCGTTTTTCTAATGCATCAAAAAGCTTAGGGTATTTACCAGATACAATTTCTACTTTTATAGCTTTTCATTTTCTTCAAAATTTTTTCTTTATTAAATTTTCAATATATTGTTTCTCTTCTTCTTCTGATAATACTCTCTTTCCATTAGGCTGCTTGTTATCTTCTCATTCTTCTCAAATTACTTTCATCTTTCCATTTACTACTTCTACCATTACTACTAGTTTTACAACTTTTTTTCATACTTTTACTATCACTACAACTTCTTGTTTTCCTTCTTTTGTTTTATCTACTCACTCTCCTTCAATTTCTACTGTTCCTCAATCAG
>Ga0310786_10008621_pt1 | contig 13061 bp, 14 predicted proteins | sample AusTroGonzalo_MG_FD_203881 | JGI IMG/M metagenome (GOLD analysis project Ga0310786, IMG submission 203881) | Bovine rumen microbial communities from tropical cattle in Woodstock, Queensland, Australia - Gonzalo_03 (v2) (version 2) | ecosystem: Host-associated > Mammals > Digestive system >... | reverse complement strand
TCTGACGATTCTTTGTGTAATCGTATACCTGTGTTCCGAACTTGAATGCATTCTGCAAGGCAGCAGCACCTTCTCTTGACTGTTGAGCAAGTTCCTGTGCGCTGTCGCGGAATGCCATCGGACTCATAAACGTTGGGACTATAAGATTGTTTAAAGCCATGTTGTTAAACCTCGCTATTATTTATCATTGAACGGAAATTTTTATTGTTTTGGTATTGACATTAACATATAAATTTTTTAATTTTTCTATATGAAAAAACAAATTCAAAACTTTAAAAAATACTGTCCAGATCGTTTTACGGAAATTGAAAATTATGAGCTTGCACTTGCTGATAATTTCGTTGGGTGGCATTGCCATCATAAACTTGGAGAATGCTGTTTTACAAAGGCTGAACTTAAACAGTATGGTCTCTATGAAAACAGAACGCCAGGTGAACTCATCTTTCTTACTAATACAGATCATGCCAGACTCCATCGTTCAAAACAGAAAATGACAGATGAACACAAGAGAAACATTTCAAAAGGTGTGAAAGGCAAAAAACGTTCTCTCGAAACGAGACTACGAATTTCAGCCTATCAAAAAACAAAAGTATTTGATGCAACATATAGAAACCACCTTTCCAAAAGCATATCAAAATCTGCTAAAAAGTTGTCAAATGATTACCATGCATATAAGGACGCCGGCGGCAAGATGAGTTGGAATGATTGGTTGCATGCCGGCCATCCTTTATACTCCGAATAGATTTCTTATTGACATTCCACCAGATTTGACGTTAGGTTGCTGTCTAGCGGTTGTCTTTGACATTGATGTTCCACGGTTCCATTTGATGTTGTTGATTTCACGTCCAAGTGAACCTGCAGACATGAATGCTCTCAACTGTTCAGGTGTGCAAGAATATGTATAGTACTTGCCACCACCAAGTTGAATCATTGCTCTCTGTGTCTCAGGATCATAAACGATGTCAGTTACGAAACTTGAACGAGCACCAAGATTCTTTCTCAACGAATTATCTTTATCAGAAAAGTGAGGAGAATCTTGTTCAGCCTTACGACCTTTTTCTTTCCACTGAGGGTCAGTCTTACGCTGTGCATAATACTTGTTCAATAAATCATCATGTTCTTTTGGTGTCTGAGCAACAACATATTCGCGGTCATTAGGATTCATACTCCAGTTCTGCACTTGTCCAGGATAATAAGATACTGGAACACGCACATTCTGGAATGCGCCCATTACCTCCCTGACCGGGGGCTCATCAAACATCGAACCCATTGGTCCGGGCGCAGAACCAAAAATATCAGCGATGCTTACAGCCATGTGACCTCCTAGTATGAACCGAATACGTTCTGCATCTTAGGCATCTGCGGCTGTTGCTGATTGTTTGCCAACAGGTTCTGTGTATTCATCTGATTGAATGCCTGTTGGTCAGCGTTCTGCTGAGCTGCCTTCTGCTGTGCCATTGAAATAGCGGCCATGATTACGGGTAGCATGTTTTCCTCCTTTATATCTATCCAAAGATGCGTCCAAGCAATCCCTTCTTGCTGTTCTGGTTTGCCGCCATCTGCTGTGCGAAGTTAGCAGCGTTCTGAGCGTCAATGTTGTTCTGTCCAGCAAGGTTGCTGATGTAAGAACCATAAGCATTAGTTGTGTTGTCCAGAGCGTTCTGAGCATTGCCAAGAAGATCTTTATTCTTGTTATATGTGTTCTGATATGCTTGCTGACCAAGGTTAGCGTTAGTAGAGAATTCAGATAGAGACTGTTGACGATCCTTCATATACTTATCGTAAGCCTTATCTGCTTCCTCAGATGCCAATGCCTGTTGCTTAGCACCAAGAGCGTTTAGATAATCAGAGCTGAACATATCACCAGCATTTGCCCTTGAGTTAGTCAAGGCATTCGTTGCTTGGTTAATTCTCTGGTTAGCGAACTTGCTGTAATAGTCATCTACGCTCTTATCAAACGAGAACTGACCAGGATCGTAAACTTCCTGATTCTCAAGATTCTGTAGATACTGACTATACTTACCAGCAGTATCGCCGTAATTCTGATTTACTTTATTGAGATACTGTGAATAAAGACCACGGTTCTGGCTACTTGCATCATCAGCAGCTTTCTTCGCTTCAGATAGAGCTGCATTTGCTCTATTAACGCGAGCGTCCTGCTGGAATCCAAATACGTCACCCGGGTCAAGAATTGAACCCCAATCCATGATTTCCTCCTTAGAACTGTATAATAATAGCTATGCAGTTCTCTGAAACTTCAAGTGCAGATTGCTGCAAGGTTAAACATTGTCCTGTAATCGTGTCCTTGCGAAACTCAATCACAGGGGTTACTTCATTTCTTTCTTTTAGAAATTTCTGCGGTAGTACATTTGAACCAGCGCTGCATGTCTTCTTGAATAGACGTGCTTTGCCGATTTCAAGACACTTCCAACCGTTGTCAGTCGCAAGTGACCATGTACCAGCTGCTGCCTGAAGCAAGTCTCTTATGCTAGATTTGTCGTTAATGATCATACCGGCGTATTAAGCTCCTGGAATCTGATGTTAGAGTCACTGATAACCCAGTTACACGGCTCAGAGAATGCTACACGAAGGACGCATTGACGAGTCATACCCAAATTCAACCATTTTAGTCTAACAGAATACTGACCGCGAAGACCAACTGATGCCTCAATGACGTTACCATAAGTATATCCGCCGTCACTTGACATTTCAAGCAAAGCCTTACCTTCCTTATTATATTCTGTCATTGAACCAGTATTGCATTCGAGCGATAGTTCATAAATCACGAACGGTTTGTAATTGCTTGTGATTACTGGAGTTTGACGAACACGAAGCAAAGGCAATCTATGCTCGCTATCAAAATCTTCGTAATAGTAATCATCAGCCAACTCATATAAGTTGCCGTTCTCGCAAGATCCCGTGATTATCTTATTGTTGAACCAAACTGCATACTGTGGCATGTAAGGCTTGTTATTGCCTGTATAGAAGTTTCTAGATGAACGAATGTGCCATTCGCCTGTTGATACATCAAAGCAATATGTTTCATTCTTAATTGTGAAGACGTAGAATGAATGATTGTTCTTTGAATATGTCCAAGCACGAACGCCAGTAACATCGTTATCATTTAGAATCTTATCTAGCCACAAAGGTGAAATCTTCTGAACATTGGTATCGTCAATTCTCAAAATACATTTAGCGTTTGACTTACCGGTACCGATGCAGAGCTGTGTATGGTTGATAGATGCAATAGAATACGGAGCTTCTAGACCTTGTTCCTTGTTGATTGTGTAAGATGTTCGCTGCCATGTCTGATATGATTCAGAGTCACCACGCTGCCAGAATTCAATAGAAGATGGACCAAACAAGGTGAGCAATGCACCAACTGATGTCACAGCGATTGTCTTATCTGATGAAGATTCACCGTTGAAATACATCTGAGTTCCATAGTCATCTAGGAAACAGTAGACACCGGAGTCAACATCTTCTTCATCGACTGTAATCTTATCTGCTTTATACTGAACTTCGCCATTGATGATTTTGAATACTTGTCTTGTCTCGCGTGATAGCGGATAAGGAATAGAATAATAGACATATCCAGAACCAGTATCGTTCAATACGATAGATCCTGAAACTACAGCAATGTGAGAAGGCTTAATGTAGCTGTTGTCTTCATCAATGCGTTTTGGAAGGGTAATCTCAACGGGCAATCCTTTCTTAAGATCGTAACCGTGAATGGACTGACCATCAACCCAAAGCAATACTGCTCTTTCACCACCAGATTCAGCAAACTGAACGCAGTTTCCAAGAGCATAGTCGCCAATGACTGTCTTATTTCCACCGCGGTCAATCTTCCAGATCTGTCCGGAAAATGCAACGAACAAGTCAGGCGTATAGTTCAATGTCTTGAGACCAGTCGTTGGCACATACATACCATCGCATTGTGTACCCATACCAAGATTGTCAAGATACTTGATACCAGGGCAGCTCTGCATGAAGGTACGCAGATCTTTGTTTTCGGGTCCGTCAGTATTACGTTCAGTAAACATATTACGCGAGATAGCCGAACCTTCAATGTTCGGGAATGTAGTCTTTCCGGTACCACCTACAAAGGAATATGTTATCTTTGACTGAGGCATATTAGCACCACTGAACTGGAGAGAATCCATTATAGTAATTGTCCATGTATGATCCCTTGTCAATGAAGTCGTAGGTCATTGGACGATTAGCATTGTTGGTTCTCTTGATTAGACGGATAGAATTATCAAATTCATTTTCAAATGTATCCTTAAGATCCATCAACTTATAACGAAGGCAAAGCTCAGCACAGAGACCATCTTCTAGCAATGTTTCATACATGTTGCTGATGTAGAGCGTGTCTTCAATCTTGATGTCAGGAATTTGCTCAAGATAGGTTACTCGCATTTTAGCGGGTGTTCTAGCATTCATTTCAATCTTGAGATATGTAACTGTATTGCCGTATTCAGGAGCGTTAATTGGGTCTATTCTGAGATTTTCTGTCTCGACACAGTATTCAGTAGCGAGACCAACCTTTGGCTGACCATCAATACGAATCTTGTCAGCAGGATAAAGCTGAACGTAACGATTAGCAATCCATCTACCAACGCCAGTGACTCTGTCAGGCAATTCTTCAACGAAATGGGTAGGCCATGCTTCTTTCATCATGTTGTTCCATTCCATGAATGAGTACCATGTCTTTGCGCCATAGTAGTTTGTCATTGCGTAGAAATTGAAGCCTTCATGTGCTTCTTTAATGTGAGCGATGTCACCAATCAGACGATTAGATGCATCAGCTGCCATCTCATCAAATGTGTTATACTCGAACCAGTTATCTGGTTTCTTGGCGAATGTAATCTTGTCAGAAACAAATGAATCAAGAACCTTCACATCTTGAAGGATAAGATTCTGTTCATTTAGCTTAGCAATAACTGACTTAAGATCCTCTAGAGCTGCACGCACCTGAGTACCTGTAGCGTTTTGTCCGTCTCCGACGAGCGAACATTTCTGCAAGGCGTGCTGAATTAAACTGTTTACTTGTATTGCCATTGGACGGATCCTCCTATGGGTATTTATAAAGAAACAGGCACGAGACGTAGCCCATGCCTGTTGTTTTGGAGAACAAAATCTCCTATGAATTACTTCTCGAAGTAAACGGCGACTGCTTCACGCTGTTCCGGAAGAGTGAATGCGTGAGGAGCATCCAAACGGCCAAGAACCTTCATGTGGTTACCGTCACCATACTGAGACATCTTAATGGAGATACCGTCAACTGTTTCGGTTGCGTTTTCAGATCCCGGAAGATCGTCAAACTTGTAGGTATCAACACCGAGAGCCTTCTGAGTACGGACCTGGCCAACAAAGTACTTCTTACCTTCGGTCAAGATCGGAGATAGAGTCAATGCAGAGGTGCCAGATGCTACCCAAGCGTTCGGGTTGCCGTATGCCTGTCCTTCAACAGTGATACGGAGTTCAGGAATCTTACCGTCCTTGTCAACGATAATTGCGTAATCCTGATCTGTTTCAATTCCGTCCTTACCAACAACCTTCAAGCCGTCAGCAGAGAATGCCCAACCAGCCTTGAGACCAGTGCCAGATACAGATGTAATCGGCTCAAATCCCTTGCCAGAAACGTCAGTCAATGTGACAGAAGCAGCAGCGGCAGAGATGTTTGTTGCATCAACAACTGGGAGGTTAGCTTCGTTAATCACTGCGGCACCAGCGTACTGACCGAGATAGTTCTCACGGTAGATGTCGCGCTGAATGTCATCAGGGATGAAGTTTGCTAGACCACCGTTAGCGATCTTACCAGCAACAGTCGGCTTTACGAAGCAGACCTTAGTACCAGCAACCTTTGCTTCATCAAGAGCCATAGAGGCATCAGACAAAGTAGCGAAGTTTGCGGAACCAACAACAGCCTGTGCAGCGTTGAAAATGGTCTTATCAATAGCAGCCTTGTCTAGAGACTGAGCCAAAAGAACGGCCTTCGGCTTAACGATTTCCTTCTTGAAGTCCTCAATGTCTGTCAACTTGTTCCAAACATTAACTTCAAAAGAAGTGTTCTTGTTTTCTAGGGTAACCGGAACTTCAACTTCAGTGATGTCGGCAGGATCTGCGTCCAAACCGTCAACTACCTTACCCGGGTCCGGAATGTATACCTTATAGGTACGTCCATACTTCTTGCCATCCAACTGACCCTGAGTCATGTAGGAGGTTGCTTCCTTCAAGTATGGGCACTTGTCAGCGACTTCAGTCGCAATCATTTTCACTTTCTTTGTATTGCTAAATTCATTTGCCATAATGTTTTACCTTTCTAAAGAATTGTTTAACGTCTGAGGAAATCTCTTAAGGCTTTAGGATCTTCAAATAGATCTTTGTTTGGAGTTTCCTTTGCTTTGCCAGGCTGTCCCACGACAACTGGCTTCGTTGATTGTTGAGTCTGCACGGCAGTCGGTGCGGTAGGAGCTGCGGGAGGCGGCGGAACTTGTGCTGCCAATCTTGCTTCCATTTCACGAATCTTGAACTGTCTTGCAATCGGAGTGACGCCTTCGGCAAATAGACTATCAACAGCATTGATGTCGCTTGCCAATTCATACATCAGCTTCGGTCCCATAGGGCTAAGCATGATATACTGACAGAGATCGGAATCCTGCTCAAGAACATCACCTAGACCATCTTTCAAGGCATTGTCCACCACTTCTTGATACTGTTTGCGTGTTGCTTCATCAGGATAAAGCTTAGCAACGTTATCGGTGACGCGTGTCTTATACTGATTCTCAATTTCTGACTGTTTCTTGTCTTCCTCTTCCTGCTTCTGATAATCAGCCAGTTTCTGTGCAAGAATTGCCTGGACTTTATCATCTACAAGGTGGTTGATGAAATCGTCATCGGTCTCGAAATCAGCACGGGTCTTAGGAGCATACTTTTCAGGATGTTCCAACTTGTCAAAGCGTTCTTCCCATGCTCTCTGCATTTCAGCAATCTGCTTTTCATACTTGCTTTTCTGTTTAGCAAACTGCTTCTTGAAAGAGTATGTTGCTTTTTCAAGGTCCGTATACTGCGGTTTTTCTGGTTGAGCCCCTTTATTCTCAACATCTACATTATGGTTTTCTACTGACGCTGCATTTTCAGCGGGTGCAGTGTTTTCGACGGGAGTGGTTTCCTGAACTGCTGCTGAAGGCTGTTCGGTACTAACACTTGTTTCAATGTTTTCTTGTTCTTCCATAGGATTTAACCTTAAGCGTGGATTTGCTGATGAACTGATGCCCACGTTGCAAGCAGTTCAATACTATATATTATTCTTACTCAAGGAACTGTGACTGATACTGTCTTTTACGCTCAATTACTTTCTTTTCAATGATTGGACCGCAATATGTCAGCGCCAATGCGTCAGCCAAGTCAGGTGAACGTCCAAGAACGACCTTTATATCAGCCTTTGGTATCAGCTGGATCTTGTTGCTGTTGTTAAGAATGTACTTTGTTGCGTTCAATTCGTGCTTCAATTCCTCAGTTAAACCAATTAGTCCCATATCGTCCATCTCTCTACGCGCATTACAATACATTTCTGCGCGTTGATTTAAGTAGACGGTAGATTCGTTTGCTGCAGCACCAAAAGAGACTGTGGTGGCCTGCAACCCGTATTCAATGAGGCGCTCGCAAAGGTCTAGACCGTATGCTGCGTCAATGTATACCATAGACAGGTTTTCTTTACCAAACTCGACAGTTATTCCCTTGATGATACTGCACATTTCTGATGCTGTTGCCTGACGTTTCTCAACTATCTTGACAATTTCATTACCACGACGAACGACGATTGCGTTCATATCGTTTCCTAGACCAGCACAGTCAACTCCAATGTTATAGCCTTGACGTTCCATTCGTTTTGTCTGACAAGCAGTATTGAGCAGTTGCTGTGTGAATAGAATGCCGTCAGTGGAGTCATCAACTTCTTCACCGTAGAATTCTCGCTTCCAGGCATTTTCATCTATACAGGTCTTACGCATCAACTCAATTTCTTTTTCAGAAATGTTTGGGTTGTCGTTTGTCTTCGCTGTAATGATAGGAATGTTATTGTCTTTGACGAACTTCGTTAGCCAGTTATCTGAACGCGGAGTAGACATCATTCTGATTCTAGACTCGAACGGAGCACAGTCACGCATACAGAATGCTAGAACAGAGAATATGTCAGGCGGAGCAAGGGCTGCCTCGTCAAGGATTGCAAGCGAGATAGAAGTATAACCACGGATAGACTCAATTGACTCGTATGAAGCAAGGTAAATTACGCCGTCTCCAAATACGATCTTATTAGAAGTCTGATTCCACTTATACTCGCCTGGGATAATTACTTGTAGCTGTTTGGTAATCTCTGGGACAAGAACTTCACGAATTGCTTGTGCTGTCTGTCCAAGACAGATTACGCGCTGTCCTTTAAGTAGCGCATTAACAGCGATTGTTGCAGCAGCAACACTCTTACCGGAACCACGGCCGGCACGGAAATAAACGATTGGCTCTTCTGACTTTCTTAACTTGCGCTGATGAGGCAAAAGATCATAATGTATCTCTCTTGTCCCATCGCTACAGTCAACAACTCGGATACAACCAATCTTGTATTCATTGACTGCTTTACTCATCGTCGAAACAAATCTTTATCTTTGATGGTCCATTTACTGATGCGTCAACTTGCTGTTCAGTTCTTTCTGACCAGTTTGACTTATAACGTCTCTTGAGAATTTCAAGGTACTGATTCTTGTTGCTGTAATAGAAGCCAGAAGTTAACTTATCTTCAATCTTCTCTTTAAGAACTTCAAGACGGTCAACCATTTGGTCAAGCAATTCTTTCGTATCTTCAGCAAATGTATTGTCTGGTCCAAAGGAATTACGTTTCCACAGAGGTGACGCTGTTATCTTATCTTTCGGGACTGTTCGCATCAAATGCTTTGGAAGATAGTCCTGAATAGAATTCATGAAGTTAGCGACAGAAGCGTATGAAGGCTTATTGTCAAGATGGTCGCCTCTACCCCAACCCTGATGGTTCATGAGACGGAATGTAATCGCTTGCTTGTTTAGATGAACGCCATCTGATTGCTGTGGTTCAAACGAAGGAGCGTCCATGTACTCAAGAAAGTAAATCATCTGTTTCTTACGCAACTCGTAATCGTTGAGAAGGTTATTCCCAATGATCTTGTGGTGAGATTCTGACATCTTTGGAGCGCCTGCCATTAGTAGCCTCCTCCAAAGCGGTCAAGACGCTGTTCAATGCGCGTCATGATAAGTGTTAATTTGTCTATCTGTTCCTGAAGTGATTTGATTGGATCTTTAATCTCGATCTTTACTTCCTCAGGAGCAGTACATACTTCTTCAATGATTTGTTTCTTTCTTGCCATGTTCGTCCTCCGTCGGGATACGCCCGATTCGTTTAATATAATATCTATTGTACTGTAAATGTTACATTGCCACCAGTGCAGTTTTTAAAGAATGCCTGATAACCTCCGTTATCATAAGCACTAAAGCCACTTGCTTCATTCCAGTTATATGTTCCAGCTGGTACTTGTGGTGGTGGGTATGTACTTCCAGAATGTACTTGATTGTCAGTTGTTATGTGTAATGGATGTCTTGTTCCTAGCTGGCACGAGTCAAATGAGTAAAAGCGATTGTATGGAGAATCATCATGTTTAGCTGTTAATTCTCCATCAATAATTGACCCTGTAGAACCAATTAAACCACTGTTCGCGCCATCAATGTCACTGTTACTCAATATAAAGTTAACGCAATTACTTCCTCTTACAGTAACGTTACTTGCGCTTAAACGCCCAGGATCTACTACTGCAGTCAGATTCTCAATGTACTTTATGCCAGGAAGGAAACCATCTTCACCAACAATAGCACCGTATGCGTATCCGGCAAAATGCACATTCTTTACGGATGATATAGCACCCCAACCAACACCCCATGAATCATATCCGCCGTCATCCAAAGGTGCATAGAAATTCTCAAGTTCTCTAACAACTCCAGCAGAATATCCTCCATTTTGATACATTATATGAATGTCAGTTGCATTGTCTGTGCCTCCGTCATCTACATCACCAGAAAACTGGAATATGCCGTGGAGTCCACCACTGTTTTTCACAACATCACCAGTTAGATTAGGCATATAGAAGTTTCTAACTGCGGTAAAGTCAGATAGGTTTAAAGATGGTCCAGTTGACTGTCCTAAGAACTTAAGACGGATAATTTCTGAATCGCCAGGTCTGATAGGATGACGATCATACCCAGTGCAGCCAGCATTAGTCAAGTCATATTCACCTGAGCTGTTTAAATGGAAATAAATGTAGTCAGTTGAAGCAGATGGATAGTTATAGTAAACTGCGCTTCCAAGTTCAGGAGATGCCGAACCTGTCGTTACCGGTAGAATAGTGCATGTATTGAAGTTAACTTTCTTCTTGTAAAGATACGGCGAGCTAAAGGCATTCGCAAAATGAATATCCGTTGGTGTGGCTGTTTCCATACCAGCAGAGTATTTCGTTGCAAGTGCAGGTCTCATTGATACGCCTGACCTGCGTTTAATGATACAGTCAGGAATCAAGTCACTGAAACCGTCATCAAACGCTGAGATGAACTTACCGTTGTATGTTAAAGGATTTGAACTGTATCCTAGAATTTCCATACATTACTCCAAATTAACTGTATAAGTAGCACTTGGACCGATACTGTATGTACCTGAACCAAGCAAGGTTTCAAGGTTACCATTCTTACCCCATACCTCAGCAGTAACAGTTCCAGTAGGCTGGTAATACTGTTGAGTTGTCCAAGCAATGTTTCTCCATCCTGAAGGCTGATTACCACTGAAGTCAAATCTTGCTGACTGACAATAGAATGCTGTTCCGGCACCAGCCGATTCACGACAGATTGCTGACATTTCTGTGCTGTTTATAGGACTCCATGAACCGTTGTAATACTGACCTGCATAACAGTCATCAGGAAAGTCTGCACGAAGTCCATTCAACCACATGCCATTAAAACCAAGGTTATCTGACTTGTTCCAACCGATAGTCAAACGGACTCTTTCGTACTGCTTTATGGGATCTTCAACAGGCCAGATTCTCTGTCCAGCAATGTACATGGAGACGGGGCGTCCACTGACGTAGACACCCTTAAGCAAATGACCTAGGTTATAAAGACCAGCCATTAGTTGTTGCCTCCAGTTACGATGTAAATGATATTCCATTCGTTTCCGATATCTGCAGAAGTAGCAACGGCACGAATCTTATATCCATCCATCGTTTCATAATTGGTGCAGTAAGAATCACCACCAAGTGGGTATTCAGGTTCAGCATCAAGGTAGTTGTCATCTACGTCATAGTGAAGTCTGATACCGTAGCCAGGATCAAGTGTTGCTGTTGTTCCGTGTCCATCCATGTCATACTCGATAGAAGCAGAGCCTTGGTTGATGACGTTGAATGTCCAGTCGTGGTCCATTGTCGGATATCCCGAACCCGGAGCGATTCTATGAACGTCATCAGCAGTTGTGTAGGTTCTTGTATAGTAACCAGCATATGCAGATGCGTCCTTCGGAATGATTGCTGATTGAGCAGTCCAGTAAACGCCACCCATGTAGTTGGTAACGAGCATACCACGAGAAACAACGTCAGTAGGAGCAAGTAGACCAACATCAGCTGAACCGATTCTTGCATAGATTCTTGACGGAGTTGACTGAGATGCTTGGTATTTGAATGTCAAATCGCCTTCAGCAGTATAAGATGTTGTAGGTGTTCCAACTTCATAGTAGTTTCTATCGCCACCACCTTCAGCGTTAACTGTCAATGTGTTGGTAGGTTCATCAACTGTGAATGAAACGCCGTCACCAGCAGAGAGTTTCCAAGCAGCGGAGACACCAATTACGTTGTTTATGTTATCAACGTAAACAGGTGCTACACCAGAATAGCTTCCTGCGGCGCTAATGACATGGTCATTGATTGAGATACCAGGACCAGCTGAATAATTGTCCCATAGGTCAACGACTTCATATCCAGTAACTGGCACAGAGCTGTAGACTGCACCAACATAATATGCCTTGCCTATGTAGAAATTTGATGCTTTAATCCAAAGGCTATTACCTGCAGAAGTAGATGTGTAAGGAATTGTGTATGATTCTGAATGATTCAGTTTAGGAATCACGAAGCTTGTTAATGTATTGCCGTCACTATCCTTTACCCACGCGGAAGTATTATAGTTGAGAGCGCCGGCATACGGATCTGCAGATATCTTACCAGATATAATGTTATCAACTATTTTATAAGGTTCTGATGTCGTTGGAACAGATGTAATAGCCTCTACATTTACATTTGCTGCAGAATCAACATAATGTGTAGTCTTCAATAGACCAGAAGTAGTTGCATCTATTGTAGAATTTTCATTGTCAACTAGCAAAGTTCCAGAAGGTGATGTATAAGTAGCACCAGAATGGCTAGAAACCGCAGATAGAATTGTATCTGTCCAATCCTTACCAGAAATAACATGGTTTGAGATGTTAATGTTATTTCCTGCAGAATAAGGCGTAAAGTCCTTATTAGCAGTCCAGGAACTGTCTAGCTTACCACTGATTTCGCTGTTCCAATCCTTGCCAGAAACGATATGATCTGTAATGTTGATATTGCTACCAGCGGAATACGGAGTAACATCTTTACCTGCTGACCAAGAACTGATACCAGCTGCAATGTCGCTTGTCCAATCCTTACCAGAAATAACGTGGTCAGTTACATTGATGTTTGCTCCAGCAGAGTAAGGAGTTACGTCCTTACCAGCAGTCCAAGAGCTATCAAGTTTTCCAGATGTTGCTGAATTGATGTTTGTAGTCCAGTCACGTCCAGAAATTACGTTAGAGCTGTTGATGTTGATATTCGCACCAGCTGAGTAAGTCTTACCTACATCGCCACTGATGCTGAAGATAACAGAATTTTCAGTCTCTTCAATCTTGATACCAGAAGCACCAGATACTGCCTTAGCAGACGGAATCTCAATTCCAGAGATTGCTGACTCAATATGTTCAT
>Ga0310786_10008620_pt1 | contig 13063 bp, 8 predicted proteins | sample AusTroGonzalo_MG_FD_203881 | JGI IMG/M metagenome (GOLD analysis project Ga0310786, IMG submission 203881) | Bovine rumen microbial communities from tropical cattle in Woodstock, Queensland, Australia - Gonzalo_03 (v2) (version 2) | ecosystem: Host-associated > Mammals > Digestive system >... | reverse complement strand
TCTCTATCTGCATGAAACTTCCTTATCCTAACTTGTCTAACAATCTTGTCGCTGCAAAGAAAGACCTTATTCCTAACTGGTACGCATCAGCATGTATTGCCTCACTTGAGCAAGGCTTTGGTAGAGGTGTTCGTTTTGATGGCGACTGGTGTGTGAACTACATTCTTGACGGCTGCATCGCTAACTTGATTAGATTCAATGGCGACCTGTTCTCAAGAAACACTCAAAACCGTCTAAAAGCACTCGGATAGTTCTTGCCATCTGCCTCTATTTCTATTCTTGAATAAATAGAATAATAGAGGCATGAAAAATGGCAGAATTGAATTTTAAAGATCCGCAAGTTGAAGGAAATAAAGTCCAAAAGCAGCCAGACCCAAAACCTGGGAACTTCTGCGCTGCTAGAGACGGTTTTCTTAGAGCTACATCTATCCAGAATGTACCTCAACTCATAGATTATGTAAAAAGAAAATTGGGTGCCCCACGCATTTGTGTTGAAATTGATGATGAGACCATTCTTTACACTATTAAAGACATCGTTGATTGGTTCCATAAGTACTATCTTCAATACGGCTCCTATAAAGATTATCTTGTAATGGACCTTGTGCCAGGAAAGACTCACTACAAGCTCTGCCAAGAGCTTGTTTCAGTAGTTGACTTCAAGACATCAAACTGGTTCGGCAGCATTAACGAACTCTTTACGGTTCCACATGCTTTGCTTTATGACCAAGTGATGAATATGAATACTTGGCACGGTAACTGCTATGGCAACACTGCTGCTTATGGCGATGTTCTTGGCAGCTGGACAGCGACCCTTACATGGTTGGCGGAAGCAGACCAGATGTTTGGCGAAAAGTATACTGTCAATTACAATCCGCTTGAACAAGAACTTGAAGTACTGCCTGTTCCGCAAAGACATGTGAAAGGCATTATGCAAGTCTATAAGAAGCAAAGAACCGAAAAGCTCTTTAACGATCCACTCTTCCGTAAGATGCTAGTTGCTGAATGCGGTAAGATCTGGACTAACTCGTTAAGAAAGTATAACCTGCAGATTGCCGGTGGTGGTTCACTTAACGCTGACTCACTTTACTCCAGCTATGAAAAGGATTATGACTGGTGCGTTGAGCGTGTTGATAACGAATCGCCAAACGGACACGTATTTGCTATAGCTTAATTAACTTATTTGTAAAGGGACAAAATAGCACCACTCCGCTATTGACCGGCCTGCCACCCGGTCTTACCTTTATAAATACTATAGTATTGGCAGATACTTTTACATTTTAGGAGTGGTTTATGGGTAAACGAGTAAAGTTTACAGTCTATGCTGACTCACAGTCAGATCTTGATAGAATAAGAAAAACATACGCAAATGACACAAGAGTAATAATGAAATGTCAAGCATGTTTTATTCCAGTGTCAAAAGTTCTTAACAAGATAATAGGCAAAAGTTTTAGTGAAATGCACTGCAGAAAGTGCGGAATTCTTCTTGGGACATTCAATAAGTATGGCGTAATAAATGTTTTTCAGTTGGAAAGCACAAAAGAAACCATGAAGAAAACATGTAAAGAAAAATACGGAGTTGAATACATTTCACAAGATAAAGATTTCAGAAAACGTGTTGAAGATACATGTCTGCAGAAATACGGCAAAAAGAGTATAACGGAGACTGAAAATTTTAAGATAGCAGCAAAAGCAACAAAATATAGAAAGAATGATGGCGCTTATCGTTCGCAGGAAGAAAAACTTGCTATAAAGAAAACTTGTTTAGAAAAGTATGGTGTAGAAATACCATGCACAATGAAAGAAAATCGTGCTAAAGCAAAGAATGCAATGAAAGAAAAGTATGGTTCTGAATACTTTTTTCATACAGCTGCATATAAACAACGAATGACAGAACTTTATGGTGGTGAAAATCCTGACTATTGTCCTTCTATACTTTCAAAGATGAAAAGAAAGTATACTTTTGAAAATCTGCATTTTGATAGTACATGGGAAATTGCTTACTATATTTGGTTAAAAGATAACTGTAAAAACTTCACCGTTCATCCTAAAGAATACTTTTCATATACTTTTGATTCTAAAAAGCACAGATATCATCCTGATTTTCTTGTAGATGGAAAGTATGTTGAAATAAAAGGACCACATCTACTTCATGAAATGATGAAAGAAAATACAATAAGTAATGCAAAGTATAAATGCATGATTGAAAATGATATAGATGTAATTTCTGACATAGATCCTTACCTCCAATACATTAAAGATAAATATAATGTAGACCAAGATATTTTGAAACGATACAAGAATGGTTGAATATAAATAGTTTTTAAGAGGTAATATAGATGAACCCATCATATCTTTTAAATGAAGCAGTACAGAAACTTAAAGATGCTGGCGCGGAAGTACAAGATTTCAAGTACACACTTAAAAAAGGCGTTTTTCGTTATGTAATCTTCCCTACATTGGAAGATTTCTTGAAATGCTATGGTCTTGATCCAAATGGTCCTTATGCTTACGAAGCGCCTACTGAAGGCTACACTGGCTGCATTTATGATACTACGAAAGGCAACTATGGCGTGATTAAAACTGTCGAGAATAAAACCAAATCAGGCTATTGGTTAAAATGCGACGATTTCATTAAGCCAGATAAGTACAATGTAGAAGAATCATACTTTGGTGGCACGCAGATTCCGATGATTTCACGGAAAAGTGGCGCTTGGATTTCGTTTGAGACTTTTTTGAAAAGACGAGATACAATTCTTGCACAGCAGAAGGCTTACGATGATTATAGAAACAAAATTCAGTCATTTGTGAAGAGCATTCGTGCTGACTTTGAAAAAATGGCTGATGCCTTCAATAAATAATCTAGAGGAAAATAAAGATGAACCCATCATATCTTTTAAATGAAGACTGTCTAGCAGAGCAGAAAATTGATGAAAGCGCTGCTGACAAGTTTATGTATATTTCTGGACCATTTATGGGCGCTGAAAAGCGTAACCGTAATGGACGTATCTACAAGAGAGACATTATTGCCCGTGAAGTAAACAAGTTGCAGAAGGCTATCACAAGCCATGAAGCAGTTGGTGAACTTGAACACCCAGATACTCAGAAGATTTCTTCTGACCGTGCTGCAATCTTGATTACTGACCTTCACATGGACGGCGACTTCGCTATGGGTCGTGCTCGTGTTTTGCCTACTCCTTGTGGTAAGATCCTTGAAGGACTTATCCGTGGTGGCGTTCACATGGGCGTATCTTCAAGAGGTACTGGTTCTCTTGGAAACGACAACATCGTATGTGAAGACTTTAACCTTATCACCATTGATGCAGTGTTCATGCCATCTTGCCCAGACGCATACGTTGAGGCAGTGAATGAATCTTCTAAATGGGTGCTTGATGAATCTACTAACCTTTACATCGAGAAGAAGGTTTCTATTGATGAAGCACGCCAACAGTTCCAGAAGAAGTTGGACACTTATGGCTCTAAGGCAGTAGTCGCTGCATTTAAGGAATATCTTAACGTAATTAAGGGTTGCTAAGATGGAATTGTGTGAAGCATTTAATCGTCTAAATAAAGGCGGAGCGAAGTTCTTCAAAAGACGTGATAACTTCAAACGTCCTATTAACGATAGAAACCACGCAGCAGAAGCAGAACTAAAGAACGAAATTCTTGACTTCTTGTCAGATAGACAAGTGAACATTGGCAAGGTCAGAGTATTCGGCAAGGGATACTCTTACCATCTCAAGAAAGGCGCTGCTGATATTGACATTTTCTGGAACTCCAAGAGCGGAGCATTTCAGGTGTTTGTAAATGGCACTGTCTACAAGTTCGGTAAAGCAAGTACGCTTTCTGATTTTGCGGAAGAAACAACTGATTATTTGAAAGACGAAAATTTGGTTTAATAAATACTATACATTTGTAAAGGAGATAGTGATATGAATAGAGAAGATGAACTCTTTTTGGCTAAAAAGACTGCTGAAGAAGCAGGTTTCACAGTTATCATGCCCAATGAACGCAAAGGCGGCGCTCAGGCACCACAGGCTCCGGCTGCTCCAGCAGCACCTCGTCGTGCTCCGTCCATTGCCGACCAGCTTGAACAGCTCGCTCAGGCAGCTCGTACTGCAGAAGCAGCTGGTTACCGCATTCGTAAAGCACCACGTCAAGTTCCGCAAGGCGCTGCACCAGCCGCACCTGCTAAGCCGGCGACTCCGCAGGACATTGAACAGAAGCCAGCAAAGAACTCAAATCCATACCTTCAGGCCGCTGCTCGTTTCGCCCAGAAACTGAACGATAACGACAGATAATCTGAAAACGATTTGAAGAAACAAGACCGAGAGTAAAATCTCGGTCTTTTTGTTTGACTGTACTTAAGTAAATTTTTGTGCACCTTTGACATTTTCATAAACTTTGTTATTTTTTAGACAGTTATAAATACTACAACCTTTGAGGGAAAAATTTAAATTTGAAGTGAAATTATTAAAAAAGAGGCAAACTGAAATGGAACGTTATTTTGAGTTAGATTGCTGACATTTTTATCTGGACGGTAGTAGGTTACGTAGAACCCTGCCGTTTTTATTTTCTTTTCATTGATGTAGCTTAACTCGGTAGCCGAAATAACAGTTTAGAATAGAGGAAAAAATGATAACAAACATTATTAAGCGAGACGGCAGAAAGAAGAAATTTTCTATCACCAAGATCTCAAACGCAATTACCGCTGCATTTAACGAATCTGGAGAGAAATTTGATTCCGATGTCATTGATGGACTTGTAGACGCTGTTGTTGACCAACTTGAAAAGAAAGGCGTCAAGACAGTAAAGGTTGAAGAAGTACAGAACGTGATTGAAAACACAATCATGGAATCTGGCTATCAGCAGACCGCAAAACGCTACATTCTCTATCGTGATGAAAGAAACCGTGTTCGTGACACAAACTCCGCGATTATCTCAACCATTCGTGAAATCACTGAATCTGACATCAAGTCATCAAATATCTTGCGAGACAACGCAAATGAATCTGGTGCTACTCCTGCTGGTGCATTTGGTAAGATTGCATCTGAAACCAACAAGATGTACAATATCTTGAACAAGATCAACAGAAAGTACGCTCAAGAACATAAAGATGGCTACATTCATATTCACGACTTGAACCAGTACAACTTGACATTCAACTGCTTGTTCGCTCCTGTAAAGAAGTTGCTTCTTTCTGGCTTTGACTCAGGCACTGGATATCTTCGTTCTCCATCTAGCATTGAGACCGCTGCTGCCCTTACTGCTGTAATTTTGCAGTTGCAGTCTAACCAGCAGTTCGGTGGTATTGCTGATGACAACCTTGACTTCGATCTTGCACCGTTCGTTGACCGTTCATTCCGCGAGAACCTCGCTCATGAACTTAACAGGATTGCTAATCGTTCAACAACTGGCGAATATACAGAATTTAAGGGTAACTGGAAACAAGACCACAAGACGTTCGTGAAGATTCTAGAGAATAGAGGCATTTCAATGAACAGCCCGACTGCAGTTCTCTATAAGTACTTCCCGACTTATGCAGTTGACGATGCAATAGACCAGACTGATATGGACACTCATCAGGCCATGGAAGGTCTTATTGGTAACCTTAACTCCTTGCAGTCTCGCTCGGGAAACCAAGTTCCGTTCTCGTCATTGAACTTTGGTCTTGACACTTCTAACTGTGGGCGAATGGTCTCTAAGAACCTTATTCGTTCTCAAATGGAAGGTCTCGGCGATGGATTGACTGCAATCTTCCCAATCTTGATTTTCAAGTTGATGAAAGGCTACACCAAGAATCCTGAAGATCCTAACTATGACCTTTACCTTGACTCTATCAAGTGCTTGGCAAGAAGATTCTATCCGAACTTCGTTTCAGTAGACAGCTCGTTCAATAAGCCTTATGTAAAGTATAGAACTACTGAAATCAACTCGTCTAATTTCCCGGCTATCTTCGCAAAGGTCCGTGGAAAGGACGAAACGAAGGAATTGCCTGCTTCCGTAAATCAGGACTTTGAAACTCCGTTGTATGAATTTGAACTCAAGCCTGGCGAATGGTGGGAAATTACAAGAATTGAGAATAGCGTCCTTTATCTCCGTCGTTTGATTGAGAACACAACTGTTTCTGCTATGGGTTGTGCAGATGGTGAAGAAACCGTAAAAATCAGAGTAAACGGAGAAATAAAATTCAAAGACATGTGGGATCAATTTAGTCAAGAATATGAAGTTCAGCGATATTCTGAAATTTCTGAATTCATTGACCTTGAGCCGTATGACGTTGAAATCTTTGATAATGCACTTCAGGATTATGTAAAGTGCAAGAAACTTATAAAGAATCATCAGGTCACCAATTGGACAGAAGTGTCATTCTCCAATGGCAAAGTTCTTCGCTTGACCGATGACCATCCTCTTTACCTTGAACGCGGAAGAACTTATGTTCGAGACGTTGAGGAAGGTGATAAAATTAGATATCTTGACACAATCGTTGAAGTTACCGAAGTTCGTTATGTAGAACGAGTTGCTGACTCTTATGACGTAGAAACAGTTTCTGACCGTTTTGAACTATCTGGTTTCAATTCTGGAAACTGCCGCACAAGAGTTCTTGGTAACATCAATGGCACTGAACAGACAACTGGCCGTGGAAACATCGCATTCCATACCATCAACTTACCGCGCCTTGCTATTGAAGCACACATCAAGGAAACTGATGTAGAAGCTAGAAAGGAATTCTTCTTCAAGCGTCTTGACGAAATTCTTGAAGATGTCAAGGGTTCATTGCTTGACAGATTTGTCCTTGTAAGCAAGAAGACCTTTGAAAACTATCCGTTTACTATGCAGCAAGGTCTTTACCTTACTTCTGATGATACACAACATCAGATTACTGACACTGTTGCAGAAATCCTTAAGCAAGGTACTTTGTCAATCGGATATGTTGGTCTTGCAGAAACAATGACCCTTTTGACTGGAAAGACTTATGGCGTGGATCACGACATTGATAAGTTGGCGTTCTCCGTCGTTAAGCGCATTCGTGATTTCTGTGACAAGACACAGAAAGAAACCAAGCTTAACTGGTCATGCTTTGCTACTCCTGCAGAAGCAACTGCTGGCAGATTCGCAAACATTGACAAGAATAAGTTCAAGAATGAAAAGAAACTAAAGGATGTTGACCTTCAGCGTATTTTCGGTAAAGGCTACTATACCAACTCGCACATGATTGACTTCTCTGTGCCTACTTCATTGCCGAACAAGATTGCTGTTGAAGCACCGTTCCACAAGATCACAAACGCCGGACATATTTTCTACTACAAGATGAATGGCGACTTGACTCAGAACCCCGAAGCAGTGAAGAAGGTCATTGACACAATGTATGATGGCGACCTTGGATATTTCACTATCACGATGGATTCTGACGACTGTCTCGAATGTGGTTATCATGGAATCATCAATGACGGTGGCTGTCCGAAGTGCGGAAACAAGAATGAAGACAAGATCGTTCGAGTTCGTCGCATTACTGGATATTTGACAGGTTCACCACGTAAATCTATAACTAAATCATGGAACGACGGTAAACTTGCCGAACTTGGTGATAGACAGAACATCTAAAAACAAGGGACAGTAAGTTCATATCGCTTATTGGGGAGCTGTTGGCGCAGCTCCCCTAACCTTTTATAAATAAAATTGACGAACGCCAATTCGTCATTAAATAAAGGATTAGATATGAAATTGATATATAAATGTGCTATGTGTGGCGATGAATATGCGCTTAACGGTTTTACGAATCATATTCAAAGAACACATAAGATCGCATATAAAGACTATTATGATAAGTATGTAGAGCCAGATACAGAACATATCTGTAAATTTTGTGGAAACAAATGCGCATTCACAAATAGTCATGGCTATTATGAAACTTGTAATTCGCCTACTTGTGTAAGAAAACAGCAACGCGAAACAATGTTGCTGCGATACGGCAAATCTTGTAGACACGCAAGCAAAATAAAAGAAAAACTGCAAATAAATTATCCATTTACTTGTGAACTATGTGGACATGGCTGTAAAAATCATGCTATGCTAAACAGACACATAAACGAAGAACATTCAGATATTACAACAGAAGAATACTATCTAAAATACATGCATGGCACAATGCAATATTGTGAAATTTGTGGTGAACCCGCTAAATGGCTGGGAACGCATTATCACAACGTATGTGGAAAACCAGAATGTACTCATGAACTGCGTAAACGAAATAATGCTATGAATGTTGAAACATATCGTAAAAAGATCAGCGATGTTCTACGTAATTTTTCCAGTGAAAAGAAAGAAAACATAAAAGAAAAACGTAGACAGACATGCTTAATGAAGTATAATGTAGAACATCCTTGGATGTTAGATGAAATCCGTGAGAAAGGCCTCAAGACGATGGAAAGACTTTATGATACAAGATGCGGCGCCTTTACACCTAAAGCAAAAGAAACGATGAAGAAAAAGTATAATGTAGAACATTTTTCTAATTCTCCAGAATTTTCTAAACGAAGAAAGAAAAAGTACGTCAGTGGCGAACATAGCTTTGACAGTAAAGATGAACAGTTCTTGTATAATTTTGCGGTGTTCGCAGACTTGAATGTATCTGAACACCCATGTAAGAATTTTACTTATTCATATAATGACAAGATGCATACATACGAACCTGATTTCATAATCAATGATAAGTATTATGAAGTAAAAGGCTTACAGTTTTTTGAAAATAAAAATCCAAATGCCAATATGATAAATCCATTTGATAGAACTCAGGATGAACTATATGAAGCAAAACATCAATGTATGATACAAAATCAAGTAAAGATTTTGACCAGCATTAACCTTTTTTCGTTAATTAAAGAATTCTTTAACATTGACTTATCTGAGGAAATCATTTTCAAGAAATGCTTCTTAAAGCCATTTCCTGGCGCTAAAAAGTGGCCTGCTGAGCATCCTATCTGGGATTCGTTTTTACCAGGAAGAAAATCACCAAAAACAGCTTGGACAGATGAAAAGCTCTTTAAGATGGCAATAAAAAACATGATAAAGATCTTATCTACATCTATCGCTGAAGGCAAATATGAAGCATTTTGCAGAAAACATATAAATGCGCTGATTAGTATAGATAGTAATGATCTACTTTTAGAACTTATCTTAAATAGATTTACTATTGCTAAAATAGCGCCAAAAGTGACTGCTTTGTCTGAAACTGAATTGGCAAAAATAATTAAAGAAACGAATGCTAATTTGAGTTCTGGTGTTTACTGCCCTATGGCTGGTTTTGGCGGAATTGTTAGAGGAGCTGCTAAATGGTTTGCAGATCACAACCTTCCAGTTAACATAGAAGCGTATGACATAAACAAGTCATTTTGCGATTGGTATGGATGGACCCAACGCGATGTGTTAGCACAGACTATCACGACAGAAAAAACTGTCATTGTATGTCCGCCATTTGGAAAAGAATTTGAACATTGGAAAGGAACGCCTGATGAAATGTCTGACATTTCATTTATAGACTGGGTGAAACTGATAAAGGAACATATAAAAGCACCAAATTACATATTCATAGGTCCAGAAATGAAAAGTAAGAATAAATGCGGATTGTTCAGCAAAAAGACTGGAATATCATATTATGATGACGGTAAACTTGCAGAACTTGATGATCGTCAAAACATCTAGTTAGTTACTTTATATTAAACTGGAGCCGTGGAAACGGCTCCTTTTTTAGTCTTTAGAAAAAATGTAAAAATTGCCTATTGACATTTGCTTTCAATTATTTTATTTTTTCGCCTGAAGAAAAAAGACAAGAATAAATAACTCAGAAAGGAGAAAAAATGAAAAGACTAATGATTCTTGTTATGGCTTTCATCTTGGCTGCGGTAGGCGCACCAGTGGAGCCTCTTAGCTACGGCGATGCCGTAGACAATCAGAAGCAGTATGAGTACATGCTTCAATATAAGTTATTCGGTGAAGATTATCTTAAGATTGGTAAGAATGACAACATCACCGACAAGTCAGGATGGAATGGCTCAGCGAACTACATTTCCATCAAAGATGAAGTGACTCTCGGCGGTCCAATTCTTGCAGGAACGACTATTTCAGCAGGCAACGGCCTCAAATCACTTACTGGACCGATTATCGCAAAGTCATTTACGATGGGAAATGACAACGGTTCATATTTGTCTGGCACAATGTGTCTTGAAGATGTGAATGTATCGTCTACTGTCGAGACAATCGTAAAACGCTCTGAAGGCGTCATTGTAGATGCATGTCCACTGGAAGCAGATCCGCCTGTTGACTTGTCTATTCCGACTATTTCATGGCCTGACACAATTACGCAGTCTATCATAATTCAAGATAGAGAGAAAAAGATCATTGACATTCCAGATACTGACTATTATGACATCTATCTCAGCAAAATCACTACTGGAACTGAAGATACTTTGTTTGTCAGAATGAAAGATGGCGGAACTATCACCAGATTCTTTGTCAAGGATGGAATTACTTTAGGAAACCATACTGTCATTAAAGTAATGTACCGAACTGCTGACGGCGACTCCATTCTTTCACAGGATAGATACCGCGGTAACCTCTTGTTCTATACTACTAGCGATTTTACCTTGAAGAACTCTGACAACAAGCAGGGCGCTTTACAAGGAACCTTCATATCTACTGCTAAAATCAGTCTTATCTCGAACATCAACTTCGCTGGACAGTTGATTGCGAAGGAACTTGAGATTGGTGACGATTTTGATGGTAAGAATTTCCGCTTCGTAAAGTTTGACCCAGATACGATTGATGTAAGACTTGATAAGTACGGTGGACTTCGTGAAAATGACACTACTGTAATTATCCCGATTGAACTCTCTGACACAACTAACATCAATGTATTCTTCAACTACTGCTTTGACCTTAAGGACGGGGTGACTGTCGCTGACTTTAACATTCCGCCTGAGATTCCTCTCTGCAATAACGGCGAGTCAAAAGAAGCAGTAATTGCTATTGGCAGCAAAGTGCCTTCTGAGCAGATTAAGATAAATGTCAAGAAAGACACTATCATTGAAAATGAATACTTGACAATGCGCATTGACAGTATCTCAGGCGCTATCCTGCCAAATGGTAAGACTGCCGGCGAATTGAGAATTAAGATCATTGATGCAGACTTCAGCAAGAAGCTCGGATTTGACTCTACAGCGGTTTACACATTCCCTGAGAATAAGCTCGGAATTGTTGATACATTGAAGATCGTCAATTTCACAGATTCAGTAAGATTCCATCTTGACTCGGCGTATACTGACCGATACAAGCTAGATTCAGTGACTGGTGTTTTGGAACTTGTCAAATATCCGCTTGACTTCGAGAAGAAACAGCTAGACTACATCGCAGTTTCTTTGACAGACACGAATGGATTGGTGGTTTATGACACATTGAAGATTCACGTCATTGATGAAAATGAAAAACCAATCGTAAATGACCAGAATTTCAAGTTCTACGAGAACACAAAGCCTGGTTCTACTGTTGGTATCATCAAATGGGAAGATCTTGACAACTTTGACGATTTCAGAAACAACGTAATCTTGCCGGTTGACTTGCCTGAAGAATTTAAGCTCCTTTCATCTGGCGCTGTACAGGTAACCAAATGGCTAGACTTCGAGAAGGACCCGCATGAGTTCACCTTTCGTGTTATCGTTAAAGATGGACTTGAAGATGCTCTGGCAGACACAGCCTCAATCACAATATCCTTGCTTAACCTTAATGAAGCACCTGTTTCTAAAGATACTACATTTAAGTTCCCTGAAAACAAGATTGGAACGGTGGGACAGATTGTTGCTTCCGATCCTGAAGGTAAGGATTTGACATATTCTATTGAAGAAGATGTACCATTCAAGATTGACGCAGATGGCAAGATCACGAATACGAAGGAGTTTGACTACGAAGACACTACTTCTTATACATTCACTGTTGATGTAAGTGATGATTCATACATTACTCCTGTCACTGTGACTGTTCAGATTACGAATGTCAATGAACTTGTTCATGCAAATGACACTACGTTCACAGTGCCTGAATACAAGAAAGGCGACATTGGTAAAGTGACTGCCTGGGACGAAGACAAGACTCCTGTTCAGTTCTCGGTTAGCGATACTGCTAAGTACTCGATTGACAAGACTGGTAACTTGTTCTTGAAAGAGCCGTATGACTATACAAAGACAAAAGCAGACACTGTGGAAGTCATCGCTACTGATGGCACATTCAGTGATACTGCTAAGGTGATTGTTAAAGTAACCAATGTGAATGATCCTCCAGCGCTTCAACCAAACGATACTTTGGCTGTTCCTGAAAATTGCAAGAACTGTCAAGTAGGCGTGATTGTGGCGGCTGACAAGGATGGTGACCATATTAAGTACAGTGTTATTGAGAAAGGATTCACAATAGATTCAGCTGGCGTGCTTAAGGTGACTGAACCACTTGATTTTGAGAAGACCAAGAAAGTCTTGATTACAGTGACCGCAACAGATCCTTCTGGTGCTGCTGACACTGCGACTTACGTCGTAAAGGTCACTGACTTAAATGAAAAGGCTTGGGTAAAAGACACTACATTTACAGTCCCCGAAAATGACACTACCAGCTGGAAAGTCACAGGAGGTGACGAGGATGGAGACCATCTTAAATATTCTATCTCTGATAGTCTTACTTATGGTATCACTGATGATGGCGTTATTACATTAAAGAAACCGTTTGACTATGAGAAGAAAAACAAAGACACAGTGACTGTATATGTTGATGACGGAAGAGGATCTCGTGATTCTGCTAAGATTGTCATTAATGTAAAAGATGTGCCTGAAAATCTTAAGATAACTGACATTGATGATAAGCCAAGACAGGACACTATCAGAACAAACAAGCCAGATCACAGACTTGATTACAGAGAATGCGAAGAACTTAGCTGCAAGTATGGCGAGCAGCCAGTTGAAACTTATCACGACACGACTGTGACTATCTGTACTGTCAAGGGTACTTCTTGCGACTCTATCTTTATCTT
>Ga0310786_10008617_pt1 | contig 13068 bp, 13 predicted proteins | sample AusTroGonzalo_MG_FD_203881 | JGI IMG/M metagenome (GOLD analysis project Ga0310786, IMG submission 203881) | Bovine rumen microbial communities from tropical cattle in Woodstock, Queensland, Australia - Gonzalo_03 (v2) (version 2) | ecosystem: Host-associated > Mammals > Digestive system >... | reverse complement strand
AGATGGAGTCAAGAGGATTCTTGATGCCGCAACGGAAAAGTTCAATGCTTTCTGCGAGGAGGCCGGCATAGAGCCTGACGACGAGAGACTTACCGAAACGCCTGATACGGAAACCGAAGAGGGTGAGGAGGAGATTCAGTCTGCGGAAGGTGGTGCTGTAGAAGGTGGAGAGGGAACAGGCGACGAAAACACGATGCCGATTCCTGACGAAGCTGCCGCTCAGGCCGCAGGTATAGACGCTGCCGCAATGGGTCAGGGAGGTGCTGCCGAGATTCCGGCCGAAGCGCAGCAGATGCCAGTCGGAGACGTAAACGCCGGTGTTGAAGCACCTGTGGCAGGAGCCGAGGGAGGAGCTGCTGCATTGTCACCAGACGAGGAAGAGCTTCTGAGGCAGCAACAGGAACAAGCCGCCGCGCAACAGTAAAAACACTGTTGTAACCATAATTCAAGAGGAAGGAACATTCATTTTCCTTCCTTTTTTAATTTCTCAAAAACGACTAAATATACGCAGATATTTTTCAATCGGTTAAAGAGAATTACAGATGTCGAAACTTGGAGAACTCAAGAAGGCCATAAGCCTCATCAACGACCGAATCGATAGCATATGCACGAAGAAATGCGATGAACTCGGTCTTGACAAGGATAAAGTGCTTGGAAAGTCTGAAAAGACAGCAGAGAAGACCGAAAACGACGATACGCTTGGAGAAAGTGCTTTAAGCGATGCAAATCCACTCGTCGCAAAAGTTCCTAATGTAAACCATACCGACAAGACGGATGCATCGGAAGTCGAATCCTCAGTTGATGACGATTCGGACAATGACGATACGTTCGATGTCGAAGATATTCTCAGCGACCGTGAAAAGCTTCGTTTCACAGTAGACAAGCTCGGTGGAAGCGTAGGAATAGAGCAGCAACAGCAGCAACCACGCATCGAGGTGAATGATGGTGACGGAAAAGAGGATTACGCAGAGCATCTTCTCAAGAAACAAGCCATACAGGATACGTTGAAGGATGGGTTTGTAGGTTCTGACAGGACCATCGACCCATCCCTCGTTGCAAAGGTCGGAACTATCGGAGACAAGAAAAAGGGAATCCTCGGTGCTCTTGGTTCTTTGGCCTTGAAGAGACTTGCGAAGCGCGGTGCGAAATTCCTCGGAAAGAGAGCGGCAAAGAGAGTTGCTTCGAAAGCTGCCGCCAAATCCGCCGCAAAGACCGGAGCGAAAGTCGGAGCAAAGCAGCTTGCCAAGACCGGTGGGAAGATGGTGGCTAAATCCGCTTCGAAGAAGATTCCACTTGTCGGATGGATTCCTGCACTTGCATATGCTGGCGGACGCGCTTTGAAAGGAGACTGGGAAGGTGCAGGTCTCGAAGTCGCTTCAGGAGCGGCAGGTTCTGTTCCTGTCATCGGAACGGCCGGTTCTCTCGGAATAGACGGATATCTTGCAAAGAGGGACTATGACCGTGAAATGGGTGAGTCGTTCAGACAGTATACATCTCTCTACGACCGTGCAAAATCGATATTTGAATCGGAAAGCGGTATAAACGAAAGCGTTGATGGATATTGTTTCGACGACTATGTTTCCGAATCCAAGATAGACAACGGAATACTTACGTCAGAGAATGACATAGACGAAAGTTCGGTGTTCTATGGATATGGAACGATTGTCGAGTCGTTTTCGAGCAACGAAGCGGAACTTCAGCGTCTTTTCAGAAGACTGTCTCCATCGGACGGAAAAGTCTCCTTAGATGACCTCATGCCAAAGCAGACAGACAGCGACGACATCAAGAGGGCAAAGGCAAGGATAAGAAAGCTCCTTGAAGAGGAACATTCGAAAACCGAAGGTTACGACCTCAATCAAAAGGAAGCCAAGAAAGCATGGGACGCAAAGAGGGATGCAAGCGGCGAGCTGTCGAGCAGGGAACTTTGGCACAAGGGTCTCGACGACACAGCCGACAGCATATCACATGTAATAGACAGCCACATACCGCTTGGTTATGAGATTTCGAAAAAGCTCAACATACCAAAGGCTCTTGGACATATCGCCGGTGCCGGTGTCGGCGGACTTCTTTTCGGGCCTGTCGGAGCTGCCGCAGGAATGGGTCTTGCACATCTGCTCTCGAAAGGACATGACAGGTACAAGAAGGAGCAGTACGACAAACTCCACGGAAATGACGACGGAAACAAGAGCGGTGTTGTCAAAAATGTCGTTTCGGATGCAAAGGATAGCGTCGGAGGTCTTGTAGGAGCGGGCATCGGTTCGCTTTTAGGCGGTCCTGTCGGCGGAATAATAGGTGCTGGGCTTGGACATTTCGGACAGAAAGCTATCAAAAAGATGGCTGGTGTTAGAAAAGACAATGAAAATTCCACCGACAACAACACGGACAACGGCGGACAAAACGCTTAAGGAGATTTTGAAGATGAATAGAGAAGAGCTTATTGCAACAGGCGACGCTTCGGTGAGAAAAGCCTTGGCGAACATGTATGCCATTTTGAACGGTGAGGGAAACATCCTTTCCAAAATGCGTGATGGAGAGAAGATGATGTTCAGTCCGCGTCTTGAATGCGATGGAGACTGTTCGACGATTCTTTTCGACGACGAGGACAAGGCGAACGGTGTCATAGAGGAGATTCTTGTTCCACAGGACGGAGAAGGTGAATATCACGTATACAAGTTCACCTCTCTTGGAGATTCGCCATGCTCGTCAGATGACGGTAACTTTCCTGAAGAGATGTTTGAAATAGATTCAGACGAATATGACGGAAGCGACGACGGTTGCGATGACGACATAGAAGGTGACTTTGCCGATGACGACCGTGAGTGCGACTGGGACGACATAGAGGACGAGGATATCGACTGCGCGATAGCGGACGCTTCGGCAGATGGAGATGAACAGCTTGTCGCTTGGCTTGAGGAACTTAAGGCTTATAGGGCATCGGACAGATTTGGAAATGAAATAGAGGAATCTGTCGGCAAGTGTCCTACCATGAGAGAGGCGCAGAAGATATTCAAGAGAAACGGATATCAGCTCGTGTCACAACGCGGTTCACATCAGAAGTGGGTCAAGGAGGGAGACCGCATTCCGATTATCCTTCCATATCATTCAAGAGACAACGAACAGGTCAGACCCGGTGACTGGAAGACCATCGTAAAGGAACACAACCTGAGACTGGACGTATAGTATGTCACATTTCAAACGAGTAAAGGACTTGATTTCCGAGTCGGTCTCGCAGATAAACGAGGCTCAGATAAGGGATGCCACTCCGCAGTTGCAGAACTTGATAGATTCCGCTTCACAGGTTCAGCAGTCGATAGGTTCGGCAATCGGCGAGGTCGGACAAGTTGCAGCAGCCGCCAAACAGGCTCTTGACGCAATATCTGGAGCCGCGCAGACTGCTCAGTCGATTGGCGTGGAGCAGAATGCGATAATCGACAATTTGAATGCCGCACAGCAGGCAGACCCCTCTCAATCGGTAATAACATTGACTGACCATCGTTCAGGAGTTCAGCAGGCATACAACATTCTGATGACGATAGTTTCCGCTTTGAATACCGCAAATGGACTGTGTGGAAAGCTGAACGCGCTTGCGGCGAGACAGTTTCTTTAAACCAAAGACTAAATACAGTCAAACTTAAACAGAGAAATTAAACACAATGATTTCGACAGGATTCGGTTATGGCGAGAGGGAGAACATCGCCAACGCATATGCCAAGATGTATGCTCCAAAGAGGATGAATGAGTCATGCTGCGGCGGCAAGGACGGTTGCAGTGGTTCAAAATGCGAGGATGGAGCAAAGAAGAAGGTTCTTCACAAGCTTCCTACCAAGCACTGTGTTTCGAAGAAGACCGGTTCGAAGCTCGGTGTCCGCAAGGTTCTTCCTTTCGAGAAGCGTGATGTAAAGTCTTCTGCAACAAAGTTCACGCCAAAGACACGCAAGGTTGCGGAGTCTGCTCGTCATTATTGCATTGCCGACGGAGATTCGACGCTTTGCACAAATGACATTGGAGAGTCGTATTTCAACAAGGGTGGTGTAATTGGAGAGACGAGAATCTACGAGTCGAAGATTTCCGCGATGAAGGACATTAAGAAGGTTCAGTCCCGTCGCAACCCTAATTCAAAGTACAAGGTTCGCGCTTGCGAGTGCATTGGCGAGTCCTATCAGTTCGTCGATAACGGGCATATGGTAAACGAAGGTCTCTGGGATGGAATCAAGAGCATCGGCTCCGGTGTATGGGATGCTACAAAGGCTGTCGGAAACACTGTCGGTGGTGTCGCAAAGGGTGCAGGAAACCTTCTTCAGGGAAATTTTGCACAGGCTGGTCAGGATGTATTGGGTGGCTTGAAGGATGCAGGTGGAAATCTCGCAGACGCTGGCAAGAACATTGTCGGCGGTGCCGCCGATGCAACACTTGGAACAGCGTCGGACTTGGCAGGAGCCGCAGGTGGTGTCGTGAAGGCCGCAGGAAATGCTCTTGGTGGAGATTTCAAGCAGGCTGGCGAGGAGCTTATGGGTGCTGGTTCACAGTCACTTGGTGCTGTTGCAGATGACGCTCGCGAAGCCGATGTCGGCGGTGCTATCGCAAAGGGTGCTTCTGCACTCGGAAACGCTGCAAAAACGGCAGGTGGAGCAGTCCTTGACGGAGTGAAAGCCGTTGCAGGTGGAGTCGGAAGCGGTCTAAAGGCCGCCGGTAATGCAATGCAAGGCAACTTCAAACAGGCCGGTCAGGAGCTTGGAATCGGTGGTGGAGATGCTAAGCAACAGCAGGGTCAGCAAGCTCAGCAGTCAGCTCCTACTCAACCACTCACTCCTGAACAGGAAGCGGCAATGAAAGCCGGTAAAGGGCCATTGAGTGCGGATGCTGCAAAGAAGGAAGCTGCCGCAAACGCTGCTCAGAAGCCACCACAGGCTCCTAGTGTTCCATCACTTCTTCCACAGAGTGTTCAGGACGCCATGAAAGCCGGTTTTGAAACACCGAACAACGGTAATGCTCAGCAAAGTGGAAACAATGGACTTCAAGCTCAGGTGTCACAGCAACAGCAAGCTGCACAGTCTGCGTCTCCACAGAATTCCGGTCGTCAGGTTTCCGCTCCGCAACAGGGTGGACAGCAAGCTGCCGGTGGTGACAAGGCTGCAAGAAAAACGCAAATTCAGCAACAGATAGCGGCATTGCAGAAAGAGCTTCAGTCGCTTGGATAATCGATAGACAAAATATCGAAGAAAAGAAAAGACCCCCGAATTTCGGAGGTCTTTTTGTGTATCAAACAAGTTGGAAACTCATATCAGCAATTTCAGAATAGATTCAAGTATTGTATGTTATTCTCTGAATGCCAATAATCGTTGAATCTGATTCTATTTAGGTTTCGTTTGAAAAGCGTTTTTAATAAGTATCATATTTTGGAACATGCTGAAACACTAAATAACACACAGATTATTCAATTGTTAGAAGAACAGAAATGTTTACCAAGGAACAGGTCAAGAAACTGATTGAGTCGATGAACGTCGGCAACATCACCGAAAGCGAAATGGATGTCCTTGTACAGGATACGATGAACCGTCTCAACGAGTCTTTCCAAAAACAGTATGAAAAGGGCAAGGCCGATGGAATGCGCGAAGCGAACGAAAGCATCCGCAAGATAAGGCTTGAGTCGTTCCAGCACGGACAGGAAAAGGGGATGTCCTCTCTGAACGAAGCTGTTGAAAAGGCTGAAGATGCCGCATTCAAGGCAGGTCGCGAGAGGGGGATTGCCGAGTCCGAGGAAGTCGAGGAAGAGGTTTCAAAGGAGCTTCTTGATGTAATCGAGCAGCTTTGCATAACTTTCGACAAATTCGTTCGCCTTACCGAGATTGTGACCCATGAGAGAACGAAGGAAGAGTTCAAAGAGTCGATTCAGGACAAGCTTGTCGAGTTCTTTGACCGCAAGGTTGAGGAATGCTTCCCCGAAAAGGACATTGTGAACTACCACAGGCTTCAGCAGCTTGAATCTCTTAACGAGTCGATAAAGAAACTCTATCTCATCAACGACAAGGATGTTTCGGAAGCCGTAAAGGAGGCAAGGGAGTCTTGCTCGAAGGAGTTTAACGAGGCAAAGATGATGGCCGAGTCTCAGATGCAGAAGAGGATAGCCGCCGAGAAGATGCTTGAGTCTGTTCAGGCCGAGAACTATCTTCTCAAGAAGGTTCAGAATCTTCCTTCGGCAGACCAAAAGCAGCTTCTTGAATCTTTCAGCGGAGCGTCAATCGAAACAATCAACGAGTCGTTTGACCGCGAATGTCAGAGAATGGCACAACGTCGCTCTTCAATGATTCAACAGCCAAAAGTCAATGACATAATTTGCGAATCGAGAATACACAAGCTTCGTGAAGCTCGTGCCAAGAAACTTGAGGAGAGCGCAAAGAGAAGACAGTCTGAGGAAGATGCACAGCTTCAGCAAGTCAACGAATCTTCACAGGAAATAGCGAAGCGTGAGCTTCAGGGACGTATGGGACAGTACGCCGCGATGTGCGAAACGCTTCAGAGAAATGGACTTTAATGGCAATTTGAAAATTCAAAATAAAAATAATTTTCAAAATACTAAATAGACACTGCTTATCAAACAAGCAACAATAAAATAAAGGAAACACAGCAATGATTAACTCGAAACTCGCAGCTCAGCTGCTTGAAAAGTGGAATCCAGTTCTGGAGGCTACTTCTCCTATCGACAGCGAGGAAACTCGTCTCGATACGGCGGTGGTTCTTGAGAACACGGAGCGTCACATGGGAGGTTCCCGTTGCATCAACGAGGATGCGGCAGACGGCAACTTCTTCAATGGGATGGGTGTCCGCAACATAGGCGTTGCAGGATACAATACAAAGGGAGACCCTAACTCAGGCGTTCTCGGCAAGAACAGCGGTTATGGTGTTGGCGACGGACAGAACAACAATGTTCTTCCTACCCTCATCATTCCTATGGTTCGCCGTATCTTCCCTGAGCTGATGGCTCACGATACCGTCTCGGTTCAGCCTATGACAGGTCCTGTCGGCTTCGCTTTCGCTTTCCGTTCTCTCTACGGTGCGAAGGGTCAGATTGACATGGGATTCGAGACTCCTACCGCAGCATACAATGGAACAACGGAGAACGAACTCGGCTACAACAACATGTACGCTCAGTTCACTGGTGCTTCTGCAACACCTGATTATGGCGATGCAAGCGACGCGGCTACCGCATGGGCTTCGTATACAGGTCAGGCTATCGGACTCTACGGTACAGGTCGCGACACGGCTGGTGCTGAATGGGCTGGTGTTGGCTTCCAGAACGACCCTGCTTATCCTCAGGTCGGCTTTGACTGGCTTCGTGCCACTGTTGAGGCTAAGACCCGTAAGCTCGGTGCCCACTGGTCGCTCGACGTTCAGGAGGACGCTAACGCGATGCAGGGTATCGACATCTCTGAGGAAATGATGTCCACGATTGGTTTCGAGCTTGCAGCAGAAATTGACCGTCAGCTTCTTTCTTCTCAGGTTCTCGCAGCTATCAAGGGTGGCAAGATTGCCGCTTGGTCGCCTGCTTCTGCGGATGGTTATGACCAGAAGGGTCGTCTGATGACGCTCTTCACGGAGATTAACTACCTCTCCAACACAATCGCAGAGAACACCCGTAGGGGTTCTGCAAACTTCGCAATCGCCTCGACCAAGGCTACGTCCTTGATTCAGACGGTGAATGCGGAGGCGTTCTTCGCGGCTAACACGAACGGCAAGATTCCTTCGCTTCCTAATACGGGCGTTGGTTCGCTGCTCAAGGTTGGTCTGATGAACGGTGGTTCACAGCTCCTCATCCGTGATACCTTTGCCCGTGGCGACTACATGCTGCTCGGCTACAAGGGTTCGCAGAAGGGTGATACTGGTATCGTCTTCGCTCCGTACATCCCTGTGCAGATGATGAAGGCCACTGACCCACGCACGTTCGCTCCTATCCTCGGTGCTCGTACCCGTTATGGTGTTCTCGACAACGTTTGGGGTTCTGGTAACTACTACTACTTCCTCATGCTTCAGAACCTGACCGGTACGGTTCCTGGCATCAACTCCGACGGCAAGCGTTTCGCTTTCTGGGGAGTTCAGGGAACTCGCGCTTAATCGATAGGTTAAGTTAGGTAAATACGAAAGACACCTCCGAAACTCGGAGGTGTCTTTGTTTTTGTACTTTTTCCTTGCTCATTTTTAGATTCTGTGTTATAATATCGGCTGAAATAGGAGAACAAAAATTGAAATATTATTTTAAAAGCGATTATTTTCGGTATGTACATCCTGAAAATTCGCCGCGTACTGTTGGAGAATTTACAAAAAAAGACCTTGAAATTGCGGAAAAGAACACGGAATTGATAAAATACAACAAAGAACTGTTTGAGACAGCAGTATATGAATCTGACAATACAATCAAGGAAACTCAAATAGGAACCATAATATTGTTTCCTGAAATACCTTCTAACGAGCTTTTGGTCATGGAGGATTTCATAAAGAACGTCTTTGCAGATGTTGAATCCGAACTTGGTGAAGAGTACAACGAAGCGTCAGACCCCACGATATTTTGGGAAACTGGCATAAACGGAAAGCATTTTGGTGGAAAGACCCTCAATTACAAGACAAAAGAGACATTTGGCGTAAATTCACCTTCGATATACATAGCTGGATGCAAAGACAGCACGGCAGACTATCTTATCGAGGTTGCGATAGACAAGATGTATCTTGAATCTGCAAAACACGATAGAAAGGCAAAAGGGACTGACATAAGAATCGGATTCGACAGATACAAGACGTTTTTGGTATATAGTGTCGGCAGCAAGAGATTCTACGAATTTGGAACACATGAAAACCAATTGTATCATAAGCCGCAGAGAGTGATAAGTGGAAGTGGAAATACACCAACGATATATGAATTTTTAATGCCAGGTGTCAATCCTTTGAACGATTGAGAATCGAGTTGAAATGTTTTTCGTGTTATGATATAATTTAACCATGAGCGAGAACATAGCAACTACTTCGTCGGAAAACACGACTTCTCTTAAGTATGAGAAGACCCAGAATCGCGACATCGTGAATACGATTGAGCGTATAAACAGGTCTCAGGTTTTCAAGCCTGTTGCAGAGGAGATTGTATCGAAGTTCAACAAAGTCATCCACGAATCGGCCATAAAGATTTTTAAGGAGGAGTGGCGAAACAATCATGAAAACCATGAGAATCCAAAGAACCTGACTGTGGAGGTTTCGATTGGCTCTCCGCTTTACAAGAAGAGGGATGAAGGTATTTTCTATTCGATTGGCATGTCAACGACTTTCTATGTCGATGAAACTTTACAAGAGAACGAAACACAGTCCGAGGCGGAATCGAGGGTGGCGATGTGGTTTTCCGAGAAGATTTCAGGAAAGTTGAACAAGAAGATAGTTGAACAGCTCAATGTGATAACCTCCAATGACGAAAGATTTTCAAAAAAGTTTTGGTATCCGCTTCTCGACACCACGGAGTCTGATACAGGCAAAATCGGAAAGAGTCCAAAGTTCAATATGATAAACGTTTCATACATGACATCGCTTCGTTTGAGAAAGAATGATTCGTCAAATGCGGACATCGTTCCATTCAACTACAGCGAGGCGGTACACGATGGCCTTGTGTCGAATATGGCAATGGCGTTCGAGCGTATATCGACAGCAGATGCAACTGAATCTGAAAACAACTGATTTTTAAGGAAAACTACAATGAATAACAGAACTACAGACAAGTCGACAAAGAGCAAGAAGGTCGAGCGCAGGATAATTTCAATCGATATTACTGACATTTACGAACGACTTAAGAAGAAGTCGGAAGAGGAAATCCGTTCGGTCGAGGAACAGTGCAAGTTTTTCATAAAGAAGGGTCTTGATGAAATCTGTTCGTCTCCTACGACGATAACATATATTCAGCAACCCGCATGGAGAGATGATTGGGATAGAAACACGACACCTTCAAGACCGTCATATCCAACGTATCCAAGCTATCCATATGTGTGGTGTGGTACTGATGTAAATTCATATGCGACCGCAACAGCGGAAACTTCAAATTCAAACACAAAAGCGGAATTTGCCGCGAAGTGTGAAGACGTTTCTCTGAATGCCAAGACCGGTATGTACGAGACGAAAGTCTGAAAAAAAATCTCTAAATACTTGAAATATTGAACTCTTTCAAAAAGAGACAATGACCGATACGCCGGAAAACATAAAGATTCTAAACGAAAAGCTCGGAATAACGGAGAGGGAAAACCTCTTCAATTCCGACGGCGTGAAGTCGATACAGGACATGCTCGAAAGCTCCAAGAGGGATTTCGAGCTTCTGTGCAGCAACATTGCGTCGAAGAAGGAAGAGGTTGAAGAGGCGGAAAAGAATGCAAAGACGACATTCGACAACCTGTCTTCCGAGGGCAAGACGCATGAATTGCAGACGATAGAGAGCGCGGCTGCTGCCATTGAAAGCTTCAATTCCGCTCTTTCTTCGATGCTTTCGATTGTCGACAAGGGAAACGCGATAATAAGCAGCATATACGACGCGATTGTAAGCACGAACATAATTGACCCCGACCTGCTAAATTCCGCCGCAACTCTGATTCACAGCATTCGAGAGACGAATGACAATCTCATTCAGTTCAATTTGCAGAAGCTCACCCTTGAGCAGCAGTACCGTCTTGCGATAGACAGCGAAAAGCTGAAGCAGAAGCACAGGCTTGAAATCGAGTTTTTCAAGTGGCAATTGAGACAGAAGGAACTTGAGAACAAGGCTCGGCTCAAGGCGGAATCCGACAAAAAGGTTGATGCAAGCATAACAGACAATACGAATGCGCGTCCATGGTCTCAGTCCGACATGGCGGAGGCGTTGAGAAACGGGAGCATTGGAAATGGCTAAAAGGATAAGAATACCCGAACCCGAAATTGTTTCCGAGTCGAATAAGCCATACCAGGAGAAAATCCATTCTCTCGACGATATGGACAGGATGATTCTCGAAGAATGTGGGTATTCTGAAGGTTCTCCTAGATACAGGCTTATTTTCGAGAACGTTGTTGCAGACGACGACAGCGAGAAGATTTTTACGATAGACAAGTATCGGTCATATGGAATTGATGATACAGTAAACGAAATACTCAAGGACGAGGTTTTCGACGAATACTGTCATAAGAACATATATGACAGGCTTTCGGACGAAGAAGACACAAGGCTTCTTGAACAGTGGACACCTGATTTCATATCCGAAGAAGTCAAGAGGCATTTGTCAAAGCTGAACAAGGTCGAGAAGTTCTATTACATAGATTTTTTTAGGGACATACTTTCTAAGTCAGAAAACGAGGAAGCGGTAAACCTAATAGATTTCAACGACAAGGTGTTTGACGAAATGCCGAATGTGATGAGACTTTATTAAGACAGAGGATACAACAAAGGAAGATGGGAAACTACACCCTTAGATGCGATTTGGGAATGTCATCCGTGGCTGCAAAGGAAGTCGAGCGGACGAAAAACGACTTGGAGTTCATAGATGAAAGTGTTTCGGACTTTCTAAAGCCTATTACCCTTGCGACGCTTCTTGCGATTCCCGGAATCGTCGACGGTGCTGAATTGGCAAAGGGCTTGAAAGGTGCTTCGGCCAACGGAAACGCCAAGGTGGTTCAGGTCAACAGTCCGAAGGTTCAGAAGAAGATTTATGACATCATTGGAAAAGACAAATACGTGGATGCCGTCATAGTAAACATAATAGCGAGGACTTTGATGAGCGAGGCTGTCGGAGAAAAGTCCAACGAATCGTTCGATGCAGTGGCTTCCGTTATATGGAATAGAGCTGGTGGTGACAAAAACAAGATTATCGACGTAATCTTCAGTCCATCGCAGTTCAGCTGCTGGAACAAGATGACTGATTCCGACAAGAGAAATTTCGTGATAAAGCCGCATGGAAGGGCATTGACCAATCCGGTCGCATGGCAATACTGCGTTTCAACCGCGAAGAAGATGGTTGATGGAACTTTCGTACCTTCGGGAACTTGGAAGTTCTACTATGCACACAACAAAGTTACTCCAAAATGGGCTTCAAAGCTCACTAATACTAAAAAGATTGGAAACCACACTTTTGGAACCCTTTAAGTTCAACGATAAAACAGAGTAATCAAAGGGAAAGAAAACACAATAAGATGAAAAAGCAACAGCATAGTTCTCCGAACTCGTTCTACAAACTCGGAGGAATCGAAATACTGTCAATGCAGCAGGATGAACTGTCCGGACTGTGGAAGATATATCTTTCGACACCGGAACACTATCTTGTGTCAAGGGAGTTCGACAGAAGCGTCGGCATGTACGCCAGCGCTCCCGACAACATAGTCCGACAGGGGCTTATGGATTTCTCGGATTCTCTTCTCGGCGGACAGCTTTCCCTTTTCAAGGTAATGGACATGTTCATAGACAGGTGTTTTGACGACCGCGCTTTCGACGGTTATACCGAAAACGCCCTTTGGATGTGCATAGACTATCCTACATACAACGAGATAGAGGATATACTCAATACATACAATTGCAGGCTGAGGTGGTTTGAGAAGGACGACCCGAAGAACGGTGCGTTTGCGGAGCTTGTCGAACGTGCGCTCTACAAGACACCGACAGGCAATGGAAAATCCGAGTTGGTCGCAGAATTAAAGAAGGGCTTTGCAGACAACAAGATTACATCGGTTTTCATGAATAGAGATAGCATGGTCGAGAAGTTTCTGACCGACAGAGAGTTTTCAGACATGCCGATATTCATGGGACAGTTTTCCGACGACGGCGATTTTGTCAGTTTCTCCTACATGAAGCATTGAGGATTATGTTTCTTTCCCTTTGAGAACTTTGACCGTGGATGTATTTCCACGGTTTTTGTTTTGTCAAAATGCACTAAATATAGGAAAACGGTTGCTTTCATGGCAATAATGATTCACAGTCTTTTCAAGCAAGTCATAAACGAGTCTGTTTTTTCGAAGAAAAACGAAAATAAAGCAGTTTCGAAGAAGGCTACATCCGTAAACGAGGCTTCCGACGATGACGCTATAGGTTGG
>Ga0310786_10008616_pt1 | contig 13069 bp, 13 predicted proteins | sample AusTroGonzalo_MG_FD_203881 | JGI IMG/M metagenome (GOLD analysis project Ga0310786, IMG submission 203881) | Bovine rumen microbial communities from tropical cattle in Woodstock, Queensland, Australia - Gonzalo_03 (v2) (version 2) | ecosystem: Host-associated > Mammals > Digestive system >... | reverse complement strand
TTGTTCTCGTATTTGGTACCACAAACCCTTCCGTCGTATCCAAACTCTATTGATGTGGATGGGTATGGCACATAACAGAATTCTCCTTCTGTTGTATTTGTGATTAATTTGACATTACCAGTCAATTCAAAAGCTACATAATCTGTGACTTCCGCCAGAAACGCTCCTTCTTCAAATTGCTTGTTGATAAAGGCTTGTTTTTCTTCATCAGTCATAGGCCTATCCAAATTCTCGTTGCCCGTGTTTGATGTGTTACCACCATATACACAAGCCATACAACACATAGTCGTAAAAAACACAATAAACCTATAGTTCTTCATATAAGTCTTTTCCCGTTATTTGAAATAATCATTGGGGCTTGAGTTAATAAAGCAATGATCAGTTAGTAATTCGAAACTGACTCAAGCAAGAGCATATTTTCCAATGTATTTAAAGTTTCCTCGAGTTTTTCTTTTTCGCTTTTTTCACGTTTTACTTCCCCTCGAGAATAATCGGAATTTTCATCCTCTCTTGATCTTTCAGCTTTTTGAACCCTAACAGGTCTGACACTTATTCCTTCGCAACGTTCTACACGATAACTGCTCATTTTTGTTTCATCTTTTTCAAGTATCAAGCAATATGGCTTGTTCGTCCCCGTCCAATAACTTGCATCAAGTTCTTGAGACCAATAATATCCTGTACTGTTTCTAAACCATAAAGACTCATTTTCATCACAATAGCCCGATAATGGGAAAAATATTTTATTGGAGTTGTGCATGCTCGTAACAAGATATCCCTTAACATTCTCTCTTGTTACATACTCCCATTTGCAATTTGCTCGCAACTCATCAAACTGATTCTTTGATGGCATTTGCCATCCTTTACCCCAGTTTTTGGTTGCAGCATCATCTACAGATTCTAGAATGTGCTTGCGGTCCGAACTGCAGTATTTTATAAGCAAGTCACGGGCTCCGTTACACCATTTATAAGTATTCCAAGCATATCTAACTTTCCCGCTGCTCGTGCCAGATGTTTCGCCCCAAGCAAAATATTCTCCGTATCCTTCTGGTTTTGTCGCGCCCAAGTTCCATTCAGCCCAAAGCGTACCACTTGGAAGCCCTAAATCTATCCATTTAGGGACGGAAGCCAAATCAATCCGAATGTTGGCTTCTTCTCGTTCTTTTCGTTCTTGTTCTAAACGTTCTTTTTCACGTTCTTGTTCACGAACTTGTGCCTCTTTTAGTTCTCGTACCTCACGTGCTCTTCGTGCTAATGCATTATTTTCTTCTTGTTCCTCGTCTGGCATCGTAAGGCAAAATACGAAAAATGTTCCCCCAAAAATCAAGGCAACTTTCTTACGTGAAGAACATCGCACAAATTTAGGGTTAAGCAAACCTGCGACTAGCCCTGAAAGGCTTATTATACCTATTATACCTAATATTGTACGTAGAAATATATCCATATTTTTGTAATAATTGGATTATAATAATGTTAAAATGTGACAATAGTTTTATGTATCTTTCATACTTATTTCTATATTTGAATCCAAATTGTACATTTACTGGGTTTTTGCAGAATGTTTGGACCTGGCGCCTTTTCTTTCTGCATTATTCCTAATTGCCTTTGATAGTTCTGTAAATATTTGCCTATTACCATCTGTGTTATTGTAGCATTCTTATACTTACATAATAGTTTTCCATATAATTCAGTTTCTTTCTCCATTAACTTAATGATGAATTGATGAGCACTAAACTCTTTAGACATTTCCTCTTTGATGAAAGTTCTGATTTTAATCACATTCATCAATAGTTTTAGGTCTTCAACCTTGGCTTTTCCATCCTTTCTAATAGTCATAACAAAAGAACTCTTTATTTGCCTCCCAACTCCCAACGTCAGCAGTTAATAATTATGGTAAGCTCTGGAAACAAAAAAAGCATGGGAGTTACTACTTTTGCCCATCCCTGCATTCAGGTCTTCGCATTGGTCAATTCCAAGGATAAACAACGTAGATGCTTGCCCTTGCATTATACCTGTGTACGCTCCAAAGTTGCGAGATTTGAATGCACAGAATGATAAAGTCTGTAAACGCCTTTCCGAGACCAGCCCTACAAACGGCTTGGTGGTCTCTGTTCCAATAAGTTTTGACTCGCTTAGCCCTTATAAGTTGGCTCAGTCGCTGCAAAAGTACAATTAAATTCTAATTTGTACAAAGAAAGAGGTTATTTTTCTTGAAAAATAAAATAGGCTTTAGGGTTTAGACGTTAGACAAAGAGCCCGTCTACTCTATATCAGTATTACAGCATCAAAATATAGCATCCCATAAGAGTAATACATCTAAAAGTTAGAGAGTAAAAGAAATAATTGTATATTTGCAGAAGAAACAATTAATAAACACTATTACAATGAAGATTATTGGTTATTCAGAACGTGGTGCAATGAACGCATTGTTCTATGAGATGGCGTTTAAGAATGATAAAAATGGCATGATAGAGTTTCTTAAACTTGCTGGAATATATGACGACTTCTCTGATTTTGACTTTAAAATATATAACGAATTCTCGCTTTCAGAATTTGGAAGTCCAGACCTTGTAATCATTGCGGAAAAGGGAAATGAGAAAGTGGCTTTCTTTGTTGAAGCAAAGGTTGCTGCTTGTGATGGGTTCAAAATAGTTACTGCTATAAAGGAATATGAAAAAGTAAATCCTGATACTTCTAACCTGTTTTATCAATTAAAACAAAAGGTTGATTTTTTTGAAATTAGGAAAGAACTTCCCGGCCAAGACAAATTAGTAGAATCTGGCAAGGGACAAAAAAGCATAGGTAATAATCCCGTTGTGCGTAAATTTGTAGAATTGTTAAAGAATTGCTCAAAAGCTGAATACATAGCTATTATACCTGAAGTTAGTACAGAAGATAATCAGTGGGGTGAAAAGAATCCTATAGAGAATCTTAGAATTATTTATTGGGAAAAAATATATTGTCAGTTTGGGATTAATCTAGGATATGAATCATTAAAAGAAACAATAAAATTTAATCAAGGAATAGATATTAAAATTAGGTCGGAAGAAAGAATCAAGAGTCAAATTCTTAATACTCCAATAAAAGAATGACCATCACCATCCTTCACGGCACACATCAGATTGGTGGCTGTGTGACAGAATTCGAGCATGAGGGTTGGAGGCTGTTCGTTGACTATGGCCAGGAACTGCCAGGTGGCCCCAAGTCTGGAACGCTGAAAGTGGAGGGGCTGACTCATGGCGACCTTTCTAAGAGTGCTCTGCTGATTACCCACTATCATGGTGACCATATATGAAGTGTTGTTGATTTACCAGAATCACTTCCTGTTTATATGGGGGCTTTGGGTGTAGAAAACAAAAATTGCTTTCATCGTGGCTATCCCATAGGGATGAGCGACATGAAGAGTCTGCGTGAGGTGTTTCGACTGTTACAACCCAAGGCTATCATCCCTATTCATACAGAGAACCCGGAGGCATTCGCCACGGAATTTGACAACGAATGGAAGATTATTATAATGAGTGATGGAGACTGTTTCTCCGCTAAAGACTAACGAATTGGAGTACGCTCAGAGCCTGCCATCCACGACGCGACAGTCTGTCTGCTTATTATAGAAACTGCAATCTGTAACATCTGTAATGCAATTAAGGAAATATCCTGACATCGTGCCGTCCTGTCAAAATCACGATGTATTCTCTAATGCATAAAGCTATTTACTGCCAGGTGTTGCGACAAAATCTCCCTAGTTAGGGAGTAAATTATCTCTAACTAGACAACAAAGGGGGGATATAAAAGTTCTTTGAAAATTATTTACAGTTATAAAGGCTATTGGTTATAGAATAAGAACTTACGCAATCTTTATCTGACTTTAGGCATTAGATCTTAGGTTTTAGTTGTTGTTAATCAAAAAGATGTATGAAGGCTGATGAGGCATTTTAGGCCCTTCCTGAGTAAAAACATAATATTTACGGGGCATGTCTTAACTTTTAGTGTTTTGGTGGGACGGAAATTAGGAAATTTTTGCTAACTTTGCGTCACCTTTTGAAAGTTAAAAGAAACCTCAGTTTTCAGGAATATGACAAATTATCTTAATGAGAAGGGAGGGTATCTGTTGCTCCTGTTTCTATTCTGCTATACCACATCCATTGCGCAGAACGCCTTTACTTGGGACGATTTTGCTGAAGAAATCACCTCCAGCCAGGAATCAGAGAATGAGGAAGGGCTCCTTTCCTATTTGGAAGAACTGAAAGAGCTGCACGAACACCCCATCAACATCAATACAGCCACTATCGAAGATTTCAAACAGCTACCTTTCCTCAGCGATCAGCAGATAGAATCCATTCATGCCTATATCTATCTGCATGGGCAGATGCAAACGCTTGGCGAACTGCTGATGCTGCCGCTCATTGATGCCCAGACCTACAGATGGCTGCATCTGTTTGTTTATGCGGGGGAGGTTAAGAAGGAAGAAAATAAGGGGCTTTTCAGATACCTCAAGAACGACTTCTCATCACGGTTAGATATTCCACTCTATTATAGAAAAGGATATGTCATAGCCAACGGATATGCCGGCAATCCGCTCTATAACCGCGTTAAGTATGAGCTGGGAAATAGCAAACACTTTCGTGCTGGATTCCATGTGGAGAAAGATGCAGGGGAGCGGTTCTATGATTCTTACAGCGGCTTCGCCCTGTTGAAGGATGTGGGCATTATAAAGACGGTAGTTGTGGGCGACTATCGACTTGGAATAGGTGAGGGAGTGGCCCTGGGTGGAACTACATGGTTCAGTAAATCTGCTCCCACAACTAAGATGCAAACAGGTATTAAGCCCTTTACCAGTACCGACGAGATTAACTTTCTGCGAGGGACTGCCATTACGCTTCGGTTAGGGAAGAAGTGGGAGTTAACGGCTTTTGGTTCATACAGACAGAAAGATGCCACGCTGAACAATAGGGGTGAGGTACAGACGCTACAGACATCGGGCTACCATCGGACGGCATCGGAGCTGAAGAACAAGAACAGCGTAAACGCCACTACTGCAGGAGGCTCTTTGTCTTGGCAGAACAAAGGGTTCCACTTAGGCGCTGCGGGCTACTTTCTGCGCTTCAATAAACAGATGAATCCTGGTGCCGCAGCCTATCGTCGTTACTACCCTGAGGGGCAGAACTTCGGGGTGGGAAGCCTCTACTATGGTTACAGCAAATACCGCCTGACCCTTGCCGGAGAGACAGCTTACAGCACAGAAAAGAGTGGTATAGGAACGCTGAACCGGTTGCAATGGATTATCAGCAAACGATACACGCTTTCTGCTGTGCAGCGTTTTTATGGCTACAAGTATTACTCCTTCCTAAGCGGTGCCTTTGCAGAAAACTCCACAGCACAGAACGAAAGCGGGGTGCTGTTGCATCTGAAAGCCCAACCTTGGGACAGATGGCAGATTATCAGCTATGCCGACTTTTTCCACACCCCTTGGCCCCGCTACCGTATGACACATGCCAGTACGGGACAGGAGGTGATGTTGGAGGTGTCCCACCGACTGAGCCGCAGGAACGTCCTACAAGTCCGTTACCAGTTAAAACGGAAGGAACAAGCCGATGTGATGGAACCCCACCATTGCGCCAAACTTCAGTGGACCATTATTCCGTCAGACAATTGGAAACTCCAAACCACTGGTTGGTTTCACTCCGTGTTGGATAGCAAAGGATGGTGCTTACAGCAAATGGCAGCCTGCACGTTATCCAAGCCTTCTGTACGTCTGGCCTTCATGGCGGCTTACTTCCATACGGATGATTACAATAGTCGCATCTACCTGTATGAACCTTCGCTATACAGTAGTGTCTCGTCGGGCCAGTATTACGGAGAGGGGATTCATGGCGCATGTATAGCCAGATGGACAAGCAGGAGTAAACACTTGATGCTGGAGGGGAAATACTCGCTCTGTAAATATTTGGACCGGTCGGAAATAGGGTCTGCTCTTCAAACAATCTTCAGTTCCTGGAAGAATGATCTTTCCCTTCAGCTTCGCCTAACAATTTGATTCTATCCTAACTGCAAAAGGGGGTGGGGAAACAGGTGAGAAGGGTATATAACCAAAGTAAGGGGACTTCACAGCTCCCTTACTCCTAAAACTAAACCTTAACTATGAAAAAATCTAATGTGGATGCAAAATACGTAATATTTGAGCAAAAAGACAAACGTATAAGCCGGAAAAACTCAAGGATTTCACACTTTTTAACTTAATTATCACGTCAGAAAAGCCTTTTCTAAATAAAAAGAGGTGTAATGTGCCAAAAAAGCAGTATCTTTGCACCGCGAAATGCGCGTTTGGGTACTAAATGAAGAAATTACTGATAGAAACATACGGCTGCCAGATGAATGTGGCTGACAGCGAAGTTGTAGCCAGCGTAATGGGAATGGCGGGGTACGAACTGACGGAAAACATGGATGAGGCGGATGCCGTATTCCTGAATACCTGTTCCGTGAGGGATAATGCCGAACAGAAGATCATTAGCAGACTGGACTTCCTGTATAGCCTGCAGAAGAAAGGCCGTAAGATTATCATAGGTGTGCTGGGCTGTATGGCCGAGCGCGTGAAGGATGAACTGATAGAGGCACACCATGCTGACATTGTGGTGGGACCGGATGCCTATATGTCGCTGCCCGACCTGATAGCTCAGGTGGAGTGCGGACATAAGGCTATCAATGTGGAGCTGTCGACAACCGAAACTTACAAGGACATAGTTCCGCAACGTATCTGCGGTACGCATATAGGGGGCTTTGTTACCATTATGCGTGGATGTAACAACTTCTGCCACTACTGCATTGTACCCTATACTAGAGGACGTGAGAGGAGCCGTGACGTGGAGAGTATCCTGCGCGAATGCCGCGACCTGCGCGACAGAGGATTTAAGGAGGTTACGCTGCTGGGGCAGAATGTAAACTCTTATCAATTCGAAATTCAAGATTCAAATATCAAGATTCAAAATTCAAATATCAAAATTGATTTCCCTGAACTGCTGAGACGTGTGGCCCGTGAGGTTCCTGAGATGAGGGTGAGGTTTACCACATCCCATCCTAAGGATATGAGCGACGAGACGCTGCGTGTGATAGCGGAGGAACCTAACATCTGCCATCATATACACCTGCCGGTACAGAGCGGAAGTAACAGAATTCTGAAGCTGATGAACCGTAAATATACCCGCGAGTGGTATCTGGACCGTGTGGCTGCCATCCGTAGGATTATCCCTGACTGTGCCATCAGCACGGACATCTTTGTGGGATACAGCAGCGAGACGGAGGAGGATCATCAGCTGAGCCTGAGCCTGATGCGTGAGTGCCAGTACGACAGCGCCTTTATGTTTAAGTATAGCGAGCGCCCCGGTACCTATGCCAGCAAGCACTTGCCGGATGATATCTCGGAGGAGGTGAAGGTTCGCCGACTGAATGAACTGATAGCCTTGCAGAACGAACTGTCGGCCGAGAGCAACAGACGCTGCATCGGCAAGGAGTACGAGGTGCTGCTGGAGGGCGTGAGCAAGCGAAGCAGAGACCAGCTGTTTGGCAGAACGGGTCAGAACAAGGTGGTGATTGTGGATCGTGGTCAGCATCACATTGGCGATACTGTCAGGGTGGTGATTACGGAGAGCAGCAGCGCTACACTGAAAGGGAATGTTAGACATTAGACTTTAGGCTTTAGACTTTAGACTTTAGTTAAGTGAGTAAGAAAAGAAAGACTTCGTCCTGGAGAATGCAGGCATTTACCAATACTATCAGTACTACCATGGTGCTGATTCTGTTGGGCATGGTGGTTTTGCTGATGCTTACTGCCCATGTGATAGGTAATTCGGTTAAGGAGAATCTGGTGGTGACTGTGGTGCTGCAGGACGATGTGACGACCGAGGATGCGCAGAAGCTGCAACAGAAGCTGTGTGTCAAACCCTACGTGAACAGCATAGAATATGTGAGCAAGGAGCAGGCGCTGAAGGAGCATGTGGAGAGTATGGGCATAGACCCGTCGGAATTCCTGGAGGCGAACCCGTTCCCCATCTCGATGGAACTGAGCATGAAGGCTGACTACTCGAATAACGACAGCCTGCTGTGGATAGAGAAGGAGCTGGAGGAGACGAAGAATGTGAATGAGGTTACGTACCAGAAGGACTTGGTGGAGAACCTGAACCATAACCTGACACGTGTGTCGCTAATCCTGTTGGGCATAGCTGGCCTGCTGGTGATAGTGTCGCTGACGCTGATAAACTCGACGGTGAAGCTGAATGTGTATAACCACAGGTTTGTCATCCATACAATGAAACTGATAGGGGCCAAATGGGGCTATATCCGCAGGCCCTTCCTGATGAGCAGCTTCTGGATAGGACTGACTTCTGCCGTTCTGGCAGACGGGGTGCTGCTGGGACTGGTGATGTGGGCTGCCCGATATGATGAGGCTGTACTGACGTATGTGACGGAGCAGAATATGCTAATAACGGCTGGCTGCGTGCTGGCTGTGGGGCTGCTGATTACCGTTGTCTGTACATACGTGTCTGTGACAAGGCTGCTGTACAAGAGGGCTGAGAAGCTCTATTAAAGTGAAGAGTGAAGAGTGAAGAGTGAAAAATGAAGAGTGAAAAATATGAATAATTTTGCATTTACAAAGATGAACTACATCCTGCTGGCTATAGGAATGGCTATAGTTATTGTGGGGCTGATACTGATGTCTGGCGAAGGAAGTGCCGAAGGTGTATTCAATGCCGATATTTTCAGCGCCCGCAGGATTAAGGTGGCTCCGCTGGTAAGTCTGGCTGGATTTGTCTTCATCATGGTGGCTATCATGTACAAGCCTAAGACGGAGAAAAAGAGCGTTGAGAATAAATAAGAGGAGGTGCAGGCATGTCAGTTTTAGAAACTATCATCATCGCTATCGTGGAGGGGCTTACGGAGTTCCTGCCTGTATCTTCCACAGGGCACATGATTATAACGCAGAATCTGCTGGGGGTGGAGAGTACGCCTTTCGTTAAGGCATTTACCATCATTATCCAGTTTGGTGCCATCCTGTCGGTAGTATGTCTGTACTGGAACCGCTTCTTCCGTCTGAACCGCACTCCTGCTCCTGCCGGAAGTACAGCGCTACAGGCTTTCCTGTACAAATGGGATTTCTACTGGAAACTTCTGGTGGCCTTTATCCCTGCCATCATTATAGGATTCGTGGGTAAGATGTCGGGCCTGATAGACCGCTTCCTGGAGAACGTGGAGGTGGTGGCTATCATGCTGGTTGTGGGCGGTATCTTCATGCTGTTCTGCGACCGCCTGTTCAACAAGGGCAGCGAGCAGACGGCCCTTACCGAGAAGCGTGCCTTCAGGATAGGTCTGTTCCAGTGTATAGCCATGATACCGGGTGTTTCACGCTCGATGGCAACAATAGTAGGCGGTATGGCGCAGAAACTTACACGCCGTGCTGCTGCCGAGTTCTCGTTCTTCCTGGCTGTTCCCACAATGGCTGCTGCCACGGCATTGGATGTGCTGCAGTTGTTCTTCGGCGACGAGGCAGATGCCAGTTGGGCTACGCCTGATAACCTGATGATGCTGGCGTTGGGCTGCGTAGTAGCATTCGTGGTGGCCCTGCTGGCTATGAAATGGTTTGTGGATTTCCTGACCAAATACGGCTTCAAGGCCTTTGGTGTATATCGCATTATCGTTGGTATCATCATTCTGGGTCTCATTTGGAGTGGTCACTCACTGGTGATGGTTGATTAAATGAACTTTCAGGCAGGAGAAATATTATACTTCGACAAGCCGCTCCACTGGACCAGCTTCAACCTTGTAGCCAAGGTGCGCAGTGAACTGTGCCACAGGTTGGGGGTGAGAAAACTGAAGGTGGGACATGCCGGCACGCTGGACCCGCTGGCAACGGGAGTGGTTACGGTATGCACGGGAAAGGCTACCAAGCAGATAGACGAGCTGCAGGCTCATACCAAGGAATATGTGGCTACGCTGCAACTGGGCGCTACCACACCCTCGTTCGATCTGGAGACGCAGATAGATGCCACCTTTCCTACGGAGCATATCACGGAGGAGAAAATCAGGGAGGTGCTGACGCACTTCATGGGAAGGATTGAACAGGTGCCGCCAGCCTTCTCGGCCTGCAAGATAGATGGACACCGAGCCTACGCACTGGCCCGCAAGGGTAAGGATGTACAGCTGAAAGCCAAGGTGCTGGTGATTGACGAGATAGAACTGCTGGATTTCAATCCTGAGACCATGCAGATGACCATCAGGGTGGTCTGCAGCAAAGGGACATATATCAGAGCTCTGGCCAGAGACATAGGAGAAGCATTGCAGAGCGGCGCTCACCTGACAGCACTGCGCCGGACCCGAGTGGGTGAAATCAGGGTGGAGGACTGCATGAAGATGGAAGACTTTGAGCCATGGCTGCAAAAACAAGAAATAGAAACAGAATCGGATAACAATTAAAATAAAAGAAATAATCTCATGAAGCTATCACAATTCAAGTACAAACTAACTGACGAACGAATCGCTCAAGAACCTACCCCCTTCCGCGACGATTGTAAGCTGATGGTGGTTCATGCAAAGAGTAAATTCATTGAACACAGGAAATCATTCCGTGACGTGCTGGAGTTCTTCGATGAGAAGGATGTCTTTGTATTCAACGACACCAAGGTCTTTCCCGCCCGCTTGTATGGCAACAAGGAAAAGACGGGTGCCAGGATAGAGGTGTTCCTGCTGCGTGAGCTGAACAAGGATATGAGGCTGTGGGACGTGTTGGTGGATCCTGCCCGTAAAATCCGTATCGGCAACAAACTGTACTTCGGTCAGGATGAGTCGATGGTGGCTGAGGTAATAGACAATACCACCAGTCGTGGTCGTACACTCCGATTCCTGTACGACGGACCGCACGAGGAATTCAAACGTGCACTATATGCTCTGGGCGAAGCTCCCATACCTAAGCATATCATCAAGCGTCCGACTACACCTGAGGACATGGAGAACTTCCAGTGTATCTTTGCCAAGAAGGAGGGTGCTGTTACAGCACCTACTGCAGGACTGCATTTCTCGCCGCAGCTGATGAAGATGATGGAGATTAAGGGCATTGACTTTGCCTATGTAACGCTGCATTGCGGATTGGGCAATTTCCGCGAGATAGATGTGGAAGACCTGACCAAACACAAGATGGACAGCGAGGAGATGCATGTGGATTCACAGGCTTGCGATATTATCAACAAGGCAAAGGCAGAAGGACGTAAGATCGTAGCTGTGGGAACTACGGTGCAGAGGGTACTGGAGTCTGCCGTCAGTGCCGACGGTCGTCTGAAGGAGTATGACGGATGGACCAATAAGTTTATCTTCCCTCCCTATGACTTCACATTGGCTGACGCTATGATTGCCAACTTCTACCTGCCCTACAGCACATTGCTGATGCTTACCTGTGCCTACGGAGGATACGACTTGGTAATGATGGCTTATAAGGAGGCCCTGAAATACAACGAAAACGATCCTGAGAACCGTTACCGTTTTGGCACCTATGGTGATGCCATGCTAATCTTGCAGGATTAATGCATAAACTGTACATAGGTCTGGGTTCCAACCTGGGTAACAGGGAGGAGCTGCTACACCGAGCCATTGAACTCATCAACGAGCGCATTGGCTCGGTGAAGCGTACCTCATCCTTTATAGAAACAGAACCATGGGGATTCCAGAGCGACAATGCGTTCCTGAATGCTGCCTGTATGGTTGAGACCTCTCTTACTCCGCAGCAATGCCTCAGTGAAACACAGCAGATAGAGCGCCTTCTGGGCAGAAACAGCAAAAGCACCAACGGGGCGTATCATGACCGAACCATCGACTTGGATATGCTGATGTATGATGATCTGGAAATGAATACGCCCGAGCTTACGCTCCCTCACCCGCATATGCAGGAACGTGACTTCGTAATGATTCCGCTTAGGGAAATAAAAGATAATTTCTAATTCAAAATTTATAAATTCAAAATTCAAAATTGGAAATCCCGAAATAACTTTCAATTTTCAACTTTCAACTTTCAATTAGAGAAAAAATTCTTCACTCTTCACTCTTCACTTTTCACTTTTTCTTCGTACCTTTGCACCCGAAAATACAATGTGGATAGATTTGGGCTGCTTGCAACCACAGTAAAAAATGCTAAAACGAGAAGCTGAATAGCTGTTTCTCATGCATTTCTGCCCGATTTCTCTCCCCATACATTATTAATTATATATATAAATGTATTATGGGATACTTATTTACATCTGAATCCGTTTCTGAAGGCCATCCTGATAAAGTGGCCGATCAAATCAGCGATGCTGTACTGGACAAACTGCTGGCATTCGACCCTCAGTCGAAGGTGGCTTGCGAAACACTGGTAACAACAGGACAGGTAATCCTGGCTGGTGAAATCAAAACCGAGGCATACGTTGACTTGCAACGTATAGCCCGCGAGGTAATCAACCGTATTGGCTACACCAAGAGTGAATACATGTTTGAAGGTAACAGCTGTGGCGTGCTGAGCGCCATTCATGAGCAGAGTGCCGACATCAACCGTGGTGTGGAACGTACCAATCCTGAGAATCAGGGAGCAGGTGACCAAGGAATGATGTTCGGTTATGCTACCAACGAGACAGACAACTATATGCCTCTGAGCCTGGACCTGGCACACCGCTTGCTGATGGAACTGGCTGTTATCCGCCGTGAGGGAAAGGTAATGACCTACCTGCGTCCGGATGCTAAGAGCCAGGTTACCATAGAGTATAGCGACGAGGGAATTCCCCAGCGCATAGATACCATTGTTATCAGCACCCAGCATGATGAGTTTGATTCCGACGAAGCCATGCAGCAGCGCATAGCCAAGGACGTGAAGGAAATCCTGATTCCCCGTGTGCTGAACAGCATTAAGAACGAGGGAATCCGCAAGCTCTTCAACAGTCAGATTACCTATCATGTGAACCCAACAGGCAAGTTTGTTATAGGTGGTCCGCATGGAGATACGGGTCTGACGGGAAGAAAGATTATTGTTGATACCTACGGCGGCAAGGGCGCTCATGGCGGTGGT
>Ga0310786_10008614_pt1 | contig 13069 bp, 8 predicted proteins | sample AusTroGonzalo_MG_FD_203881 | JGI IMG/M metagenome (GOLD analysis project Ga0310786, IMG submission 203881) | Bovine rumen microbial communities from tropical cattle in Woodstock, Queensland, Australia - Gonzalo_03 (v2) (version 2) | ecosystem: Host-associated > Mammals > Digestive system >... | reverse complement strand
AGGCCCCATCCGGCAATGATGGCGAAATCCTTTTCGGTGATAAAGTTGTTCAGCCGATCCTCGGAGTAATCACACTGGGAAAACCAGCCGCCCAGGTCCACACCCCTGTAAAAGCCAAAGTCTTTCATCTTCATGCTATTTTCCCTCCGCTTATCTCTTTTTGCTTTCATTTTCTGAGATTATACAGGATAGTTCCGTGTAAATCAAGAACATGCCGTCCGGATCACACCGTTCGTTTCATCCAGACAAAAACTGGGTTATTCCCGGCCTCGCGCTGGGCGTTTTGGCGGTCTTTGTCCTGTCACATATTATTCTGTATTTTATCGACAAGAAGGAAGCGGAGAAACTCAACGCGGATCTGTCCCGGTATCAGGAAAAGCAGGCGACTACTTATCCGCTTTGATTCTGTGCGTCTTGCCATCGCTTCCGAGATAAGTATTATCGGCGGAATCCGGTTTCAGCCTGCCGGCTGAAATCATACCAATAACAATTTTCGCAATCTGCGGATCGAACTGGGTACCGGAGCAGCGTTCAAACTCTCCGATAATGACTTCCTTGGAAAACGGTTCCTTATAGACGCGCTTGGACGCCATGGCGTCGAAACAGTCAGCGCAGCAAATAATCCTGGCCACCAGCGGAATATTCTCACCTTTCAGGCCTTCGGGATAGCCGGATCCGTCATATTTCTCGTGATGGGATTTCGCGCCTTCGATGATCTGCGGAATGGTCGAAATTCCTTTCAGGATCTCGGCACCGCGGGTCGTATGACTCTTCATCACCTTGAATTCCTCATCGGTCAGCCTTCCGGGCTTGTTCAGGATGCTGTCGGGGATCGCGATCTTCCCGATATCATGCAGCAGGGCGATATAGTAAATGTTTTCGATCTCATCCTGCTGCATACCCATATCTTCAGCAATCAGCCTGGAATAGTTACTGACGCGGATAGAGTGGCCGTTCGTATATTCATCCTTGGCGTCGATGGTCCGGCCAATCGCCTGGAGCGATTCAAGCGTGATGTTCTTGTATTCCAGCTGGCGCTTCAAAGACTGCCTGGTCTTATAGCGGATAACCAGGAACGAGATCAGGGACAGAACCGCGACCGCAAGCGCACAGAGGATGGCCCAGAACCACCACAGTTCATTGACGCGTTTTTCCTTCTCCACGTGGATCAGAATCCGGTTGGATTCCTGCCCATATTCGTCCACCACATAATAATGGAAATCGTAGCTCCCGCCGGGGAGGTTTGTGTAGTATATACTCCGGTTCTCGTCCGTATAGCTTGTATAGTCGCTGTCGACACCGTCCAGCTTGTAATAGGACGTAAAACCGCTGTTCGGCCGGAATCCGAAAACGGAAAGGTTGAAGGCCACACGGGATACATCCTTTCCGATGCTGATATTGCTCCCGTAAAGAGGCGTCCCGTCGAGGTCGACAGAGGATAAGGCAATTTTGACCGGAAGATGGTCTTCGTTAACCATCATCGGCTCGTAGACATAAATGCCGTTGGTTGACTGGAGATAATACTTCATTTCCGATTCATCGTAATATCCGGAGGTGTTGGCGATGATCGGCTGCAATCCGTTGATCGCGTCGTAGGTTTCGTACTCAGTCAGGCTGTTGCCTTCGAGCGAATCGGTAATGTAGAGCTGGGTCTGGCTTCCGATGACGTATTTATATACAGGTTCGCCGTTTATATTGTTGTACCTGATCTTTGCAAGCTCGACAATGGAACCTTTGACATACGGGATCGCGATTTCTTCGGAGACCCCGTCGCCTTTAGCCGTATTCGTCCTGAAGAGCCGGCTGTTCAGCGTGTAATAGAGATTATCCCCGTCCACGAGAAATTTCAGGCGGTTTCCCGTAACATTCTTTTCCGTCGGGATCTCTGTCACGGTGGTGAAATCATCGTCAACGACGAACAGGCCCTTGGTCTGGTCAAACAGGATCTTTCCATCATTGGTCTTGTTGATATACAAAACGTTGGAGCCCACGTTGATAACTGAAAAAGTTTCACCGTCAAAGCGCATGATTCCCCTGGAATAACCGAGAATCAGCGCGTCGTCAAAGCTTCGCATCGACCGGACTTTATCCGTCAGGGTGATATCCGGGTCGTTGACCAGCGTTCCCAGATGACTGCTGATATAATCGTAATCGTAGATTACGACCTGTTCCGAATCCGGGTCATATTCCACCAGGCCGATGTTGGTGACGGCAAAGCAGACCTTGTCCCGGAATACTTCGACGTCTTTCGGGGAAAAGACGAACGTAAAGCTGCTGTCCCCGTTGGCCCTGCCTTCTTCAGTCCTGTGCAGGGCATATTCGTCGATGGTCTGCATGAGGACATTGTCCGGCAGGATTTCCTTGCGGGTAAGGTCGTACATAAAGATCCTGCTGGAGCAGACAATGTACAGGATGTTTCCGTAACGTTCCACCGCGTAGACGTTCCTGTCATATGCGGGAGGCTCGTTCAGGGTATGCCAGATCTGATCGTCGTACAGCAATTCAGTCAGGGCGTTTCTGGTAATAATGGAAACACCCGAGGTGCCGATAAAATGAGAAGCCACCCAGAGGTTTCCCTGATAGTCGATCATCAGGTCCATCAGCTGGCTCTTATTGTCCAGATCCCCCGCCAGCGTCGTAACCGGCTCGCCCGTGCTGAAATCGATGCAGTATATGCCATCCTTCTCACAGGCCGCAAACAGGATCTGATCCTCTTCAGAATACAGGATTTTGTTGATCTGGTCCGGAACGGTGATTTCGTTGAGGAAGGTTCCGCTTTCCATGTCGTACCGGTAAATGGTGCCGGTATCATCCACTATATACAGAACGGCTCCGTAAGCATACAGCTCCATGAGCTTTGAATTCTGCAGAATTTCGTTTCCATCCTGATCATAGACCCCTTCGTCCGCCTGGTAGTAATACCTGCCCTTCTCGTTCCCCGTCGCGAAATCACGGATTGTCTTCCCTTCCGTTCCCGGAATGGTGCTTTCTGTGCCGGCCGCGATATCGTAAACAATTCCGCCGCTTTCCCGGGTGCAGATATACAGCAGGTCGCTCTTCTCATCAAGAACGATATCGCTGATGATGCCGTCCACCGCGACCAGCGGCTTGAAACGGTAATCGTTATAAACATAAACGTGGTCGGATGTGGCGACGTACAGCGTATTGCCCTTGGCCGCCAGGGCAGCCACATTGATAAGGTTGTATTCCTGACCGTTGTATTCAAAGTTCTTATATGTCACGAATTCCTTTGAATCATACCGCGTCAGCCCGGAATACTGGGCAATCCAGACATACCCGTCCTCCGTCTGGCACAGAGCCTCCGCGCCGGAGACCTCAAGGTTTACAGGAATCTCCGTCTTGTTGCTCATATAGGACGCCCGGGCCGTCTGCCCGCAGGCGAAAAAAGCGGCGAAGAAAATCAGACAGGTCAGCGTCCAATGCAAAATGCGATTTTTCGTTCTTTCCACCCTGACTCTCAGTGCTCCTTTCCTTTGCGCTGTGGCTGTTCCCACATGTACCGATGCCATCATACAACAAAACGCCCAAAAAAGAAATACGCTTTGGAATGGTAACTATGCATATTTCACTGGCGTGAGGATCAACGAAAGCTGGCTTCCTGCGGATCAATACGATGCTTCCTCCGGCAGTACGATTATCCTGCTGAAGGCGGGCTATCTGCAGACATTGCAGGAAGGGACCTATGAGATCCATATTGTTTACAGGGACGGCACGGCGGATGGAACTTTCTCTGTGAAGAATACTGAGCCAACGCCTACACCATCTCTGATCCCACAGGGAACTGAACAGCAGAAAAATTACAGGCGGCCCGCAGCAATGCGGACCGCCTTTTACTATGCTTCGGTTGTTTCATTTTAATCCACTTTTGTGACAAGAAGCTTTCCTTCTTTTACCGTAAAGTGGATCTGGGCAGAGGCAAAGGAGAAGATATATTCCCGGTCGGGGTCTTCCTGGTAGGCGGGCCGGGGGTCCTCCTTCAGTACAGACGCAAGGGCTTTTCTCATTTCGGGGAGAAGCTTTTTTTCCGCCTCTTCAGAGAAGGCAACGGTGACCGTGCGCTTTTCGGTGGTATCGGTGAAACCGCCGGTGGCCTCGGGCTTGCAGTCCGCGTAGGGCAGATACGGCTTGATATCATAGATCGGAGTGCCGTTCATGAGATCGGCCCCGGAAACCGTCAGGGCCAGGCCGTCGGGTGTCTTATCGACGGAGACAAGCTTCACGCAGCTCAGTCCGATGGCATTCGGACGGAAAGGGGAGCGGGTGGCAAAGACACCGACGCGCTTGTTGCCGCCGAGACGCGGGGGACGGACCGTGGGGGACCAGGTATCCCGCTCCGCCTTGTCAAAGCCCCAGATCAGCCACAGGTGAGAGAATTCCTCAATACCCCGGAGGGCTTCCGGGACGCGGTATTCCTCTTCAAAAACAATGGTGGAGAGGACTTCCTCCGCCAGGCCGCTCTGGCGTGGGACACCGAACTTCTCATCATAGGAATTGTGGATTCTGGCAATGGTTTTCATAAGCGATTCCTCGGCTTCATTCGGAATAACACACGGAACAAAAGGAGGATCCCCCAAGGCTTTAAAGACTTCAGGGGATCCTTCCTTACGATCGGGACAAACTCCCGGATTACATGACTACAGTGATGGTGTTTTCATCCTTCAGGTCTTCGGCGGGGATGAGGGCCGCAGGGCGCTCTTCACCGTTGAGGATGATCTTCGAGGGATTGCCTTCCTTGCCGGCCTTGTTATCCACGGTGATGTGGAGCTTCTTTCCGCGGAAGACTTTTTCCATGGTGAAGCTTTCCCAGTCAGAGGGGATGGCAGGAGAGATCAGGATTCCCTTCGGGGTGGGACGGAGGCCCAGGATGCCTTCCACGCAGCCGACCATAACGGTGCTGGCGGTGCCGGTGAGCCAATGGACATGGCTGCGGCCGGCGAAGGGGCTCTCGTGGCCTTCGATAAACTGTCCGTGGACATAGGGCTCGATGACCCGCAGGTCCGCGTTTTCATTGAAGGAGGCGGGGCTGCTCTCCGTGAAGTACTTGTAGGCCCGGTTGCCGTGGCCGGCCAGGGCTTCCGCCAGGACTGCCCATCCCTGGGGCTGGCAGAAGATACCGCCGTTCTCCTTGGTGCCGGGGTTGAAGAGCCGCATGCGGGCGCCTTCGAAGTATTCGTAACGGTAGCTGGGCTGCATGAGCTCCAGACCGTAGGGGGTGTTCAGCTTCTCATATGCGGTCTGCAGGATGGCCTCCGTTTGTTCCTTCGTCGCGCCGCGGGAGATGACGGCCCAGCTCTGCGGATTCAGCCACATGTTGGCTTCGTTGTTGTTCTTGCTGCCGATGACATCGCCGTTGTCGCGGAAGCCGCGGACGAAGCGGTCGCCTTCGAAGCATTTCTCGTTCAGGATCTTCAGGAGGTTTGCAGCGGTTTCATCCAGGTACTTCACATAATCCGGCTCGTTCTCGCAGAATTCCTTCATGATGTTCAGCGCGTAGTAGAGCTGGAAGGCGACGAAGGTGCTTTCACCCTGGGAACCGAGGACGAGGCAGTCGTTCCAGTCCGCGTGCAGGCCGGCGGGCATACCGTGCGGTCCGAGATGCGTCATGGAGAAGTTGATCGCCCGCTTCAGGTGCTCCCGGACGGTGCCGGTATCCTTGTCGGCGAAGGGAATTTCCTCATCCAGGTAGGCAACATTGCCGGTTTCGGCCACGTACTTGTAAACCGTGGGGAAGAGCCAGAGAGCATCGTCCGCCCGGTAGGAGGGATGGCCGGTCTCCTTCACATAGCTTTCCTGCTCGGGGGTGTCTTCGTGGCCGGCGTTGTGGGTGTATTTCACCAGGGGCAGGCCGGCACCGTGATGGACCTGGGCGGAGAGCATGAAGGTCAGCTGCTTGCGGGCCAGTTCCGGATCCAGGTGCATGATACCCTGGATATCCTGGACGGTATCGCGGTAGCCGTATCCATTGCGCTCACCGCAGTATACCAGGGATGCCGCGCGGGACCACACGAAGGTGGTGAAGCACTGGAAGGCGTTCCAGGTGTTGATCATCGCGTCGAAATTCTTGTCGGGGGTGCAGATCTTCAGGTTTTCCAGTTCACCGTGCCAGTACTTGATCAGCTCGGCTTCTTCCGCGTCGACGGTCTTTTCGGTATCGGCGTAGCGGTCCATGATCTTTTTTGCTTCGAAGACGTTCTTCTGGCCCAGGAGGAACGCGGCGGTCTTCTTTTCACCGGCGGCGAGGGACAGGGAGAACTGCAGGGCACCACAGGGGTTCGCGTTGTAGTTCAGGGAGTTGTCGCACTTGCCGTCGAGAAGCGCCTGGGGCTTATCAAAACGGTTGCGGCCGAGGAACTGTTCGCGGCGGCCAGTGTAGCTGGCGACAGGTGCGCCGGCAAGGCCAAAGAAGCGCTCACGGCCGGTGGTGCCGTCCGGGTTCGGATAGTTGAACTCGTTGATCTGCTCCAGGATGAAATTGTCATGGAACTCGGTCTTGGTGATGAACTGGGTGTACTGCATGTTCACCAGGTCCTGGGTGTAGAAGCTTTCGGTGGTCAGCTCAGCATAGCCGAAGACGGAGATCTTCCGGGGCTTGCCGGACAGGTTCTCCACGCTGATGCGCCATACTTCATGGGTGGCGCCCATGGGAACGTAATACAGTGCCCGGCTGCGGATGCCGGCATATTCGCTGATAAATTCGGTGTAGCTGGTGCCATGGTGGCACTCGGTTTTGTATTCATCCAGAGGCTTGGCGACAGGCTTCCAGCTGGCGCTCCAGAAATCGCCGGTTTCATCATCCCGGAGATAGATGTAGCGGCCGGGCTCGTCAAACTGATTGAAAGTATAACGGAGGATCCGGCCGGCAGCGCCGCTCTTCACAAAGCTGTAACCGCCAGCATTCTGGGTGATGATGGCACCGTAATCCGGAGAGCCGAGGTAATTCGCCCAGGGGGCGGGAGTGTTCGGGTTGGTAATGACATATTCTCTGGCTTTCTCGTCAAAATAGCCGTACTGCATGCGATGATCCTCCTTGAATTTGTCCGTATGGTTGCGGATACATTCTAACATAGCAAACGTTTGCAATCAACAGGAATGTTTATGCCGGTTTTTCCGGTGAATTGTTTGCGGCGGCCGTCTTGTGTTGTTGCCCGTTTTTTTGTATTCTATAGAAGAAAGGACAAGGGGGTCCGTAGAGTAAAAAAGTAAAACAGGATGTGCGGAAAGGAAAGTGCCTATGCTGTTGCTGAAAGCTACGGAAAGGAACTGGGGACTGATGGGACCGGGTTCCTGGGAAAAACGGACCTGGAAAATCAATACGGACGGAACCTATTCCATGAAAACGACCTACCGGCCGGTGGACCGGGAGGACCTGACCCTGGAGGAAACGCGGGAAGGCGCGCTGTATGAGGAACAGATGGAGTTCCTGCAGGAATGCATCCACGACTACTGGACAGACGAGAAGACCGATGCCTGCGACGGCACCGCCTGGGAATTCAAACTGTATGAGAATGACACCGTCATCCGCCACAGGGAATTGGGATATATTGACGGAATCGAGCCTTATGTGCGAATCGCCGGTATGCTGAACCAGGCAGCGGAGATGGATGCGCAGGAGGGGAATGGATAGGGTACGACGGGTGGCAGTGGACCGCAAATGAATAAAATACCTGGCCGGATTACCGGTCAGGTTTTTTACGAGGGTTCAATTACGCGGCCTTCTTTTTTCCGACTTTTTCAAAAAGGGTGAAGGCTTTCGGGTAAATGCCCATGACCACAAAGACGACGATGGCATAGCGCGCGGTACGGATCAGGAGGCCTCCCAGGGTTCCGCCTTCGAGGAGCTCTTTGCTGAAGGGCAGTTTCAGTACTGTGTTTAGCGCAAAATAGACTGCGAAGGCGCCGACGACCCGCAGGATCATCGCCCAGATGTTCCGGGTGTCAACGAAATTCACGAACTTCTCTTCAAAGTGGATAGCGGCGATCAGGCCGATCATCAGGCCCAGGGCGGTGAAATAGTCTTCGGTCCGGACGAAGAACAGGCCGGGCAGTGCGGTCGCCAACAGGATCAGATGCCGGGTCCATTCGTTCTTTATCTTGCTCTCCAGCAGCAGGCAGATACCGGCGCAGACGAGACCAAGAGTCCATCCGGCCAGGATGTCTGTCGGATAGTGCATGCCGGTGATTGCCCGGCTGAGACCCACCAGGAAAATGATAATGCAGGAAAGGACCCACACCCATTTTTTCTTGATTTCATGGGCCAGGGGAACATAAAGCGCCATGGTCGAAGCGCTGTGCATGCTGGGGAAGGAATACCCGTGGGCGGCAACATTTTCCAGGGGAGCTTTGTTACCGACATCAGCAACTCCCTTGATCCGGTTCGGATGCTGCATATAGGGCCGGGGCCGCATCACAACGGCCTTGATCATCGGCATCCAGCAGTTGATGGCCGCGAGGATTACAGCCAGGCGCTTTCCGACTTCTTTCTTCCAGCAGAAATAAACAATCAGAACCACCAGCAGCAGGCCGTACTCGCCGCCGATAAAGCTGAGCACTGTGCCGATCGCATTGTTCACGCTTCCAAGTGTTTTTTGCAGCCATTCAATTAATTGGGCTTCCCATTCCATGGCTTTACCACTCCAATCATTCGTTTTTCTTCTTTATGGAATCCGCCTGTTATGAATTGGTTTTTCCATTCTTGTCCAATTTTACCACTCCATACGTGATAAGTAAATTCCCCCGCGATGAACCAGGAGGATATTTATTCAAACTGGGCGGCATAAAGCTTCTGGTAGAAGCCTTTGCGGTCCATGAGGTCGCGGTGGGTGCCCTGCTCGACCACGTCGCCGTCTTTCAGTACCAGGATCATATCCGCGTTTTCGATGGTGGAAAGGCGGTGGGCGATGACGAAGCAGGTTTTCTGCTTCATGAGTTCCCGCATGGCTTTCTGGATTTCCCGCTCGGTGGCGGTATCCACATTGGAGGTGGCCTCATCCAGGATCAGCATCGGGGCATCGTAAAGCATGGCCCGGGCGATGGTCAGGAGCTGCTTCTGGCCCTTGGAAATGTTGCCGCCGTCCTCGCTGATGACGGTATCGTAGCCCTGGGGCAGGCGCATGATGAAGGGATGGATGCGGGCGGCCTTTGCCGCGGCAACCACCTCTTCCATGGTGGCATTTTCCTTGCCGTAGGCAATGTTTTCATAAATCGACCCCTGGAAGACCCAGGTATCCTGCAGCACCATGGCGTAGGCGCCGCGGACGCTGCTGCGGACTGAGGTACGGATATCGTGGCCGTCAATGCGGATGACACCGCTGTCCGGATCATAGAAGCGCATCAGCAGGTTGATGATGGTGGTTTTGCCTGCACCGGTAGGGCCGACGATGGCGATCAGTTTGCCGGCGGGAGCCTCCAGGGTCAGGTCATGAAGGATGGTGCGCCCGGGATCATACCCGAAGGCCACATGCTCCACTCTTACATCGCCACGAACATTCTCCAGCAGGTACGCGCCTTCCACGTCCGCCGTTTCCTCCGGCTCATCCAACAGGGTGAAGACACGCTCGGCGGCCGCGAGGGCGGAGAAGAGCTCGTTGAAGACTTCCGCCACCGCGTTGATGGGTCCGGCGAACTTCCGGCTGTACAGCACAAAGGAAGAGATGCGGCCCAGGTCGATCTGCCCGTTCAGGAACAGGATACCGCCCAGCAGGGCGATCAGGCTCAGGCCCAGGTTGTTGATGGCGGTCATGGTGGGTCCGAGGGTGACGCCGTAATGCTCTGCATCGGAGAAAGCGTCCGCCGCGTTTCGGTTGATGGTGTCGAAGCGCTCGTCCACGCGATCCTCATAGGCGTAGGCCTGGATGGTTTTCTGGCCGGAGAGCATTTCCTCCACAAAACCGTTCATCACGCCGTAGCTCCGGGAGCGCTTTGCATAGCGGGGCTGGGTTTTGCGGCGCATGAAAACGGTATAGATTACGGAAACCGGGACGGTCACCAGCGTCAGGGCGGAGAGGGGAAGGGAGATCAGCGTCATCATGACCAGGGAACCGATGACTGTGACCAGGCTGGTCAGGATCTGGACGATATCCGTGGCCATACTGGTGGAGATGACGTCGATATCATAGCTGACGCGGGAGATGATATCCCCGGCCTGGTGGCGGTCAAAATAACCGACCGGGAGGCGCATCAGCTTCTCAAATACATCCTGGCGCATCCGGCGGGCAACCCGGCGGCTGACCACGGTCATGACCAGGCTGATACCGAAGCCCAGCAGGGCGGAGGATACATAGCAGAAGAGCATCAGCAGGGCATCGTGCTTCACGGCTTCAAAATTTACTTTTCCGGGTCCGGCAGCAGCTTCCCGGATGGCGGATCCGGCCAGACTCGGTCCCCAGAGGTTGAGCAGGTTGCTGACCAGGCACAGGACGGCTACCCCGAGAATCACATACTTCCATGGACCCAGGTAGCGGAGCAGGCGGCGGAGGGCACCGCGGGTGTCCTTCGGCTTTTTCATTACAGTATCGCGGGCCATCTACTCACCCTCCTTCATCTGGGTCAGGCAGATGTCCCGGTATTCAGGACAGGATTCCATCAGCTGGGCATGGGTGCCGCGGCCGATCATTTCGCCTTCGTGCAGGACAATGATTTCATCCAGGGAGAGAATGGAGGAGACGCGCTGGGCGATGACAACGGTGGTGGCCTCGCCGTGGTGCTCCCGGATGGCCCGGCGCAGTTCCGCATCCGTCCGGTAATCCAGGGCGGAGGACGCGTCGTCCAGGATCAGGATCTCCGGACGGGCGGCGAGGGCACGGGAAATCAGGAGCCGCTGTTTCTGGCCGCCGGAGAAATTCGCGCCGCGGATGGCAGCCTTGTGGTCATAAGCGTCCGGTGTGTTCTGAATAAAGCTGTGGGCCATGGCGTCCTGCGCGGCAGATACCATTCCTTCCTCCGTGACAGGGCGGCCGAAGGTGATATTCTCCCGGATGGTGTCGGCAAAAATGACGTCATTCTGGAAAACGACGCCGAACTTCCGGTGCAGGTCATCCCGCGTATAGGCGCGGACATCCTGCCCGTCCACAAAGACATGGCCCTGCTGCGGATCGTAAAAGCGCATCAGGAGATTGATGATCGTGGTTTTGCCGCTTCCGGTGGCACCGATGATGCCGAGGCTGCCGCCCTTCGGAACGCGGAAGGAGATATCCTTCAGGCACTGGCGGCGCTCTTCGCCGAGGAACTGGCCGTGCATTTCCTCCGGTGAGTCGGCGTCGTAATTGAAAGAGACATGGTCAAAAATCAGGGCTTCGTCTCCCGGAACTTCGGCGCACTGATCCTCGGGCAGGGGCGTCAGTTCCTCCGGCAGGTCGATGACCTCACCGATGCGGTTGGCGGAGGCGTTGGCCTTGGACATCATCATGAAAATACGGTTCAGGCCCATGACACCCATCAGGATCATGTTGAAATAGGTGAGGAAGGCAAGGATCACGCCCGGTGCGGTCTGGCCGTCATTGACCCGGCGGGCACCGACGAGAACCACCAATGTCAGGCCGATGTTGAGGAAGAGGGTGACGATGGGGCCGGGAAGGCTCATAATCACGCCGGCCTTGACTTCCTGGCGGGCCATGCGGGTGTTGGCTTCACCGAACCGGCCTTCCTCATAGGACTCCTTGCTCAGGGCGCGTACCACGCGGATGCCGGTGATGCTTTCCCGCATGCGCCGGACGAGCACGTCCATACGCCGCTGCACTTCGTTGTACAGCGGGATACCTTTCCAGGAAACAAAGCAGACGAGCACGATCATGATGGGCGCCATGATACAGAGGATCATGGCAAGGCCCGTGTCCATGGTCAGGGTGATGGCGATGCCGCCCAGCAGCATGATCGGCGCACGGATACCCATGGTCTGGATCATGCGGATGAAGTTCTGGACATTGTAGGTATCGCTGGTCATCCGGGAGATCAGGGAGGGCAGGCCGACACCGTCCATCTGGCGGCCGGACAGGTTCAGTGCCGTATGGAAAAGATCCCGGCGGATGGCATAGGTGCTGTTTTTCGCCACGCGCACGCTCATGCGGTTGGCGGTGATATTCAGGATCCGGGTCAGCAAAGTCAGCCCCAGCATGACAGCGCCCCAGGCAACGACCGGCCAGGCATCGGATGCGGCGGGAATGACATGATCCAGCAGGTGCTCCAGGACATAGGGAAGCAGCAGGTCGGTACCTGTACCGATCAGCTTGATTACCATGACCGCCAGGATGAACCGGCGGTAGGGACGCACATATCTCCAGATCAGTTTCATTCCGTATCCGAAAGCTCCTTTTCGCAGCGGAAAGATCGCGGAATATTTTACCACAGGCCATTGCAGCGCGCCACAGGAAACATTTACCAGCAGAACAGATGAAAAAATGATTGAAAAATACAGGCTTTTGTCATAAAATAACAGAAACATATTTCTGTGGATATATTCCTCTGACAGAGGTCCTTACACAGTATATAATTTATTTACATTTATGGAGGTATACACAATGAAGAAGTTCCTTGCCCTTTTGTTGGCCGCGATGATGGCGGCGGCAGTGGTACCCGCCCTGGCGGAAGAAACCGAAACCGTTGCCGTGGACGCGACCGTGGCCGCGCTGGACAACCAGAAGCTGGACGCCAGCTACACCCTGGCGCTGAACGCGATTGTCGCTGAAGACTATGAAGCAGCGAAAGAATACATTTCGATCTGCTTTGCCTACTGCGACCGGCAGAGCAATCCAACCATCTTTGCGGACCTGTTGCTGAAGCGGGGCTGCATTGACATGATCGAAGAAAAAGAAGACATGGCGCTGCTGAACCTGGACGCCGCCCTGCGGGTGGATCCGAATCTGGCGGACGCATACCTGGTAAAGACGCAGATCTACGCGAATGCCGGAGAAGTGGATCAGGCGATCACGTGCCTGGAGAAGTATATCGACCTGTCCAAGGACACGAACCTGTATGAAACAGTTGCCAAGCTGCAGGAAGCGAAGGGCGATATCGAAGCCGCGTCTGCCGCATACAACAAGTTTGTGGAAGGCGG
>Ga0310786_10008613_pt1 | contig 13069 bp, 11 predicted proteins | sample AusTroGonzalo_MG_FD_203881 | JGI IMG/M metagenome (GOLD analysis project Ga0310786, IMG submission 203881) | Bovine rumen microbial communities from tropical cattle in Woodstock, Queensland, Australia - Gonzalo_03 (v2) (version 2) | ecosystem: Host-associated > Mammals > Digestive system >... | reverse complement strand
CAGACCTTCTCGCGGATAATCTTCCGGGTCCTTCTTCTCGGCTTGGATGGCTTTTTCATCTTGCTCTTTCCTTATGTTGCTTGACAATGCTGTCTTTCTTTAAAACGGAGGGTCATCATCGCCTGGCTGACCGTCAGGCATGCCCTCAAAGGCGGGCATCGAACCGCCCGCAGGAGGCGGAGCGGCAGGACGATTGTATTGCGGAGCGGCAGGAACATCCTGCTGGTACTGCTGGGGAGCACCAGGGTTCCCGTACTGCGGAGACGGAGAACCATACTGAGGAGCCTGCTGGCGAGGCTGCGAATACTGCGGACGCGACGGCTGAGGAGCATAGTCCATCTGCTCGTAGCCACCGTACTGGTTGCCAAACTGGCCGCCAGCCTGCTGACCGCCCTGGGGAGGATTCAGGAACTGCACACGCTCGGCGCTCACCGTCAGCCGGCTGCGCTTCTTGCCAGTTTCCCGGTCGTCCCACTGGTCATAGCGGAGACGCCCTTCCACGAACACAGGATAGCCCTTGCGAACAAACTGGCTCACGGATTCGGCGGTACGCCCCCAGGTCTCAATGTCCACAAAGCAGACTTCCTCGCGGGTCTCCCCTCGCGCCGAGGTGAACTGGCGGTTGACCGCCAACCCGAAGGTGCAGATGGAGGAACCGCCAGGAATCTGACGATATTCAGGATCCCTGGTGACGTTACCCATCAGAAAAACTTTGTTGAGACTGGCCATCGCTTTTCTCCTGCTACTTCACCGGCAGTCCGCTGACTGCCGCGCAGTATCATTTGTCGCGGGAACTGCGGTAGGGACGGTCATCGCGGTCGAACTCGTCCTGGAAGGCGTCTTCCTTGAAGAACTTCGTGTCGCGGTTGGCGTCAAACAGATAATCGTCCTGGCCATCCTCGTATTTGAAGACAGCAAGGCGAAGCACTGTGTCGTTCAGGCTGTACTTGTTTTCCAACTGGGCCACGGCCTGAGGTCCCATCTCCACGATGTAATCCCAGTAAATGCCAGCCTTGTGCTTGCCGATAGGACGGGCAAATTGCTTCTTCTCCAGGCATTTCTCGCGCGTCACGGTGCCGCCGAGCGCCTGAATCTGCTCTTTGATGGTCTCGCTGAAGGCGTTGCCATCACCCTCGACCTTGCGCGGATCGAGGATAAACACTGCTTCGTACTTACCCAATTTTCGTTCTCCTTACAACTTGGTTTGGACTGCGTCCGCAACCTCGCCGACCTCCGCCCTCCAGGAATTGCAGGCCTCCTGCGCCGCCGCGAATCCTTTACCCAGCAGGATCCGCAGACCACGGCAGGAAGCCTCCACCGCCTGACGGCGAATCGGCTCCGCTGCGGAAGTCCACTGACCCAGGACATATTCAACAATGTCCGCGTCAGCGAACTCTGGTCTCCCAATACCCATCCGGAGACGCGGGAAAGCCAGCGTCCCCAGTTCGTCCGCTATCGACTGCACTCCGCGCTGTCCTCCGCTGCTCCCGCCAAAACGCAGGCGCAGACGGCCGACAGGCAAATCCAGACAATCGCAGACAACCAGCATTTCGCCGGGAGAGTAGGCAAAATGCCGCAAAACTTCCGCCACTGCCGTTCCACTTGCGTTCATGAACGTCAGCGGCTTCAACACAAGAATTTCCGCCTCTTCAGGAAAGGCCGCCTCCCAAAGTTCCCCCTCACGGGGTTGCCAGGGACTTGGCTTTCTGGCAGACGCCTGCGCCAAAAACGCATCGGCGACCTGCCACCCTGCGTTGTGCCGCGTCAAGGCATACTCGGCACCAGGGTTGCCCAACCCCACCACCAGGCGGCAGCGGGGCCTCGCGGACTGGACTGAAATCCCCTCGTTATCCACTGGTTTTCAGTCCCTCGCCGCCTATCACTTCTTGGCGGGCGCAGCTTCCTTGGCCTTGGCGTCGGCACCTTCGGCGGCGGCAGCCTCTTCACCCTCGGCGGGAGCGGCAGTCTCGGCAGGAGCCTCGACGCGAGGCAGCCTGACATGGAACAGAATCTGGTCCGCAGGATTTAGGACAGTGACGCCGGCGGGCAGAACCAGCTGGCTGACCAGGAAGGCCTGGTCGAGCTCGATGCCACTGACATCGGCGACGATGACCTCGGGCACATCGGCGGGCAGGCACTCGAGTTCCAGTTCGTGAACGACCTGCTCGAGCTGGCCACCCTGACGCAGGCCGACAGGTTCGCCCGTGCTTTCCAGGTCGACATGGACGGTGATTTTCTCATCGGCCTTGACTTCCAGGAAATCGACGTGGAGAATTTTGTTGCTGATGGGATGGCGCTGGACTTCCTTGATGATGGCCAGTTTGCTGTTCCCGCAGGAGCAGGCCAGGGTAATCATGCCGGCGTGGCCAGCCAGCTTGCCCAGTTCGGCTTCGGTGATGGCGAGGGAAACGGCCTCGGAGCCGTGTGCGTAGATGACGGCGGGGACAATGCCCTCGCGGCGCATGCGGCGGGCGTTGGCAGTGCCCAGGTCTTCGCGTTTCTCGCAGGAAATGGTGATGGTGTTGCTCATGTTCAGTTGCCTTCTTGGATATTTAATGGTAACAGAAAATTCCAAATTTTATGTAAAGACTTACAATATAGCACTTCTTTTCATTTTTCCCAATCGTCAGTAAAAACTTTTCCTGTCCCAACCCATTTTTTTCGCCTTTTTTTGAAAGTTTTTCTTTTTTTTGACGCTATTATGTTAGTAGATACCTTGACAGAACCACCATTGTCATTATATTGTAAGTTTACTTGTAATCTTACCAGGGGGCACACATGCTTTCAGACAGCGACGCACTAAAATTCTACATCCACAACATCAACCAGTATCCTCTTCTGTCCACTGAAGAAGAGAAGGAACTGGCAGCCAGGATAGCCAATGGCGACGAAGAGGCGCGCAGCCGACTCATCCGCGGCAACCTGCGCCTGGTCGTCAAAATCGCCCATGACTTCAAGAACAACGGACTGCCCATCCAGGACCTGATCGCCGAAGGCAACATCGGCCTGATGCGGGCGGTCGACAAATTCGACCCCTCGAAAGGAGCCAAGCTGAGCAGCTACGCAGCCTGGTGGATAAAGCAGGCCATGCGACGCGCCCTGAACCTGCAGACGCGCATCATCCGGACCCCCACGCAGTCGGCGCTCAAGATTTCCAAGATCCTGATGTCACGCGCCAAATTGCTGAACGAACTGGGCCGCGAGCCTACGGACAAGGAAATCGCGAGGGACACTGGCTACACCGAACGCACGGTCAAGACCCTGCGCCGTATGCGCATAACCACCGTGTCCATGCAGGAGCCGTTCCGTCCTGGCGACGATGCGGGACTTGAAGACATCATCCCTGACGAAAAATGCGTGATGCCCGAAGATTTTGTTCGTGACAACGAAACCTTGAATCGTCTGCCAGAACTTTTGCAGCGTCTGGATGAGCGTGAGCAGGAGATCATCAGGCTTCGCTTTGGCCTGAAGGGCGACCCGCCCAAGACCCTGGAGGAGGTCAGCGCGGCCGTCGGCCGCACGCGAGAGCGTGTGCGCCAGATTCAGAACCAGGCCCTGACCAAACTAAAAATCCTCATGGAGACTGACGGCAATGTGACCCTGCCGACAGACAACGAGGACCAGAGCACGTTTTGAGATAGAATACTTCCCGCCCCGCCAGTGCCGGCGAGGAGACGGCGGCGGTTGCGGGGGACTGCTAAAACCCTGTTAAAATAAGGCTTTTTAAAAGAAGGCTTGGTTATATGGTTGCCGAGAATGACACGATGAAACTCTATATGCAGAGCATCGCCCAATTCCCCTTGATTTCCCCAGAGGACGAGGAGGCTTTGGCCGAGCGCATTGCCAAGGGTGATTCGGAGGCAAGGGAGATGCTAATCAGGGGCAATCTGCGCCTGGTGGTCAAGATCGCCCACGACTTCAAGGGGCTTGGACTGCCGTTGCTAGACCTGATTTCCGAAGGCAACATCGGCCTGATGCGGGCAGTGGAAAAATTCGACCCCTCGAAGGGCGCCAAGCTCAGCAGTTATGCGGCGTGGTGGATTAAACAGTCCATGCGTCGGGCACTGGCCAACCAGGCTCGAACGATACGGATTCCCGTGCAGTCGGCAAGCAAAATCGGCAAGATCCAGAACGCCAAGGTCTTGCTCACCCAGAAACTCGGACGCGAACCCACCGACAAGGAAATCGCCAACGAGGTCAAATTGACCGAGCGCACTGTAGTCGGCCTGCGTCAGGGAAAAACCTCCACGATATCCATCTTCGACCCCATCCAGAACGGAGCTGACGGTGAGTTCAAGGACATCATACCCGATGAAAAGACCTTTGCGCCCAGCGATATCGTCCAGGACGAGGAAACCCTCGTCCACATGATGGAACTGTGCCAGCACCTGGAAGAACGGGAGCGGGTCATCCTGAACCTGCGTTTCGGTCTCCAGGGCAACAAGCCCAAAACCCTGGAGGAAGTAAGCCGCTCCATCGGCAGGACCCGAGAGCGGGTGCGGCAAATCCAGAACCAGGCTCTCGACAAACTCCGCGCGCTCATCGAGGAAGAATGCTCTCTCGAGGATTTCGAGAAGGACGGCGAAGACGAGGACGACGAAGAATTGTGACGTTGAGGAACGCGCGGGAGGTCGCGCCTCCGTCCGCGCCGTTTTGTTCCCCGGAATAATCGTGACAAGTTTTCGCTCCGCCTAACAACCTCCACAGGATAACTGTTTCGTGATACCTAACAAGACTATAGTTGACTGCTTTGGCAGCGGGGAGATGTACCTCGCCGTAGTCTCCAGGGAGGGCGAAGAACGAGTCCAAATAGAAACCTCTTCCGGCCAACTGAAGAAAATCGCAGCCACCCAGATTCTGACGGCGCTAGAGCCGGCAACCCCCAGCCTCAACGCCCAAATGGCAGACCTGCAGGGGAAAATCATGGCCGCCGTGGAGGAAATCGACGGGGAACTTCTCTGGCAGGACTGGCTGGAAAACGGCGGGCAGCCCGGGCTGACGCAGGTGGCGGAAAGGTATTTTGGCGAAACGACGCCGATTCTGCTGTCTGCCCTCGCACGCTATTTCATCAAGGACACAATACATTTCCAGCGACAGGGGCGCGATTTCGTCCCCAGGACTGCCGAAGCGGCTGCGGAAATGGAGCAGCTGCTGGCCAAGCGTGCCGCCAGGGCCGCCTTCCGCGAACGCTGCGCCAAATGGCTGGCCACCGTACTCTGCACGCCCCAGGACAAATGGCCGGTGGAAATTCCCGAAGAAATGCAGGTCTTCGTGCGCCACACTGTCGATTTCCTGACCCTCGGTTTCCATAGCGAGGAAATCCAGATGCTCGTGCAGGTCAGGCCGCGGTCGCCTGTCCGCGAAACAGCCATCGCCCTGCTGAAAATTACGGGCAGTTTTCCGCCCGATGCCGATGAGTTCCTGTTGGTAAACGGCATCCACGCCGGTTTCACGCAGGACGTCATGGAATATGCCGATTCCCTGTCGGCGGCTCTGGCCGCCCCCGTGCCCCAGGCCGCCGAAGCCGAGGTCTTCAGCATCGACGACATCAGCACCCGGGAAATCGACGACGCCCTGTCCGCCTGGGAGCAGGACGGCCACTTGTTTGTCAACATCCTGCTGGCCCATCCCGCCGACATCATCGCCAAAGGCGACCTGCTGGACCAGGCCGCCGTAGACCGCCCTCTTTCGCTGTATCTGCCGACCACCACGGTGATGATGTTTCCTGACCGCATCGGCTGCGACTTGTCCAGTCTCAACTGCGGCGTTCCGCGCTCGACCTTTGCCTTCCTGGTGGAGTTCGATGAAGAAGGCGAAATAGCCGACTGGAAACTTTCCGTCGGCAGTGTCACCGTCACCCGCCGCCTGACCTACGACGAAGCCGACGCCATCCTCCAGTCTCCGGCAGGCACGTCTTCCGACCCCGTGGCCAAACCGCTCCGCCTCCTGTTCAAACAGGCAAAAAACCTCTTGACCAATCGCCAGGCCAACGGCGGAATCACTCTGAATCGCCCCGAAATCCGCGTCAGCGTTAAAGGTGACGAAATCACGCTGACCGAGGAAAACCAAGACACGCCCTCCCACATTCTCGTACAGGAATACATGGTGCTCGCCAACCATCTGGCCGCCCAGTATGCCCTGCACAACGACATACCTATCATCTACCGTGCCCAGGACGAACCAGCGGAGACGGCACATTCCGTATGCCCCTACAATCCTGTCCTTTTCGACAGGGAAGTACGGAAAATGCGCCGCACGCGCCTCACGACCTTCCCCCAGTCACATTCCGGCCTCGGGCTCTCCCTGTACACGCAGGTCAGTTCGCCGCTGCGCCGCTACGCCGACCTCGTGATCCAGCGCCAACTTTCCGCCCATGTCCAGAAACAGAAGCCACCATACACGCAGGAGGAACTTTTTGGCGTGCTGGACAATGTGGAGAAGACGAGTTTCCAGAACCGCAACTTGGAGCGCGAAGCCAGACGCTACTGGATCTTCGAATATCTCCGCCGAAATCTCCTGAACCAGGAAATCGCCGCCACCGTCGTCAAATTGGAAGGGCGTGCCATCATCGCGGAAATCGACAAATACTACGAACGTGGCATCATCCTGTCCCGCGAACACCTGCAAATCGGCGAACGCTGCCTGGTCAGGCTGACGGAAATCAAGCCCAAACTGACCCGCCTGGTCATGGAATACGTCCGGCCTGTCTGAACGCACGGGAGGGCGCGGCTCCGTCAGCACCGTCGTGCTCGTGGGAAAATGTGTGATGTCGCACGGGAGGGCGCGGCTCCGTCCGCGCCGTCATTCCCGTGGGAAAATGTGTGATGTCGCACGGGAGGGCGCGGCTCCGTCAGCACCGTCGTGCCCGTGGAAAAATGTGTGATGTCGCACGGGAGGGCGCGGCTCCGTCCGCGCCGTCGTGCCCGTGGGAAAATGTGTGATGTCGCACGGGAGGGCGCGGCTCCGTCCGCGCCATCGTGCCCGTGAGATAATGTGCCATCGCGCTATCGTCCTCATGCCTTTCTGTTTTTCCTCCTATCCCCCGAACATGAAACAACTCGCAAGATATCTCCTGGCCTTCCTGGTCATCTCCTTCATCCCCACCGTCTGCCAGGTCAGGGCTGACGGGCAACCGTCTCTGCCCAAAGTCATCACCGTGCTCAAGGATGTCCTGCTCCCCTCGCCTGCCAGCCAGACGTCGCAGCCGGAGCAAAACCAGCAGGATGACGAACAGGAAACCGCTGAGTCTGCCCCCACAGAAAACACAGAAGGCACATCGGCCTCGTCAAATTCTTCCACCCCCAGCCGCCTGAACCTTGAGGCTCTGCACGAACTGGAAATCGAGGGCGATGATTTCAACTGGCGGCGCGACTGGTGGAAATACTCTATCATGCTGTTGGTCGGTGTCATCAGCCTCGCCCTGTTCGTCTATTTCCTCAAGGCCCTTCTGCGCCTGCTACACGCAATTGTCTGTATTGCCTTTGGGGCTCTCGGCTCCGCCCTGGCCCTGGCCTTTCTGCATCCGTGGGTACTGACCTGGCTGCCGACCTCCCTGCACTGGGCGTCACGAAGCCTCTGCGCCTGCCTGGGATTCCTCCTGTTCTACGGACTGACGGGAGCCACCATCAGATTTTTGCGCAGACCGTTGAAAACCGAAGTCAAAGCCAAATGACCAGCCAAACTTCGCCAACGGCTCACAAGGCCAAAGTCAGCCTGGCCAGACTGGACAGTTACGATTCCCCGGAAGAAGTTCTGTCCGCCGTGCGACGCGCCCTGGAGCCACTGGGAGGCATGTCCGCCTTTGTCAGCCCAGGCAACCGCGTGCTGCTGAAGGTCAATCTCGTTGCTCCCGCCAAACCGGACGAGGCAGTCACGACCCATCCTGCCATCGTGCGGGCCGTCATCCGCCTGGTCAAGGAATGTGGTGGCACCGCTCTCGTCGGCGACGGCCCCGGCGTCGGCGACACCAAGACCGCCATGCAGGTCAGCGGCATACTGGATGTTGTGCGGGAAGAAGGCGCGGAGATGGTCGTCTTCGAGGAAACGGCGACCTACGAAAATTCCGAAAATATTCTGATGCCGCGCCTGGAACTGACCTCGCATCTACGCAACTGTGATGTCCTCATAACCCTCCCCAAACTGAAGACGCATGTGCAGATGGCGTTCACCGGGGCGGTCAAGAATCAGTTCGGACTAATCCCCGGAGCCGCGAAGGGACAGTTCCATTTCCGCTTCCAGAACCGCGACCATCTGGCCTCCCTGATGATTGACATCAACCGCACGGCCCGCACGCGCCTCGCCATCATGGATGCCGTCGTGGCCATGGAGGGCAACGGCCCCAGCGGCGGCGACCCGCGCTTCCTGGGAGCCGTCATCGCCGGTGAGGATATCCCCGCCGTCGATGTCGTCGCCTGCAACCTCATCGGCCTGAATCCCGACGCCAACCCGCTCAACCTAGCGGCCAGGCGAGCCAACTGGGGCACGACACGGCTGGAGGACATTGAAATCGTCGGCGAAAGCCTGGAATCGCTCCACTGCCCGGATTTCGTCCTCGTCAAGGCTCCCGCCAACATCATGCGCATCCTGCCCCTGCCCCAGGCCGCCCTGCGCTGGCTGCGCCGACAGTACGCGCCTCGGCCCTGCATCGACTCCGCGCTCTGCCTGAAATGCCGCCGCTGCGCCAACGGCTGCCCAGTCAAACCAGCGGCCATCGACCCGCTGGCGGGGACAGTCGATGACTCCCTTTGCATCCGCTGCTATTGCTGCCATGAGTTCTGTCCCGTCAAGGCGATTTCCTTGGAGAAAAGCCTGCTGGCGCGCTGGTTGCCCCTGCCCGCTATCGCTGCCTTCCTCGCCCGAGCCCTCGGCAGCCTCCGCGCCATCTTCGCCAGATTGTTCAAATAATCTTTCAACGCGCTGGAGGGCGCGCGGCGTCCTGTCACCTACCATACGCATTTCTATGAGATAGCACATAATGTGCGCAAATGTAAGCAGATTTTCGCCAAATATTCCTTTTTTGTGCAAAATAATTGCACAATTACAAAAAGTATGCTACATTATTAAAAACACAGGAGACAATCACAATGCTGGTATCACTTAAAATAAATAATGTTCTCATCTATGACCATGAGATTGAGTTTTCGATGCGTGCCGTCATGCGGGCAAGTCGCCTCCAATGCAACGTCATAGAGACGGCAGGGGTGGATATCGTGAAGTCGGCTGTGATTCTTGGTCCGAACAACAGTGGCAAGACCAACCTAGTGCGAACCATTTCGGCACTTCGGGGGATTCTCCTGAACAGGGGGACTGTTCTTTCGCCGAACTTGTTTTCCCAGGACGGCATTTGCGAAATAACCGTGGATTTCATACGGGGCGGAGAAGAATATTACTTCTCTTTCAAATACGATGCCTCCGCTCTCGAATATGTCAGCGAATCATTCGGCAAAATCAAAAACGGCAAGAAGGCCATCATGGTACACCGCGATATGAAAATCCGCTGTTTCCAAAGTGGAGACCGCAACTTGGCGGCGGCCATGCGAATGGCAGGGAGAGGGACTCTTCTCATCTATGCCCTGGACACGTCCCAATTCCAGGCTTTAGAGGAAATGAGGCAGGTTCTCACCGATTTCGCTTCGTCCATCGATGTCATCGACATGAACAACATTCCAATCGGCATGACACTTGACATGCTGAAGGATGGCGGAGAAATGCAACGTCTCATAGTGGATTTCGTGAAAAAGGCCGACCTCTCGCTTGACGATTTTCATTATGCTTCTGAACCTGCCGTCGGCTCGTTGCGGTTGCCAGGCTATGGCGAAGAACGCCGCCCTAGCGAAGAAGCACTCAACAACCACTCGCGGATGACTGACTTGCAACATCTTGAATCTGTGTATCGTGGAGTCCGCGTCCCCAGTCTGTACCATGATTCGACTGGCACGAAAAAATTCGCTGCCTTGGCTGGTCATGTTCTCCAGGCGCTTCGCCTTGGACGCATCCTGGTAGTTGACGAGATAGATAACAGTCTGCATTTCAGACTGACGCGAGCCATCTTCGCCATGTTCAACAACGAATTGAACAAACGCGCACAGTTGATTGCCACCGCCCACGACATTTCTCTTCTTGACTGCCGTCGGCTGTTCCGCAAGGAACAGATATGGTTTGCGGCCAAAGACTCCGAACATACGTACCTGTACCCTCTTTCCGACTTCAAGGCCAGGGAAGACGGCGTGCGCGACACAAGCGATCTGGAGAAAATGTACCGCAAAGGCCATTTCGGTGCCCTGCCCGAACCCGAATTGTTTGATGCCCTGATGGAGGCTAGCCATGCCGAAGCCTGAAATCAACCGACGGCCAAGAATTTGTCTCGTATGTGAGGGCTACGAGGAGGAAGCGTATATCAACGCCTTGATTGGCAAGGGGCTCTGGTGTAACTATCGATTCAAGGTAGTCAATGCCAAGGGTGCTGGTAATGTCACTGCGAGATTTCAGAACGAAATTATCGCCGACACCTGTGACGCGGTGCTCATGTTTTGCGACACAGACAAGAATCCTTTCGACGAATACCTTGCCATCAAAAGCAGGCTTCGGGCGATTCTAGGACAGAAATCTAAAATAGAGAATCTGATTATCTATGCCAACCCATGCTCCATGCAGATAATCCTGCTCCATTTTGGAGAAAAACCAGTTTTGCTCAAGACGCAATCCAAGCATGTAAATGCAGATATCATCGAAAAACTGACTGGCGTTTCCGGTTACAAAGCAGGACGTGAAGGGCAAATTGATACAATCTGCGAAAAAATCACCAGAGACAACTATGCGCTTATGAAGAAACGGGCAACTGCCATAAACCGCCCGGATACTGTCCCCGGAAGCAGCAATTTCAGCACTTTCATCAAATACTTCGAGGAACAAAATGACAACTGGCTCAAAAATACAAGAGCAGTAACCAGCGACTAGCCCTGTCAGCCGATTTGTTTTTTTCTCCCATCCCGGGCACGCACTGCCACGCTTGTTCCCCGTGCACAATGGCCGAGTATCCTCCTTCGCCAAGGCTACGGAAGACAGGATGCTCGGCCTTCCCATGCAATGGCACATTTTTCCAAGGGCAGCGACGGCGCGCCCTCCCGCTATTGTTCGCTCGCGTTTCCCTTCAGCTCAAGATAAACCGGAAGGTTTCATTGAACTGGGACAAGAGCAAGGCGGAAGCCGAGGCTGATGAAGCGACACGACGGGGCGTAGTCGCTACGATACGCAGACCGGCAGTGCCCGGCGATGAAGCTCCAACAGCCACCACGGTGCACGCGGTACGAGCCTGATGACGGCCCTGTGGGGTCGGTCACGCGATTGGATGGATAGTTTCCGTACCAATCGCGACACCATTCATTGACATTGCCGGACATGTCGTAGAAACCAAGTTCATTCGGAGATAGCTGCCCCACTGGATGAGTATTGTCCCCGTTGAGCCACGCGACATCGCCGAGCGTATTGCTTCCGCTGTAGCGGTAGTTCCGGCTCTGGTTGCCCCCCCGACAGGCGTATTCCCACTGGGCTTCCGTAGGCAGGTCAAAGCGATAACCGTCTGGCTTCCGAATCGAAGAGTTGCCATTCAGCCTTTCGCAGAATTGCCTGGCGTCTTCCCAGCTGACATTCTCCACTGGGTGGTTTTCACCATTCTTGAACCCGGAGGGATTGTTACCCATGACAGCCTGCCACTGCGCCTGGGTGACCTCATACTTGCCCAGGCAGAAGGGCTTGCTGATAGTCACCTGGTGCTGAATCTCGTCATTGCCGCGATCTGGCTCGCTCGTCGGACTGCCCATCACGAAACTGCCTGCCGGGACAAAAAGCATCTCCAAGGGCACATTACCTGGCAATTGTACTGTCTCCGAGAAAGATTTCAACTCTCGCTCCAACCTCTTACTCTCCTCGGCGATTTTCTCCTGCCGGATTCTTTCTTCCTCGGCGCGACGCGCCTTCGCCTTCTTCTCGGCGACACTTAAAACCAGGATGCACACGCATAGCAAACCAACTATAGCATAAATGGAGTACAAGACAATCCGTTTTCTCCGTCGTTCCACCTTACTGCCAATCTCCAGGCAGCGCAGACGGCAGCGTGCGGCGTGGTCGGCCGCTTCGGGGATGTTTTCCGACAGGCAGGCAAACTCATCTGCCAGCTTTTGCCAGGCCTCTGCGACCTCTCCGTTCTCGGCATGATTTTCCTGGAGCACGTTCAACCAGTCAATGGCCTTGCGATACCGCATGTCAAAATACATTTTTTCCGCTTTATCGGCTTTTTCCGCCGCCTCGGGGATAGCCTTGAGCCCCCGCAATGTTTCAATGATTTCCAGATAATCGTCGTTCGACAAGTTTCCACCATTCCACCTGGCAATCTGCTCATCGAAGATTGCGCGTTCCCTGGCAATTTCGCGCTCCCTGGTCAGTTTCTCCTGCCGTTCCCGCTCCAATTGCTTCTGCCTCTGGTATTCCTTTTCCTCAAGCACCTGCTTGCCGCAGTCCGTGCAGAAGCGCAAGGGCGACGTATAGGACTTGCCACAGCCGAGACAGTAATATAGATTATGCTTCTCCTTCTGGACGGTTCCGCCGCAGTCCGCGCAGAATCTGATTTCCCCCTCGTACCACTTTCCGCATTTGGTGCAGACATAGCCCAGGGGGCGTTCCTTCGGGGCGGATGGATTCGCCTCGGCGGGCTTGCCGGCGGAAGCCTGCCTGGCGCTGGAGGCATCGACGACCTTCTGGACTCCGCGCAGAAGGTCCTGGATGAAGCCTATCTTCGACATGTCCTGGCTCTGGAGCATGGAGAGCTCCTCGGGGATGTCGTAGGGATCCATGTCCCGGTAGCAGGGGATCAGCAGGCGCGAGCGGTCGGCCTTCATCAGCGACAGGTAGCGGCTCCACTCGTTGCGGACCCACGCGGCGTTGAAATACTCGCGCTTCGAGCCGATGACCAGCATGACCTTCGCGCTGTTCAGGGCCGCGAAGATGTACGGCTCGTACTGCCGGCCCAGTTTGCCCTCCAGGGTGATCCGCGAGAAGAAGACCTTGTACCCCG
>Ga0310786_10008612_pt1 | contig 13070 bp, 9 predicted proteins | sample AusTroGonzalo_MG_FD_203881 | JGI IMG/M metagenome (GOLD analysis project Ga0310786, IMG submission 203881) | Bovine rumen microbial communities from tropical cattle in Woodstock, Queensland, Australia - Gonzalo_03 (v2) (version 2) | ecosystem: Host-associated > Mammals > Digestive system >... | reverse complement strand
GTAATTGGCCTTGTCGTACTGGTCGTAGGCATACGAGAGTTCGAGATGGCGGTCGTGGTTCCAGGCGTAACGGCCCTTCAGTCCGGCGCTGTAGCCGTTGAAGTGATAGTCGTAGGTGTCGCGCTCACTGGTTCGGAAGAAGTAGCCTCCCCGGCCCGTAAGCGTCAGCCGGTCGGTGGCGCGCCATATCAGCCGCTCCTTCACGTTGTAGGTCTTCTGGCCGTAGAGGCGGCTCAGGTTGGAGTCGTCTTCCAACACCGACTCGTCGTAAGGCAGCCCCTGCGCCTTCTTCATCAGTTCGATGGCTATCTCCTCGGAGGTGTGCGCTTTCGGCAGATCGACGGGGTCGATCACCGTATGCTGGAAACTGGTCTGTGAGTTCCATTTCTCGGTATTGAACGAGAAGCTGGCTCCGTTGCGCCATTCATGGCCGAAGGAGTTGTAGCGGGAGTTCGCGTTGGCGGTCCAAGGCTCCAGATTCTCGCGGCTGATGATGTTGACTACGCCGCCTACGGCATTCGAGCCATAGAGTGCCGACGAGGCGCCTTTCACTATCTCGATGCGGCCCACGTTGTCGAGGTTCATGCGGTTGTAGTCCGTGTTGTCCATCGTCTCGCCCGCCATACGCTCGCCATCGACGAGGAAGAGGACGGCATTGCCACCGAATCCGCTCATGTTGAGCGACGTCTCCTGAGCCATCGCGAAACCGAACTCCAGACCGGGAATCTCCTGCGTCAGCATGTCCTGGATATTGGTGGCGTCAGCAATCTTGATGTCGTGGAGGGTGATGAGTCGCGTCACGACGGGTGCATCCTTCAGCGCCTTGGGTGAATGGGTGGCCGTTACGACAACCGGCTCGAGGTCCACGGAGTCGCGGAATGAGGTTTGTGCAGATAAGCCAATAGCAGGCATGGTCAACGCCACGCCTGCCAAAAGAGTATGTCTGAGGGAATCTGCGACCACTTATTGTTTATTTCTTAGTGCCTGTAAACTGTCCTTCAAAGGCAAAGGGCATATTGCCGTACTTCTGCGTAAAGGTCACGACAACAGTCTTGTCGCTGAAGATGACGGTGACATCACTCACGGTATAGGCCTTCTCCGACCCATCGGCACTTTTCACAGAACCCTCATACTGGGCGAGTTTGCCTGTAATGGTATTGCCACTCTTGGTCAGTATGATACCCTTCACAGGAAGTGCAGGGACTGTCATCATTCCCTCACCGTATTTGGGAAGAGTCACGTCAACAGACACGTCTGAAGCTTTGGTAAACTCGAATGTCTCTGTACTCTCATCAGTCTCGCCCATCACCGTGAGGATCTCAGTACCTGTATAGGAGCCTACTACCTGATCAGCGACAGCCACCTCAGGCGTATCATCATCACTACTTGAACATGAACTCATACCAAACACGAAGGCCATAGCAACCATCGTCATGGTCATAAAACTCTTGATTTTCATAATTTTACTCTTTAATTGTTTATCTTTTTAATTGTTGTGTTGTATAGTCATATTCGGAGCCGTAGGCACTGTGAGGAATGCTGAAGATGGCAATCATCAACAGTACGGCCAGGGCGACGACCCATCGGTTGTACTTCCACTTCAAGGTGGCAAGGGCTGCCACGAAGAACAGGAAGGAGATGAGCGTCTTGTTGTCAGTAAGGTCTGTGCCGTAGGGGAATCCAGCCCACCAGGGACCGAAAGCCGCATGCTGCACGAGGGGGCCCAAGATGAAACCGCCCACGAACAACGTGCCTATAGTAATCTTCAGCCACTTACTGTATTTCTTGCGTGTTATCACCAACAAGAGCGTATAGACGGCAAAGAGCATGGCTGCAAACATCAGCAGGATGTGAGGTATCAGGATATAGGCTGGCACATCGTTGCGGAAACGGATCACCACGGGTTCATCTTTCAGATAGTCCTTGCCATCGACGGTGAGGAAATACTGCAGTTTCCCTGCAACAGGCTGTACAGGCAAGGCGGCCTGCCACACGCTGTCTTTCCAAACGAAATCTACTGTGGTATAGTCGTCCGTCGTGGGATAGCAACGGTAATGGATCTGCGACTTGATGTCAGACGGGATACCCTTGAGCGTCACAATCTCATCATGCTGCACACCACTTCTGGGCAGTTTTATCTTATAACTACCCCCATCCAGTTCCACGGCTATTCGTTTGGGATAGGTAGGACCTGTCATGCGCTGGTAGATACTCAGTGCCAAAGTGATGACAACGGCTAAAAGCCAACAGACAGATTTCTTCATTTCTTTGCAGGAGCCAGATGAACTTGGAATGTTATAATCTCTTCGTTTCGAAGCACTTTCACAGGGATGGTGGTATCAGGTTCCAATTCCGACAAGCGCTCCATGTATTCATCCATATTCTTGACGGGCTTGCCGTCGATTTCCTGAATGATATCACCGCTTCTGATTCCTGCTGTATGGGCAGGTTTTCCTGCTACTACAATATCAGCACGAAGACCAGGGATGCGACTGACACCCATGACATCGGGCATGAGACCTAACGTGACTTTAAAGTTGGCATGCCTCATGGTATTACTGCTGGGCACACTGATATAATCAGGTGTCGCAGGCATATTGGCAATACGCATAATCAGTTCCTGCGAGAACGCCAGGGTCTGCTGCATACCGTCGTAATTCAAGGTGGAAGGCACATCGTCGGGGGTGTGGTACTCCATATGACCACCTGTCGTGAGGAAGAGCACAGGGATGTCGGCAGCCACGAACGACGCATGATCACTGGGACCATATCCGTCAGGTGTACAACTGATGTTCAGGTTTGTCAGTTCTGCCGCTTTCTCTGCCATCGCCTTAAATTCGCTGCTCGTTCCTGTACCCGAAACACTCATGGCATTGTCGCGCATCCGTCCAACCATGTCCAGGTTCACCATAGCCACAATACCATTTTTATCTTTGGGGAGATTGATACGCTTGTCATCATCTTGCTTCATCCATTCCAGGAAAGCCTTCGAACCGACAAGCCCCTGCTCCTCTGCACCAAAGAACATGAAGATGAGACTTCGGGGCGAACCAACCTTCTTGAAATGCCTGGCCAGTTCGAGTACCACCGCATCGCCACTGGCATTGTCGTCGGCACCAGGGTGCACCCCCAACGTGTCAGGACGACGTGAACCGGAGCCTTCACCTCCCATACCCAGATGGTCGTAATGTGAACCCACCACAATGTACTCGTTTCTGAGACGCTTGTCTTTTCCTGGAAGGACGGCAATGATGTTATGGGTGACAACCTCCTGGTCTTTCTTGGTATAGGTAAAATCGTGATAGAAACCTTTTGCCTTCTTTCCCGTAACAACAGGTTTGAATTTCAGGCTACGGAGTTTTTCGACGATGAATTCCGAAGCGAGGGTGTCGCCGGTAGTACCCGGGTATCTGCCACCAAGTTCCTGTGATGCCAGGTATTCCACCGCTTGACGCATGTCGTTCTGCCTCTGGGCGTATGTCTGCACCACAAGTGCAATGGCTAAGGATAATATACAGTATATCTTCCTCATGAATCTTGCGTTATTTAATTTCGGGTGCAAAGGTACGACTTTTTGCCGAGCCGTGCAATCCTCATTTATAATGATTTTTGCAGCGAAAGACGGTACAAGGCAAACACGATGTAAGCTATCAGTAACGGATAACCTATATAATATAAGGTGGTCAGGCTGAAGATGACATAATCGACGGCGCAGACTGCCGCCAGTCCTCCGAGGTATAGAATGGCTTGAGCAAACGGCAAATGATGACGCACGTCGTCGATGGTGGCAATGGCGACTATGACGATGGCCCAGACGGAGGTGACGAAGAGTCCGAGATGCCAGGGCAGCGCATACGGATTGAGCGAGGGATGGTAATAGAAATGCCTCCACGACTCTGGTGCGAAGAGTTGGATACTACTGTAGAGCACAGCCGAGAAGGCCACTAACAGACAGAGCAATGTGGGATAGAACGAGGGGATATCGTTGAAGTGGACAATCCTGGCTCCCTTGCGCATCAGACGGCGCAGGCCGTAGGCTCCTCCCACCAGCACGCAGAAGCCGAGGAAGATGAGCAGGTGGGAGTCGGAGAAGAAGTCGATGAACTGACTGATGGGGTCGTCAGGCGATACATTGGCCAGCAGGTCAGACTCGTGTACCCAGCCGAAGGTGAGTTGGTCGCGCGCCACCTTCACCCATACAGAGTCGATGGAGTCGGCTGGCACGGTCTTGATGTCTGCTACCACCAGACGGTCGTGCTTGCGGAGGATAATGGTATCCACCATTGAGAGCATCGGCATAGTGATGTCGCCAGCCTGGAACTCGGCAGTAAGGATCTCCGGTACGGACATCATCTCCTGCTGCTGTTCCAACACGGGAAGGGAGTCCTTGCTGACCACGAAGTTGTAGCCCTGGGTGTAATGGTGGGTGGTGTAGAAGGATATGGAGTCGAGTTGCTGCTCCGTCAGATCCCAGGCGTCAGGAGTTAGAGGGCCTTGGTTGTAACAGGAAGTGATAAGTGAAAATTGAAAGGCGAAAAGTATCCAGAGCAGAGCCCTGAGAGACCTTCGACCAATCATTCTATATGAACCATTCAAACCCATCACTTTTCACTTCTTTACTTTTCTCTTCTTCACTTTTCACTCCCGTAGATATTCATCTGACAATGTTGACAATCGAACTCAAGACGGAAGCGGCGACCATCGCCTAATACTAAGGAGAGAGGATCGGACCATGTAGGACGCTTGCCGCCATGTTTGACACAATAGCCCAATGCGTAACGGATGCAGTGGCGGCACTGCATGATGGGGCCTGAGCCTCCTTTCAGTTCGTAGGCTGTCAGTTCCTTGGCACCGTAGAACTGTTGGGAGAGGCGGTTGGAGATGTTGTATAGGTAATCGAATGAGGAATGAGGAATGCGATTACTTTTATCGGCAGAATCTGTGCTTGTCTGGATATCATCATTTCTCATTACACATTTCTCATTTCTCATTTGCTCAATGAGCGTGCGACGCATGTCGGAGAGGACGCTGTTGGGGATGAAGTAGTTGAAATCATCAGGGATGTCAACCTCGTCACAGGTATATATCGTATCTCCTAACTTTGTGAGTTGACGGATGATATTCTCTCGCTGGGGCTTCTGGGCTGTCTGGTGCTCAGCGCTGAAATGAATACCATTCAGTTCGAAGCCGTCGGCAACGGCACGGAGGGAGAGACAGATGGTAATCTTGCGCTCGGCACTCGGGCGAGACAACAGCCGGTCGAACTCCTGATCACTGTTACGATAGAGGCTTACACCAGGTCGTAAGCCCTGAGGCATTCGGTATGGATAGATGCGGTTACCCACTACCCTATTGGCACGGAAACCTTCCAGTTGGCGCTCCTCATTAAAGAAGCAGAGTCCGTCGCCGTTAGTAAAGTTAGCCGTGCCTGCGACGTTGAAACTGTCATGGCGAATTTCCTTTACAGTACCCACAAATGCGCCGATGGCTTTCGGCGTATCGAATGAGGCAATATTATTCTGACGGCCATGCAGGAAATAGGTTGTATAGCCGCGGTTGAAAGTCCTATTAAGATTAGGTGTAAACGTGTATCGACACATTCCCTTTGAACTACGGCAGTATTGGTCTGGATGGCGGCGGATAATCTGGTTGAGTCGCTGGCTATATGCAGCAGTAACATTCTTTACATACTGCACATCTTTCAAGCGGCCCTCAATCTTGAATGATGTGGCACCAGCCTCGATGAGTTCCTCCAGGTGGTCGCTCTGGTTCATATCCTTCAGGGAGAGCAGATAACGGTCGCGCTCAACTTCCCTACCCTCTGCATCGACCAACGAGAATTTCATCCGACAGAACTGAGCGCACTCCCCGCGGTTGGCACTGCGACCGAAGCAATGCTGCGAGGCATAACAAATGCCTGAGTAACTGACACACAAGGCTCCATGTACAAAGACCTCGAGTTCGACGTCAGGTACCTCGCGATGGATGGCTGTAATCTCTTCCACAGAGAGTTCTCGGGCCAGCACCACACGGGAGAAACCCAAGTCACGCAACCAGCGTACTTTCTCCGGAGTACGGTTATCGGTCTGGGTTGAAGCATGAAGGGGAATACGCTTAATTCTTAATTCTTCATTCTGAATTTGCAAGAGTGCCATATCCTGCACAAGGATGGCATCGACCCCAGCCTGCTGCAATTCCTGCAGAAGTTGGCGCGTGGCCTCCAGTTCATCATCGTAGAGAATGGTATTTACTGTGACATAGACTTTCACACCAAAGGGATGGGCATAGTCACAAAGTTGACGGATATCATCGACACTATTGCCCGCTGCAGCACGCGCTCCGAAGCGCGATGCTCCGATATATACAGCATCGGCACCGTGGTCGATAGCCGCAATGCCGCACTCCAGATTCTTTGCCGGGGCAAGTAGTTCTAATGCTCTCAATTATTTAATATCCTCAATATTATAAGGAGTCTCCTGATAGACGTAGTAGTTCACCCAGTTGGTGTAGAACAGGTTGGCGTGGGAGCGCCAAGTTGTCATCGGTCCTTGCTCAGGATCGTCGTTACGATAGTAGTTCTTTGGCAGGGCCACATCGTCACGTACCCCCTTGTCGCGCTTGTACTCATTGTCGAGCGTGTTCGGTGAATACTCCAGATGCCCCGTGATGAAGAACTCTCGTCCGCCACGGGCCATCACGATACTGACACCGCACTCTTCTGACTCGGCTATCAAGGTCAGTTCGGGATTGGCAAGAATATCCTCACGATGAATCTCCGTGTGACGGCTGTGAGGCATCATAAACTCATCGTCGAATCCACGGAAGATGGGAAGGCGGGGATCCAAGGGTTTCTGAGGGAAGATACCGAACATCTTCATCGGCAATGGATACTTGGGTACCCCATAATGATAATAGAGTCCTGCCTGGGCTGCCCAACATATATATAAGGTACTCGTGACGTGCGTACGCGCCCACGCGAAGATCTCTGTAATTTCGTCCCAATAACTGACATCCTCAAACTCCAACTGCTCTACAGGCGCACCAGTGATAATCATGCCGTCATACTTCTCCTGGCGCATCTCGGCAAAGTCGCGATAGAACATCATCATGTGCTCGATAGGCGTATTCTTCGGCGTATGACTCTTCAATTTCATAAAACTGACGTCCAACTGTAAAGGGGTGTTCGAGAGCAGACGAATCAAGTCTGTCTCCGTCGTAATCTTCAGCGGCATCAGATTGAGAATGGCAATGCGCAACGGACGGATATCCTGCGAATGGGCACGGGTATCATCCATCACGAAAATATTCTCTTGTTTCAGCAGGTCTATGGCCGGAAGCCTATCTGGTAATCTTAATGGCATATCACTTTTTCACTATTCACTAATCTCTTTTCACTTTTATCAGGCAGGCCGACACATTATCATAGCCTCCCCGTACGATGGCGGCATTGCAGAGGTCATTGGCATCAGCGCCTTCCGTCAGCAGTATGTTCAGGCGATGGTCACTCATCATGTCAGTCAATCCGTCGCTACAAAGCAAGAAGGCGTCGCCATCCTGAATATCCTCTATCTGTACCAAGTCAATATAGGAACTCGAACATCCACCACCGATACAATTGGTAATGATACTGGAATGTTTCTCGTTGCCTATCAGACTACTCAGCGAGTGATCGGTAGTCAACTGCACCAACTCTCCCCCTCTGAGACGGTACAATCTGCTGTCACCGCAGTTCATGGAATAGAAAACCCCATCGTAATACGCCAGTGCCACGAGAGTGGTTCCCATCCCTTTATACTGTTCGTCAGCCTTTCCCTTCGAGTCGAGTATCATATTGATGGATTCCAGCCATTCAACAATCATCTCGTTAAAAGAACTGGCATCTAAGCCTACTGGAAGATCGCTGAAGAAGAACTGCAAGTTGTGTAGTACATCACTACTTGCCACCTCTCCGCTCAGATGACCTCCCATGCCGTCGGCAACAGCCATCATAAAACGGTCTTTGTCTCCCAGTTCAAGTTGTGTGCGGTATTCGTCGTTTCGGATGAACTGATATCCGATGAGGATCATGTCCTCATTATCATGTCTCACACAGCCGATTCTACAGGCCGCAGATATTTCAAGCCCTAATTGTTCGCTTTTCACTTTTCAATTTTCACTTCTATCTGACCATCACCTGCAAATTGATATTTGCGATAGTCAGGATATCACCATTGTTAAGTGCCATGTCAACATCCGGCTGCAACGGACGCTGATTCACCTTCGTACCGTTCGAAGAGTGTTTATCAGTAACCATCCAACCGCTACCAGCCTTGTACTTCAACTGGGCATGAACACCAGAGACATAAGCATGCTGCTCAAAGAACTGGGTATATGGTCCTTTACGTCGACCTATGACAGCACCGTTGATACCCACAATACGGATATTCAGACTGTCGTTGGCCAGCGTCAGCACAGGGACACCTGATGCCGACGAACGCTGCTGCACAAGCGGGGCTGCCACTCCTCCTCTTGCAACAGATGCTGTAACGGAGACATTAGCCTGAAGGCTTTCTGACATACCCGGATGAGCCTGGGACGGCTGCTGCTGTTCACCTGGAGACACCATCAGTCCTCCACAACGTGTACAACGACGACCTACTCCCACGTGTCCACACTGGTTACAAAACAACAATGCCTGCCCACACTGATCACAGAAATGGGAATCGTTGTCAATCTCTTCTTTACATGTAGGACAAATAATCATATCTCTTAATCAATATCTTCTGGTAATATTAACTGATACGTCTCCTTCGTCACCTGGTCAGGCGGCAACTGAGACACACGCTCAGAGAGTTTCTGGATAGTTGCGTCGAGCAGGTTGCGCATCTCACGGGCATTACCCCAGTTCTCATTCTTGCTGACAACCATGCGGTAGATCTTATCCAGCAACTTGAACTCTGCTTCCGGCGCCAAGGTATATTGATCTTTCTGGGCCATACCCTTGAAGATGGCCAGCAACTCGTCTTCATTATAGTCGTCGATCTGCAACTTATGGGTAAAGCGACTGGCAAGACCGGGATTGATCTGCATGAATTCTTCCATCTTGTCCTTGTAGCCTGCAGCAATAACCACGAACTTACCGCGGTCATCCTCCATACGCTTCATCAAGGTATCGATGGCTTCCTTACCATACATATCACCACCGTCACTCAACGTATAGGCCTCATCGATGAAGAGGATACCGCCCATCGCCTTGTCGCACATGTTGTTGACTATCTTCGGCGTCTCACCCATATACTTTCCGACGAGCGTTGCACGACTGGACTCAATGACACGCGATGTCGGCAAGATATCCATAGCCTGGAGCACCTCACCCATCTTACGAGCAATGGAGGTCTTACCAGTACCAGGATTACCTGTCAGGATAAAGTTCATCGACATCTGCTGAACACTACCTGCACCAGCAGCGGCACGCTGTTTCATGAACATACTCTGTACGGCCAGACGACGGATGGAGTTCTTAACGGTACGCATGCCGACGAACTCATCCAGTTCGTTGAGGACTTCATCAAGCGGACGTGCAGTCTCATTCTGTGCCATCGGCAAGTCAGCCGTAGTGAGACGGTACATATCCTCCTCCTTGAAGTTCGGATCGTTCATCAGTGTGACAAGACGCTGACTCTGCTTCTCCACGGCCTCGTTGAAGATACGACGGGCCTCACGGGCATTACCGAAGTTCTTGTCGCGACGCAGGTAAAGTTGCTCAAACTGACGGTGAATAGCAGCCTTCGTATTCTCATCGACTGTGAATTTCTTACCGGCAGCAAGATTGAGGAATATCTGCGTCAGTTCATCTGGTGTATAGTCGTCGAAATGAATGGTCTGTGTGAATCGGCTCTTCAAACCTGGGTTGGTATCGATGAAGTCGTGCATCTGATCCGTGTAGCCTGCCACGATACAGATGAACTTTCCACGATCGTCTTCCAAACGTTTCAGCAGGGTATCGATGGCCTCAGCGCCAAAGGAATCACTGTCATTCGACTTCAGGGTATAGGCCTCATCGATAAACAATACGCCACCGATAGCCTCATCCACCAACTGATTGGTCTTAATAGCAGTCTGGCCTGAATAGCCTGCCACCAGTTTAGCACGGTCAGCCTCTACGAGTTGTCCACGGGAGACGATACCCAATGTCTTGAACACATCGGTCATAATACGGGCCACAGTAGTCTTACCTGTACCTGGATTACCTGTAAAGACATAATGCTTACCCTGGAAGGTATTGTTCTCTCCACGTTTGATCTGCAAGTTGAGGAAGGCGGCAAGGTTGGAGATTTCCTTCTTGACACCACCAAGACCCACAAGACCGTCGAGTGCCTTGAGACATTCCTTATAATCCACTGTCTTCGGTGCCTCGTACGGTACATCCTGATCCTCAATCGTCATCAACTGCTCATTGCTCATCGACGAGATATCTGCACCTTGCAGGCGCTGAGCCTGTTTCTTACAAATCTGATCGAAAAGACTACGCATCGTACGTCCATTGGCAAAGTCCTTGCCACGGGAATCGTACTTCTCTTGAATCATCTTCTTCGTCAGGGCCTCAGCCTGTGGCGAGAAGATATATTTCTTACCCTTTGCAAAGACTTGCATAATCTGATACAACTCATCAGGCGAGTAGTCTTCGATATTGAGGAAATAGTTGAAGCGACTGCGGAAGCCCGGGTTGATACGGAAGAGATTCTCCATCTCCGTCCGATAACCGGCAGCGATGACCACGAACTTGCCACGATCGTCCTCCATACGTTTCATCAACTTCTCCAATGCCTGAGCGCCTTGGTTGTCACGATCGCCGGCAGAACTGACGGGAGCCAGTGTGTAAGCCTCATCCACAAACAGAATACCACCCATTGCCTTGTCGCAAAGACGATCTACTACCTTCGGTGTCTCACCCTGATAGGGGCTGACCATCTTAGCACGGTCAACCTCCACGACGTGACCACTATCCAAATAACCGATAGCCGCCAGGATCTCACCCAACTTACGGGCAATAGTCGTCTTACCAGTACCGGGATTACCAGTCAGGATAATATGCATCGACATCTTCTCCTGCTCACCCAATCCACGTTCCTGACGCTGAACGGCATTCTGTACGGCATAGGCTATCTCACGGACAGCACTCTTCACCTCACTCATACCGATGAAGTTATCGAGATCTTTCAGGATATCCTCGATTGAACGCTCCTCAGGCACATAGCCCTTGATATCTGATTTCTCCACCACCGTGGCCTGTGCGCCCCTGGTGATGAACTGTGTGAAGATATCCTCAGCCGTCTTCATGGCCAGATGGGCATAACCGAACGTCTCGTCCTTGATCTTCACCTGGTATTTGAAGAACCGTTTCAACTGATCATCAGCCTCAGGTGTGAAGTCGGCAATACCATAGCGGATCTTCAGACTCTGTTTACAGATATCTGTCAGTTCCGGATAACCTGGCGTCGGCAAACGGAACGTATATTTAAATCGATTGGTAACCGCAGGGTTATTCTCTAAGAAATCATCCAATCCCTTGGGAAGACCGGACATAATCACAATTGGATTGTCCTCCCACTTGTCCATCTCGACAAACAACTTGTCGAGGGGATTCACCTGATTGGAATATTTATCGGGCAGAAGTTTCTGTACATTGTCAAAGAACAGAATACCGTCCTTTGCCTTCTTGATATTATCGTCCCATTTATCTACAAAACGCTGATAATCGACAGCATCTACCATCGTCAACTTCGGCCTTGAAATAATCTTGTTCTGGTAGAAATAGTCACGTAGTATTTCTGCAAGTGCAGTCTTACCTGTACCTGTTTCACCAATGATGATTGCATTCACCGAAACACGGGCTTGGGCAATGTCTTTTCTGGAGCGTAGGAAAGTATAGGTATCGACAATGGTCTTTAACTGTTGTTTCACGTCGTCAAGACCAATGAGCCTGTCGAGCAGATTCTGACTGACCAGTGGCTGTCCGCACCACTTGCAGAATTTCGCTATACTTCTGTTCTCTTTATGGCAATGTTCGCAAATCATTTAGTCTTCGTTGTTATCTATCTGTTCTATAATCTGAGTGGGATTGGCTTCTTCCACCAACTCCTCACTATTGGGGTTCTTCACATTCATCAGGCTCGGACTATACACGACAAACATCACCACAAAGATGAGAGCCAAGACACTCCACAACACATAGTGAAGCACACTCTCGCCACTGATGGAGCGCACCTGTTCTGTCACATCGTCGAGGAGTCCGAACTTGGAGCCCTTGAAACGATAGGACTTCGTCTTGAATGTATAATAGAGCGGCTCAAGCAACGACGACTTGATGTCGTTGTCAAGCACTTCTGATATCAACTTACTGTCAGCCTTCTGGTCACCACGGAAATCTGTCAGATGACAGACAAGTACATAGACCAGTGAGATGGCCACAATGGCCAGACTGAACAGGGATGGATGCGACTGTACAATATATTTTAAAATAATAATAGGTATAAACGATGAAGCCAGTCCTAACAGTCCCCACAACAGCGAGAAGAAGAAACCGTAACCTCGGAAGTAGGCTCTCGTAGCCACGATGATGGCAGTCATGCCTCCCAACGGCAGACCGATAGTAAGGAACGGATGTGCCATCAGGTACTCATGGTTCACGCCGAAGATCAGCACCAGCAAGATCCATGCACCCGACAAGGCGTAGAAGATCCAACGCCAGATATTCTCCTTACCCTTGGCGCGCTTCCAGTTGCTTCTCACATTCTTCACCCTGTCAGAGGTCTCCTGACGGGCATCCACAAAACGCTTATAATAGGTCTGTGTCTTGTCAATCTTACCAATGTCATTCAACCACTCTTCCAACGTATGCTCATAGGCAAATTCCTCCGTGAAGTCGGCATTGGGATCTTCATGATAGAATGCCGCCATCCACTGTACGAACGAACCGTTCCGGATTTCCTGTCGGATCAGGCCATGGTAACGAGGATCAATATTCCTACCATCTGTCAGTTCCGTGCCGTCAGACAACTGATAGACTGGCGTAGAACCCAGGATACGGC
>Ga0310786_10008611_pt1 | contig 13071 bp, 15 predicted proteins | sample AusTroGonzalo_MG_FD_203881 | JGI IMG/M metagenome (GOLD analysis project Ga0310786, IMG submission 203881) | Bovine rumen microbial communities from tropical cattle in Woodstock, Queensland, Australia - Gonzalo_03 (v2) (version 2) | ecosystem: Host-associated > Mammals > Digestive system >... | reverse complement strand
ATAATAATTTAGTAGATATTAATAATATAAAAGAACAGTAGTTCTTTTTTTTATTTTGAATTCATAATAATTACTATGAAAATACTTTTATATATTATTAGTTATATATTTATGATTGTTGGATTAACATTTATTTTGTTATACATAAATTTATTTTCTTTTGGATATACTATGTTTGAATATTTAGAATTTATATTTACTAATATAGAGTGTTTATTATTTTTTATCGGTTTTATTATTCTTTTAATATTATTATGGAGGTAATATGAATTATATATATGATGTTGTATTATGTTTTAATAAATATGATTTAAATATTAATTTTTATGAATGGAATAGTAGTGATAGTTTTACTTATATTGAGAAGATTCCATTATATAGAATTACTGATATTGGGATGAATGAAGTTAGTAATCATTTAATTAAAATAGATAAATATTTATTAGATAAAATAAAGAATAAAACTATTTGTAAAAACGGAATAATTAATTATTCTTTATTAGTTACTGATATGAATAGAGTAGTAGGATTAAAGTTTGATAAAGAAGGATTACTTATAGAAAAAAGTAATTTATTAATAGATGAAGAAGATGTTGTTATAGAAGAGGCAGGTTTATTAGATTTAGATATTTTTAGTTATGAATTATTAGATAGTTTTAATAATGAATTATTTTTAACTAGAAGTGAAAAAAGTATAAAAAATAGTTTATTAAGTGAAATAAACTATTTATATGATAATAAGATGTTTGATGAGATTAATTATTTATACTATGAAGTATTTAGTGAGACTAAGAGTATTCATAATAAGTACTTGGACTTAGTTAAAATCATTAACGAAGGTAATTATATTGAAGAGTTATTTGAAGTGGTGAAAATGACAAAAGAAAAAAGCTATTAGTAATCTAACTTCATAGCTTTTTTTACATTCTTAACAGTTTCTTTTGCTTTAGCTTGAGCTTTAAGAGTTCCTTCTTCAAGGATTTGTTTTACTTCTTCAGGATGTTCTACATAATGTTTTCTTTTTTCTCTTATTGGTTCTAAGAAGTTTTTCATAGCATCAATAAGCTCTTTTTTACATTGAACACATCCTCTTTCACCTTTTTTACATTCAGAACATATTTTATTATTATTTTCTTCATTATTTACTAATTTATGATAGTAGTAAACCATACATACATCTGGGTTTGCTGGATCATCTTTCTTTAATTTATTTGGATCTGTGATAGCACCCATAATCTTTTTAGTAATAGTTTCATCATCATCTGCTAAGTAAATAGCATTACCTAAACTTTTACCCATTTTTTCATTACCATCTAATCCTTTAACACGAGGTGTAGTTGAAAGTAATTGTTCTGGTTCAGTTAATACTTCACCATAGATTGAATTAAACTTTCTAACTATTTCACGGCATTGTTCTAAAAGTGGTAATTGATCATCACCAACTGGAACTACTTCACCATGGAAAGCAGTTATATCAGCGGCTTGGCTTACTGGGTATCCTAAGAATCCATAAGTAATAGATTCTCCATCATTACCAAATAATTCTTTCTTTTGGGCTATTTCTGTTTTTACAGTTGGATTTCTTTGCAATCTAGATACTGTTACTAAATTAGAGTAGAATACAGTTAATTCAGCTATTTCTGGTATTCTAGATTGTATAAAGAAAGTAACTTTATTAGGATCAAGTCCAATAGATAATAAATCAGTAGTTATTTCATAAACATTACGTCTTACTTTTTCTGGATCATTGAAATTATCTGTTAGAGCTTGCACATCAGCGATTTCTAAGAAAAATTCATAATCATCTTGAACGTCACGCCATGTTTTACCGGCTCCAAAGTAATGTCCTAAATGTAAGTTGCCAGTAGGGCGAAGACCTGTAAGAATTGTCTTTTTCATATATAATCACTCCTTCTTTTTTTATTTTATCATAGATTGTATAAATGGGAAAGTTGAAAAATACAAAAAGTAAAATCCAAAACCTATTCCACAAAGTGCTCCTAGTAAATGACCTGTATGATATGTTGTTTTATTACCTTCAAATATTCTAGATGTAAACTCACTTATTATGTAGAATACTAATATTAATATTAAAGTAATTGGTATTTTTCCTTCTGATATATTAGAAAAACTTGATAGTACTATTAACATATATACATTACCACTAGCTCCTGTAATACTATAGTTACTAAATATTGTATTAAATAATCCAATTACTAAAGAAGTTATAAGTAACATTACTAATAAATTAATACTTCCATACTTTTCTTCAATCATTGGACCTATTAATAATATAAATAAGAAATTATGTATTAAATGAGCTAAATCAATATGTCCAATTGCATGAGTAAATAATCTAATATAAGTTAATGGATTAAATATAGATGATCTATAACTAGTAAATAATAATTTATTAGATTTACCTCCTGTAATTATATTTAATAACCAAGCTCCTAATGAAACAATTAAGTAAGTTATTATTACTGGTGAATTATAATCAAAATTTATTGTCATATTTTTTTTCACATCCTAATACTATTATACTAGAGATTAACTTGAAAAAAAATACATTTTGTGTTATAATATTGCTACTTTTTAGGGGGATTTATGAAAAAGAATAATATGAGGGATTTTTCTAAAGAAGATTTGTATTTGATTAGAGATTTCATTGAAACTTTTAATGATATAAAGACTATGAAATCTGAAGTGGATATAATGATTTATGAAAAAGAAAAGAATATGAATAATAGATTGACTATTGAGTTGATGGAACAATTACATTTCTTTGATAGAGAAATGTTAGATATATTGAAGAGTCATGGTATTAAGAATATTCAAGATTTAATAGATAGTGATTTAGAAGAGTGGGGTTTAACTCAACAAAGAAGACTTGAATTAGAAGAGGCTAAACTTTGGTATGATTTTTCTCATTTAGAAGATAATATTGAAAAGATAAAGAAAAAAGGCAAATAATTGACAAATAAATAAATTTATAATATAATTTAACATGAAATCGCTGATGAAGAGAAGTAAAAGAAATCTTCTTTTATAGAGAGTTAGGGTAAGGTGGAACCTAATAAAGAAATTCTTTGAATAACACTTCAGAGTACTTAAAGAACAAAGTAGAATAAGTCGGTGGCATACCGTTATTTATGCTAAAGAGATTGCAGTAATGCAATAATTAGGGTGGTACCGCGGAAACACTAGTCTTCGTCCCTTGTGGATGATTTCTAGTGTTTTTTGTTTTATATAAAGGAGGTATTTATATGATAGCTAAAGAAAAATTAAAAGATTATGCAAATAAATTAATGTTTGATATGAATGATGAGGAGTATACTACACTACAAGAAGAATTTGATATTATCTTAAAACAAATGGATTTAATAGGTAATATTCCAAATATTAGTAGTGTTGAACCAATGACATTTCCTTTTAAATTAGAAGAAGCTAGTTTAAGAGAAGATGAAGTAGGAGATTATTTAGTAGTTAATGAAGTATTAGAAAATGCTCATCATCAAGTAAATGATCAAGTTAAAGTACCTAGAGTAGTGGAAGAAGGTGAGTAGAATGTATCGTGGAAAAAGTATAGTAGAGTTACGTGAAGAATTAGATAGTAAACAAACAACACCTGAAGAATTATTTGAGAAAGCTAATAAATTAGCTCATTATTTTCAGGATGATTATAATTCTTTTGTAACTATAATAGATAAATGTAAATACAAAGATAGAGAATCTAAAATTAATGGTATTCCATATGCATTAAAAGATAATTTTTCTACTACAGGAATACTTACTACAGCATCATCTAATATATTAAAGGATTATGTACCAGTATACGATGCTACTGTATATAAGAAATTAAAGAATGCTGGAGCAGTATTAGTTGGTAAAACAGTATTAGATGAATTAGCTATGGGTGGAACTGGTACTACTGGTCATACTGGTATAGTTAGAAATCCTTGGGATAAAGAAAGAATGATTGGTGGTAGTTCTGCAGGAAGTGCAGCAGCTGTTGCTTTAGGAATTGTTCCTTTCTCAATTGGATCTGATACAGGTGATTCTGTTCGTAAACCTGCTAGTCATGGTGGATTAGTAGGATTTAAACCAACATATGGTAGAATTTCAAGATATGGTTTATTTGCTTTTGCATCAAGCCTAGATCATGTAGCACTTTTCTCAAGAAATGTTAAGGATGCTGCTATTGTTACTGATGTAATTAAAGGTAAAGATGTGAATGATATGACTACTCTTAATAATGATGGAAAAGTATATGCTGATTCTATTGATAATGATATTAAGGGTAAAAAATTATTCTATATAAAAGAAATATGTGGAAAAGATACATATAAAAATGTAGATGATAAAGAATTAACTGAAACTATTAGTAAGTTCCATGAAATGTTAGATAAATTAAGAGAGTTAGGATTTATTATTGAAGAAGTTTCTATGGATAAAGCTTTATTAGAAGCAATATATCCTACTTATATGTGTATAAGTTGTGCTGAAGCTACTTCAAATAACTCTAACCTTACTGGTATTCCTTTTGGACCTCGTGGAGAAGGTAATAGTATTGAAGAGATTATGTTTGATGCTAGAACTAAAGGATTTAGTGAATTAATTAAAAGACGTTTCATATTGGGAAGTTATATTCTTCAAAGAGAAAATCAAGAAAAATTATTCTTAAATGCTCAAAGAGTTAGAAGAATGATTGTTGATAAGATGAATGAATTCTTTAAAGAATATGATGGTATGATTGCTCCTTGTAGTGGTGGACCTGCTAGTAAGTTTGATGCTACAAGTGAAAAATTATCTGATAGATATTTAATACTTGAAAACCATTTAGCTATTGGTAACTTTGGAGGATTCCCTTCAATAACATTACCATTTGCAATGATTGATAATTTACCAGTAGGAGTTAACTTAACTTGTAGAGTTAGAGAAGATGATTTAGTACTTAATATGGCTAATAAGATTGAGTCAGTTACAGGACTTAAAGATATCTACAGTAAGGTAGGTGATTTGGATGTATAAAGTTGTTATAGGACTTGAAGTTCACTGTGAGTTAGAAACAAAATCAAAGAACTTCTCATTTGCACCTAATGAATTTACTGAAGCTCATAATATTAATGTAGCTGCTGTTGATTTAGGACTACCTGGTATTTTACCTATAGCTAATAAAGAGGGTGTTAGAAAGGCCTTAAAAACAGCTATGGCACTACATTGTAAGTTACCTGATGAAATAATATTTGATAGAAAAAATTATTATTATGCTGATTTACCTAAGGGTTATCAAATTACACAAAATACTAAACCAGTTGGTTTAGGTGGATACTTAGATGTTTTAGTAAATGGAGAAGTAAAACGTGTTACTCTTCATGATATACATCTAGAAGAAGATACAGCATCTTTAGAACATTATCCAAAGTATTCATTAATAGATTATAATCGTAGTGGTGTACCACTACTTGAGATAGTTACTGATCCATGTATTAGTAGTGCAGATGAAGCAGTTGCTTACTTAGAAGATTTAAGAGATGTATTCTTATATCTAGGAGTAAGTGAAGCTAAGAGTAACTATGGTCAAATGAGATGCGATGTTAATATATCTCTTATGAAAGATACTGATACTGAGTTTGGTACTAAAGTAGAAATGAAAAATATAAATGCATTCTATAATGTAAGAAATGCTATTGAATATGAAATTAAAAGACAAACAGAAGTACTAGAAAGTGGTGGAAAAGTAATTCAAGAAACAAGAAGAATTGCTGAAGATGGTAAAACATATTCAATGAGAGAAAAAGTAGATGCAGTAGATTATAAATACTTTATTGAACCTAATATACCTAGTACACCTGTTACTAGTGAATTATTAGAAGAATTAAGAAATGAATTACCTGAATTAAAAGGTGATAGATACTTAAAATATGTACAAGAATATGGTATGAGTGAATATGATGCGGGAGTTTTATCTAAGACTAGAAGTGTATCAGATTACTTTGAAGAAGTATTAAGTGATGGAGCAGATTTAGCATTATCAGTTAACTTTGTTACTACTAGTATTTTAAGTACACTTAATAAATTAGAAATTGGTATTGAAGAATTATTCATTACTCCTAAAATGTTAAGTGGAATCATAAAATTAGTAAGTGAAAATAAATTAAGTATGGATGCAGCTAAGAAATTACTTTATGAAGCAATTGAAAAGAAAGTTGATCCTAATGAATTAGTTAAGAGTGAAGGATTATCTCAAATTAATGATGAAAATGCTTTATTAGAATTAATTAAAGGAATTATGGATGAAAATACAGAAGTAGTTAGACAATATGTTGAAGATGGAAATATGTCTGCTGTTAACTTCTTTGTAGGACAAACTATGAAGAGAAGTAATAGACAAGCTAATCCAAATATGTCTCGTGAAATTATTAGTAAAGAATTAGAGAGGAGAAAAAATAATGGTTAATAAATATAGAACACATAAATGTGCTGAATTAAATGAAAAATTAGTTGGTGAAAAAGTTCGTGTTGCAGGATTTGTTGAAAATATAAGAGACCATGGTGGTGTTATATTTGTAGATATCCGTGATATGAGTGGAGTTATTCAAGTAGTTAGTAATGATGATAGTATATTTGATGGTATTACTAGAGAGTCTAGTATCACATTATCTGGAACTATTAGAAAGAGAAATGAAGAAGATTATAATAATCGTATCTCTACTGGTACTATTGAATTATTAGTAGATGAATTAGAAGTACTTGGTAGAGCAAATAACGTATTACCTTTCGAAGTAATGACTTCTCATGAAGTAGCTGAAGATACAAGATTAAAATATAGATACTTAGATTTAAGAAATCCTAAAGTTAAAGAAAATGTTATCTTTAGAACTAAGGTATATGATTATTTACGTAAGTTAATGAAGGAAGAAGGATTCTTAGAAATTCAAACTCCTATACTTACTGCATCAAGTCCTGAAGGAGCACGTGACTTTATCGTTCCTAGTAGAAAGTTCCATGGAAAATTCTATGCACTTCCACAAGCACCACAACAATTTAAACAATTATTGATGTGTAGTGGATTTGATAATTACTTCCAAATAGCTCCATGTTTTAGAGATGAAGATGCTAGAAGTGATAGATTATATGGAGAATTCTACCAATTAGACTTAGAAATGAGTTTTGCTACAGAAGATGATGTAATAGCTGTAGGTGAAAAAATATTCCATGATACTTTTAAAAACTTTATGAAAGAAGGACAAAAAGTAACAGATATAGCTTTCCCTAGATTAAGTTATAGAGAATCAATGGAAAGATTTGGTACTGATAAACCTGATCTTAGAAACCCACTTGAATTAATTGATTTAAGTGATGTATTTGAAGAAACTACATTCCGTCCATTTAAAGGTGTTACTGTTAAGGGTATTGTAGTTAAGGGTATTGCTGATAAATCTAACTCTTGGTTCAATGAATTAGGTGACTATGCTAAGAGTATTGGTATGGCTGCTGGTATTGGTTACTTTAAAGTAAATGATGATATGACTTTTGTAGGACCAATTGATAAGTTCTTAAGTGAAGACGAAAGAGAAGATTTAATTAAAGTTGGAAAACTTGAAGGTGGAGATGTAATATTCTTCATAGCTGATAGAAGTAATGCTTACAAGTATGCTGGATTAATTCGTGATGAATTAGGTAGAAGATTAGATTTAATTGATAAAAATGAATTTAGTTTCTGTATCGTTAAAGACTTCCCAATGTTTGAGTGGAGTGAAGAAGATGATATGTATATCTTTACACACAACCCATTCAGTATGCCACAAGGTGGAATGGAAGCATTAACTACTAAAAAACCTGAAGAAGTACTTGCATACCAATTTGACTTCGTATGTAATGGTATTGAAATGGCTAGTGGAGCTGTACGTAACCACGACATTGAAATCATGAAGAAAGCATTTGAAATTGCAGGATATGGTGAAGACGAAATTCAAAAGAGATTTAGTGCTTTATATGAAGCATTTAAATATGGTGCTCCACCACATGCTGGTATGGCTCCTGGAATTGATAGAATGTTAATGTTATTATTAGATTCTGATTCAATCCGTGAGACTGTTGCATTCCCACTTACTGCCAGTGGTGCAGATTTAATGATGGGTGCTCCAAATGATGTAACTGAAATGCAATTAAGAGAAGTTCACATTAAAGTTAGAGAAACAAAATAGGTGATATTATGAAGGAAAGAGAAGCTAAAGAGGCAAAAGCTTTAGAAATGTTTAAACATTTAAGAGAATATGTTGGTAAAGAAGTAACATGTACTTATTGGTGGTATGGTGAGAAAGAGGAAGAAACTGCTGATTTAGTAGAACTTTCTGATTTTGCTTATGTTCAAATTGGAACTAAAGATATTCCGTTTGTAAGTAATGGTGTAGCCATTATTGAAATAGCTTCTTCTAATGGAGTGGTATTATATGCAAATCCATATATTGAATATGCTTATAATAGAATGAAAGAAAAAGAAGTAGATTTTTTCAAAGAGAAAGTATTTGGTAAAAGAATAGTTGAACTTGAAAAAAAAGAGAGAGAAGAAGAATATAAAAGAAAGTAGTTTAAAAACTACTTTTTTTATTATATAATTAAATTGAGGTGTTTGTATGAGTAGTAGAAAGAGTATGAGATTACCTATTATTATTACTTTTATAATAATAGCTGTAATGGTATATTTATTTACAAGAATTAAACAAACTGAAGTAATATGTGAAAAGACTTATAACTTTGATTCAGGTATTTCTTTAAAAGAAAAAGTAGTTGCTACATTAGATGGTAAAGAAATAGATAAACTTGATGTTACTAAGACAATTTTATTACCTGAAAAGTATACTAAAGATGAGAGTTATATTATTGATATTAAAAATAATTTAGATAGAACTTTAAGTTATTTAGGAGATAAAGTTAGTTATAGTATTTTAGATGATCGTATTGTTGTAGAAATTACTGTTGATAAGAATGAAGTGGTTTTATTAAAGAATATTAAATTTGAAGATAAAAATATAGTGATTGATTCTAATACTAAGAGTAGTGATGTTGTTACATTAACAGTAGGTGATGATTATACTGATGGGGAATTTATGAAGACTTTAAAAGGTTATGGGTATAGTTGTAAATAATGGATAAAGAATACGATATAGATGGTTTAGTAAGTAACTTAGATTTTAATAGTGGTAGTTTTCAAAATATAAATGGTATGATGCTTACTAATCATGAAATAGAAATATTAGAAAGATATGAAATTCCTTATAAAGAATGTAACAGTTTAAAAGAAGTAATTTATGAAATAGAAGAAGTAATAGGAGATTCTGATATAGTTGATGAAGATTTAGATTATATTTCTTCTACTATTTCTGAGAGAGATTATTATCAAAATACAAATAAGTAAACTAAACTAGAAGTTGAGTGATTCAACTTCTTTTTTATTGTATAATTATGATGTGTAATTTTATAATTACTTTGAAAGAAGGAATATTATGGTTTATTTAGATTATAGTGCAACAACACCAGTCAATGAGGAGGTTATTGAGACTTATTCTCGTGTTTGTAGAGAGTTTATTGGTAACCCTAATTCGTTACATTTATTAGGAGTAAAAGCTAAGGAATTAATAGATGCTTCTACTAATCAAATTGCTTCTATTTTAGGAGTTAAGAGTAGTGAGATTATTTATACTAGTGGTTCTAGTGAGTCTAATAATACAGCTATTAAGGGAGTATGTTTTAAGTATGCTAATCGTGGTAAACATATTATTACTACAGAACTTGAACATTCATCAATTGTAGCTCCATTAAATTATTTAACTAGTTTGGGTTATGAAGTAGACTTTGTTAAACTAGATGAAAATGGATTAGTTGATTTAGAAGATTTAGATAGACTTATGAGAGATGATACAGTACTTGTTACTATTTCATCTGTTAATAGTGAAGTAGGAGTTAAACAAGATTTAAAAGCTATTAGTAAAATAGTTAGAAAGAATCCTAAAACTATTTTCCACAGTGATGTTACTCAAAGTATTGGTAAAGATAAAATTGATTTTAGTTTATTAGATTTAGCTTCTATATCTAGTCAAAAATTCTTTGGTATGAAAGGTATTGGTATTCTTTATAAAAGAGAAGGTTTAATTATTGAACCATTAATTCATGGTGGTAAGAGTACAACAGTATTTAGAAGTGGTACTCCTGCAACTCCATTAATTGCTTCAATAGCTAAGGCATTAAGACTTGTTTATGACAACTATGAAGAAAAATATAAACATGTAGTTGAAATACATGATTACTTAATAGATAAATTAAAAGACTTAGATATTTATATTAATAGTAATTCTTATTGTGTTCCACATGTAGTTAATATTAGTTTAAAAAATATTAAGAGTGAAGTTATGCAACATGCATTAGAAGAATATGAAGTATATGTGTCTACACAAACTGCATGTGCTACTGCAAATTATTCTAAAGCAGTTTATGCAGTTACTCATGATAAAGAAAAAGCTAGTAGAAGTTTAAGAATAAGTTTAGCTTATTTAACTACTAAAGAAGAGATAGATGAGTTTATAAAGGCATTTAGTGAATGTTTATCTAAACTTAGTTTTGGGAGATAATTATGAAGATTGTAAAGATTAGTGCTATATGGTGTGGAGCTTGTTTAATAATGAATAAGGTTTGGAACAAGTTAAAAGATAAAGATATTGAGTTAATTGAATTAGACTATGATATGGATGAAGAAGAAGTAAAAAAATATAATCCAGGAGATGTATTACCTGTATTTATAGTTTTTGATGATGATAAAGAAGTATTAAGATTAACTGGTGAATTTAGTTATGATGAGTTTATTAGTAAATTAAAAGAAGTAGGTGTTTTGCTTGAAGAAAATAATTAGTTTTTGTTTATTATTAGTTATTTTATTATTACCTTTAACAGTTAAGGCAGAAAATAAGGTAACATTATATTTATTTCATGGAGATGGATGCCCTCATTGTGCTGAAGAAATTAAATTTTTAGATAGAATTGAAAGTAAATATAAAAACTTAAAAATAGTAAAATACGAAGTTTGGTACAATGAAGAAAACTCTGAGTTTTTAAAAAATGTTAAGTCTTCATTTGGCGTAGATAATCCGTATGTACCTACAACAATTATTGGTAATACTTTATTTACTGGTTATAGTGATAGTACTGGTTCTAAAATAGAAAGAGCTATTAAATACTATTTAGAAAATGATTATATTGATCAAATAGAAAGAATTAAAAATAATGAGTTTGTAGCTGAAGATTTAAAAGATAATTTCGATAAAGAAGAGAAAAAGACTGATGAGGAAATGACTATTAAAATTCCTTTAATCGGTAAGGTTAATTTAAAAAGAGTATCTTTAATTAGTTCAGCAGTAGTAATTGGTTTAGTAGATGGATTTAATCCATGTGCTATGTGGATATTATTATTTTTAATAAGTGTATTAATAGGAATGAAAAATAGAAAAAGAATGTGGTCTTTAGGATTAACATTCTTAGTAACATCTGCTTTAGTTTATATGTTAATAATGCTATCTTGGATAAGTATAGCAGTTAAAATAACTACAGTAATTTGGGTTAGAAATATAATTGCAGTTATTGCATTAATTGGAGCTATTGTTAATATTAGAAGTTATATTAATAGTAGAAAAAATGGTGGTTGTGAAGTAGTAGATGATAAAAGACGTAAGAATATATTTAATAAGATTCGTAAGTTTACTAGTGAGAAGAGTTTTATATTAGCATTAATCGGAGTTATTGGACTTGCTGTATCAGTTAATTTAGTAGAACTTGCTTGTTCTGCTGGACTTCCACTTGTATTTACAGAATTACTTGCTTTAAATAATGTTAGTGATTCTATGAAATTATTTTATACTTTTATTTATATAGTATTCTTCTTATTAGATGATTTAATAGTATTCTTTATAGCTATGTTTACTATGAAAATAACAGGAATATCTACTAAATATAATAAATATTCACACTTAATAGGTGGAATAATTATGTTATTGATAGGGGTATTATTAATATTTAAACCAGAATGGTTAATGTTTCAATTTAAGTAGTTTACTTATTTATAATTTTTTTGTATAATATAATTTAGAATAGAAGGAGTATTTCATATGGAGAATAAAGAAATGATAACTATACAAAATTCTGATAATTCTACAATGGATGTGGAATTAGTAACATATTTAATTAGTGATGATAAACAAAATAAGTATATTGTTTATTCTAAGGGAGAAAAAACTGGAGAAAATAATGATGAAATAATTTATATTTCAAAATTAATGATTGATAATGGTGCAATGAAAATAAGTGAAATAATTGATGATAGTGAATGGTTAAGTGTTCAACAATTATTAAAAAGGATTGCTAATGCATAGGTGGTGGATTGTATGAGTAGAGAAGAAGAAATTTTAAGAAAAAAAGCAGAGGCTTTTGATCATTACGTATTATTTGAAAAATTAAAAGCAGAAATAATACAATTAGAAAATGAAAAAGTAGAAGAAAATGTATCTGAAGTAGAATTACCACAAGTAGAAGCATCAGTAGAAGAAAATGTTGAATCTGCAGTTGTAACTCCAATTGAACAACCAGTACAAGAAACTGCTGAAGTAGAATTACCACAAGTAGAAGCATCAGTAGAAGAAAATGTTGAATCTGCAGTTGTGACTCCAATTGAACAACCAGTACAAGAAACTGCTGAAGTAGAATTACCACAAGCAGAAACACCAGTAGAAGAAAATGTTGAATCTGCAGTTGTAACTCCATTAATTCAACCAGAAGTTGAAAATGTAAATGAAGTTGTTCCAAGCACACAACCATTAGATCAAACACCACTTGCACCTATTGGAGTTGAACTTCCAAATGTTGAAGAAAAACCAATTGATAAAGAGGTTTATGTAAAAACAGATGTTAATGAAGCAAGAGCAATCTTAATTAATGCTGCTCAAAGTGAAAAACTTAGAAATTCAAAAGCAGCAAATAAGGTTACTGTATTTGGACAAGAAACTGTTGAAGTACCAGTAGAGT
>Ga0310786_10008610_pt1 | contig 13073 bp, 9 predicted proteins | sample AusTroGonzalo_MG_FD_203881 | JGI IMG/M metagenome (GOLD analysis project Ga0310786, IMG submission 203881) | Bovine rumen microbial communities from tropical cattle in Woodstock, Queensland, Australia - Gonzalo_03 (v2) (version 2) | ecosystem: Host-associated > Mammals > Digestive system >... | reverse complement strand
GCTTTTCATCACTTTCTTATTACCTTTGTGGCTGCAATGAGAGTACTGATAGTAAATACGAGCGAACAGGCGGGTGGGGCAGCCGTTGCTGCCAACCGACTGATGCACGCACTTAATAATTATGGTGTAAAGGCGAAGATGCTGGTACGCCAGAAATCAACCAACGAGATTACGGTTGTGGGACTGCAGGGCTGGTGGCGCCAGCGCTGGCACTTTTTGTGGGAGCGACTGGTGGTGCTGCTTCATCTGCATGGCAACCGTCAGCGACTGTTCGAGTTGGATATAGCTAATGCTGGCACGGACATCACACGTTGTGAGGAGTTTAAGGAGGCCGACATCATTCATCTGCACTGGATTAACCAGGGCATGTTGTCGCTGGGCGACATCAAGAAGATTCTGCGATCGGGCAAGCCGGTGGTGTGGACCATGCACGACATCTGGCCTGCCACGGCTATCTGTCACCTGACGCTGGGCTGCAACAACTTCCGTACTGGCTGCAAGAACTGTAAATACCTGCCTGGCGGTGGGGGCAACAACGACTTGGCAGCGCGTGTGTGGAAGCGCAAGCAGGCCATGCTGGCACAGGGTAACATCACGTTTGTGGCTTGCAGCAAGTGGCTGGAGCAGGAGGCGAAGAGCAGTGCGCTGCTGCGTGGACAGACCATCACGAGCATTCCTAATCCTATTGACTTAACGGTGTTCTGTCCTGGCAGTCGAGAGGAGGCTTGCCAGGCTGAGGGACTGCCTTTCGACAAGAACCTGATATTGTTTGTTTGTCAGCGCGTGACGAATCCGCATAAGGGCATGCAGTATCTGATTGATGCCTGCAGGAAGTTGGCCGAGGAGAAGCCTGAGATGAAAGAGAATACGGGTGTGGTGATCCTGGGTGGTCATGCCGACGAGGTGGCCGATGCCTTGCCATTCCCTGCCTATCCCCTGGGTTATGTCAGCGATCGTCAGCGTATTGTCCGCATCTATCGTGCAGCCAGCATGTTTGTGTTGCCTTCGCTCAGCGAGAACCTGCCTAACACCATCATGGAGGCCATGGCCTGCGGTGTGCCTTGTCTGGGCTTCCGCGTGGGTGGCATCCCTGAGGAGATTGACCATAGAAAGAATGGCTATGTGGCCGATTATCAATCGGTTGATGACCTGGCCAAGGGCATCGACTGGATTCTGAACGAGGCCGATCGCGAGGCGCTGAGTGCCGAGGCGGTGAAGAAGGTGCGTCATCACTATGCCACGCAGCAGGTGATGGTGCGATATATAGAAGTTTATCAACAGGCCTTGGCCCAGAAACACTTAAGATTATGATACGATTGACGGTTGTTACCATTACATATAACGCTGAGGCGGTGCTGCAGCGCACGCTGCAGAGTGTGCTCCGTCAGACGTACGAGGGTGTGGAGCACCTGATTATCGATGGCGCGTCGAAGGACGGCACACTGAAGATGGCGGAGGACTATAAACGCGAGTCGGACCAGTCGGACCGTGGCCATAAGGTGATTATTAAGTCGGAGCCCGACCGTGGTATCTACGACGCCATGAACAAGGGCCTGGCTCAGGCCTCGGGCGACTATATCGTGTTTATGAATGCGGGCGACTGCTTTCCTAAGGATGATACCTTGGAGCAGGTGGTGCGCCGCTGCCGACTGACGGAATGTCCTTCTGATGAGTTGCCTGGCGTGCTCTATGGACTCACCAATATTGTTGATGACGAGGGACGCTATCTGCGTCCACGCCGACTGCAACCGCCCTCGCAGCTCAACTGGCGCTCGTTCCGCCATGGCATGCTGGTGTGTCATCAGGCCTTTTATGCGCGTACGGACATTGCGAAGAATCTGCCCTATGATGTGCGTTATCGCTTCTCGGCCGATGTGGACTGGTGTATCCGTGTGATGCGCGAGACGGAGCGTATGGGTCTGCCATTATATAATATAGGTATGGTGGTGGCCAACTTTACGGAGGAGGGTGCTACCACGAAGAATCATAAGGCTTCGCTCAAGGAGCGTTTCGACGTGATGCGTCGCCATTATGGCTTGCTGAGTACGGTGGCCATGCACGCTTGGTTCGTCGTTCGCTCGGTGGTTCGAAAATAAGTTGAAAGGAATATATGTGGGCTTTGCAACGGAGGTTTGTTTGTGGCGTCATGGGACTGCTGTGCTGCTGTCTTGGCGCCTCGGCTCAGGGCGAGACTGTTGACGATGTGATGCAGCATGTGCCCATGGCCACTACGCTGGTGCTGCGTGCCAGTGGCGTGAAGAGTCAGTCGGACACATGGGCCGAGTTTCTGGCGTCAACGGGTGCTTCCTATCTGCTGGCCACGGGTGTCACCTACAGTCTGAAGCACAGTGTCAGGGAATGTCGACCTGACGACAGCGACCAGCGCTCGTTTCCTTCTGGTCATGCCACCTATGCCTTTGCTGGTGCCACGGCCTTGCGCCATGAATATGGGCATCTGTCGCCATGGGTATCCATTGGGAGCTATGGACTGGCCACGCTGGTGGCTGCCGACCGTGTGCGTCGCCATCGCCACTATACGCACGATGTCTGCGCAGGCGCTGCCATCGGATGGCTGAGCACGGAGCTCACCTATTATATAAAAAAGAAGTATATCAAGTCCGACCGTGTCGACGTGGCTTTCACGGGTCAGTCGTTCTCTTTATCGCTTCGTTGGTGAAGGGGGATGTGCATCGGAGGAATAAAAAATACCTGAAAACAGTATGAGACTATTATTTGATATCGAGTATCAGACTATGTTCGGCGAACAGCTGGTGATGAACATCGTGGGCGACGGACCAAAGCCCGACCAACTGGCCATGTCGACGGTGGACGGCCTGCACTGGACGGCGGAGCTGATGTGGCCCAAACGGTGTGAGAGTTGTCTGGACTATTACTATAGTGTGGTGCGTGGCGACAGGGAGGTGCGCCATGAGTGGCTGGTGGAGCCGCATCGACTGGAACTGACGGCTGTGAAGGGGGCACTCTATCGCATCTTCGACCATTGGATTGACATTCCTGATGATAGTTATATGTACTCGTCGGCCTTCACCGATTGTGTGATGACGCACGAACGTGGCATGAGTCCTGATACCGACTATCAGCGCACCATCCGACTGAAAGTACGTGCACCGCAGTTGCGCTACGGCGAACGTCTGGCACTGGTGGGCGAGTCGGCCTACCTGGGTGTGTGGGACAGCGCAAGGGCGTTGCCGATGTACGAGCACGACTGCCACGAGTGGGTGGTCAGTCTGGATGCCGACTGCCTGACGGAGGTGACGCAATATAAGTTTATCATCCTGGGAAAGGGCATGATGTGGGAGGATGGTGCCAACCGCATCCTGAAAAAGCCTGAGATGCAGGCTAACGAGGTGGTGGTCTATGAGCTTCAGCAGGCACGCTTCGGCATTCCTCAGTGGAAGGGGGCTGGCACGGTGATTCCTGTGTTCTCGCTTCGCAGTGAGGGGAGCTTTGGCGTGGGCGACTTCGGCGATCTGAAGATGATGGTGGACTGGTGTGCCAAGACAGGTCAGAATATTCTGCAGATTCTGCCCATCAACGACTCAACTATCTCGCACACCTGGCAGGACTCGTATCCTTACAACTCCATCAGTATCTATGCTCTTCATCCGCAATATGCCGACCTGCGACAGTTGCCTGCCATCAAGGACGAGGCGCTGAAGGCGAAATTCGAGGCGCTGCGACAGGAGTTGAATGCCCTGCCGCAGATTGACTACGAGCGCATGATAACGGCAAAGATGGACTATCTGCGTGCCATCTTCCAGCAGGAGGGAGCCACGATGAAGCGTCGTACCACCTATAAGCGCTTTGTGGCCGACAATCGTCAGTGGCTGGAGCCTTATGCGCGCTTCTGTTTCTATCGCGATAAGTATGGCACGGCCACGTTCTCGGAATGGCCCACTCGTCTGCCCAAGGCGGATGCGAAGGTAATGGATTTCTGGTATTTCGTGCAGTATGTTCTCGACCAGCAGATGCGTGGGGCACACGAGCATGCCCGCAAAAACAGGGTGATCCTGAAGGGCGACATCCCCATCGGCATCAGTCGCGATGGCGTGGAGGCGTGGGTGGAACCGCGTTACTTCAACCTCAACGGACAGGCGGGTGCACCGCCCGATGCCTTCTGTGAGGACGGACAGAACTGGGGCTTCCCTACCTACAACTGGGACGAGATGCTCAAGGACGACTGTTCGTGGTGGGTGCGTCGCTTCCGCAAGATGGCTGAGTATTTCGATGCTTATCGCATTGACCATGTGCTGGGCTTCTTCCGCATCTGGGAGATTCCTATGCCCGAGAAGTCGGGCCTCCTGGGACAGTTTGCGCCTGCCCTGGGCATGAGTCGCGAGGAGATTGAGGCTTATGGCATCTATGGTCATCTGGACGATCTGTTCCTCCTCGACCATAAGCGCAACGATCGCTGGCATCCACGTATCTCTATCCAGTCGAAGCCTGCGTTCCAGCAGTTGCGCGACGACGAGAAGGCGTGCTTCAATCACTTATACAACGATTATTTCTATCATCGCAACAACCAGTATTGGTATAACGAGGCCATGAAAAAGCTGCCTCGCCTCACGCAGGCCACGCGCATGCTGGTGTGTGCCGAAGACCTGGGCATGGTGCCCGAGTGTGTGCCCTGGGTGATGAACGAGTTGCGCATCCTCTCGCTCGAGATTCAGTCGATGCCGAAGGATCCGCAGGTGCGCTTTGGTCAGTTGCCCTTCTATCCTTATCGTTCGGTGTGCACCATCTCTACGCACGACATGCCGACGCTCCGCCAGTGGTGGGACGAGGATGAGGCACGCACGCAGGACTATTATAACAGCGAGTTGCACTACGAGGGTGTGGCGCCGCATCCCATGCCAGCCGACTTATGTAAAGGGGTGGTGGCGCGCCATCTGATGTCGCCTTCCATGCTCTGCCTGCTGTCGTTGCAGGACTGGCTGTCCATCGACGAGCATCTTCGCTTGCCCGATGCCAATGCCGAACGCATCAACATCCCTGCCAATCCGCGTCACTACTGGCGCTATCGCATGCACCTCACCATTGAACAACTGCTCAATGCCAACGAGTTTAACCGCGAGGTGATGATTCTGATAAAACAAGGAGGCAGGTAATTTTGACCAAATATGTTCTTGTATGTGTTAAGAATGTAAATAATCATCAACAATAATAATATATTAAAATTCAAAAAATAAAATAAAAATATCAGCTCATTTAGGGCTGATATTTTGTTGTTTTAGTCAATTTATTTAACTTTGTTGCGCGTTTTAATCATCTCTTTTTAAGGAGATATGCATTTGTCTAATTTAATTGTTCTTTAGATTGACTCTCTAATTGAACACCTTGGCCATTTGCAATAATAACCAATGATACTAAAAACTAATGTTAGAAAACACTCAAGGGTTTGTAAATGATGCAAGCCACGCCGTAGGCGTATCTTCTCCCCAAAATATACAATGGTATATTGCTGTAGTTAGGCTTAATACCGAGAGGTCGTCAAGTAAAAAACTTGCAGCCCTTGGGTATGAAGTCTTTCTTCCTGTTCAGAAAGAGGTTTGTTTGTGGAAAAATGGCCGGAAACGTTTGTGTGAGCGCGTACTTTTTCCTGGTATTATTTTTATTCGCCTAACGGAAGAACAGAGAAGAATAGTCGTTGCTTTACCTTATATAGATCGTTTTATGGTGAACCGTTCTGGATTGGTGAATTCATATAACCGTCATCCATTAGCGATTATTTCGGATGAGCAAATTGAGCAGCTAAAATTGTTAATGTGTAAATCCAATTCAGATATATCTGTAAATGCTTCAAATCTAAAGATTGGAGATAAGGTTAGAGTTGTTCGTGGCGATTTGATTGGATTGGAAGGCCATGTTTGTCGGAATCGAAATGGTCATAGTTGCCTTGCGATTATATTGGACAATATTGGCTGCGCAACAGTAAAGATCTCTTTAGACGATATTGTTCAGATTTGAAATCAGTTGTTATGGGATGTTAAAAACGTTTCCACAAAGATAATTCCTAATTAGAATAAACTAAAAATGAAAACTAAGTTATTACTAACACTGGCAATCACATTACTACCGCTATGTGTTGGAGCACAAGATAATGAGGCAGATGAAAAAAAGAAAGCCTTAGAGTTTCTCCAAAAGAATATGAATGGATGTTATTCATTGAAGAGCGATAATCTATCACGTTATTACTCATATATGAAAAACATATTTGAGGAGAAATGGTTCTATTCAAACGATCAGTTTCGCTCTGAATATAGGTCTGCATTGAATGCTTTTCCTTATACTCCAACAGAATGTGATACTGTATATGACAAAAACAGTGTTACCATGACCTATTTACAGGATAATATTGAACTCGCATACAAAATGTGGAAGCGCAATAGCCATGCAACCTCCTTTGAAACATTTTGTAATTATGTGCTTCCATACAGAATAGGTTATGAACCTATTTCAGATTGGAGAGCGTATTATATTGAAAGGTATGGTGATGCGGTGAAGTTGTATTTTAGTAAGCAACACAATTATTACTATGTATACGGTATCCACAATAGACTGAACAGAGGGTTTAATGGAGCCGTTTATTATCCTTCTGGCCCCATACCAGAATTTTCCCTAAAAGACCTTGTATCAGTAAAACTCGGTAACTGTGAGTCATACTCAAATCGTACTGTTGCCCAATTACGTGCCTTTGGAATTCCGGCAACTGTTGACTTTGTTCCCCAATGGGGAAATCGTTCCATGGGACATTCATGGGCGGTGATGTTTGTTGATGATGACTATACATTGCCTGTAGGCGTAAATGAAACGCTTGGGTCTCATTTTGACGAACGGGCTGAGTTAACTATGCCAAAGGTTTATCGTCAGACATTTGCAATTCAGGATTGGTTGAAAGATTTCTGTAAGGATGAAGGCCAAAACACTCCAGATTTCTTGAAAGGTCAGAGAGTCATAGATGTGACGGATAAATATGTGGAGACATCAGACGTAATTGTTCCAGTCAAGGATGACAAATGGATAAAGAATTCAAAATGGATATATATTGCTGCTTTTAACAACCGTCAATGGGTTCCTGTATATTTCTCAAAAAACAATGGAAAAGAGGTCGTGTTCCATAAGATGGGACGTAATATCATGTATATTGCATTTTGTTATGACGAGTTCGGACGTCGTCATTATGCAACCAATCCATTTCTCCTAGATGGTGATGGCCATGTGAGGTATCTTGAAGCAAAGAATGATAAAGTGCACGATATTACAGTTACACGAAAATACTGGGAATCTGATGCCTTAAAACAATATAATCGCCAGATTGAGGGTGGAAAGATTGTTGTTTCAAATGATTCTGATTTCAAGGACTCGCTTATTGTGTCAGAAGTAGCAACGATAAATGAGAATCGTTTTCATACGTTCCCGTTAGCCTATTCTGGAGCTTTCAAATATTTGAAATATTGGTCACCACGAAACTCGTATGGAAACATTGCAGAGATTGAACTGTATGACGATCAGAATAGACTAATCAGACCGCTGCGTAGTTGGGGAGGAGCCAATGCATGGGTAGAGCATAGTGCACAGAAAGTGTTTGATGGTGATGTTCTTACCTCTTATAGTAGAATGCATCCGGATGGCGCATGGGCTGCAGTAGAGTTGCCTCAAAGTGTCCACATATCCAAATATAGAATACATCCGCGCACAGATGGAAATGCGATTTATTCAAATAACGTTTATCAGTTGTTGTATTGGAAGGATGGCAAATGGATGCTGTTGGATGAAAAAAATGGGGATCAGATGGACAGCCTGACTTTTCAGAATGTTCCAGAGAATGCATTGTTACTACTCCACAATAAGACGCAGGGAACAGAGGAACGTGTATTTACCTATGAGGGAGGTAAGCAGATATGGTGGTAGGATTAAGGTTCGTTTTTGTTGTTCTGTGGTATACCCTTTGCGTGTTCGCATGCATTGACACGAAGTGGTTTGTATATCCTTCCCTGTCTCAAACATTATTGCCGTCTGTTGTTGCGATATTAATGGTAATAATATGTACGGCTTACCATTGTCTGCATAAAGAAACGTTTAGGTGGAACCGCATCCAAGTCTTTGCTTTAGTCTGGATTGTATATGTTCTTCTTCATGGGCTGATGATTGTGTCGCCTGAACAATACAAACAAATGTATTTGGTGGGTCATTTGCTTTTGTTAGTTGGTCTTATTGCTTCACTTCGTTCTGGTCTGATAAATAGAAACCATCTGGTCAATGGAGTATTATTGATTGTGGGTATTCATGTACTATACCTCACACTTCAACGTTTTGGTTTTATGTCCTCCAGTAATCCTTATTTCGAGTTAACGGGAGCCGACGAAAATCCTAATGTCACGGCTATTGCTATTTCAATAGGCATTCCATTCATTTTGTGTAGGATAAAAGGGGAAAAGAAACTGTGGTGGTACGTTGTGTTGTTGGCTCTTTGTTTTGTTTGCCTCTTGGCTTTGAAATGTCGAACGGCCTATGTGGGAATTACCTGCGTGTTTCTTTTCTGGTTATTTGGGAAATTGTGGCAGGGAAATAGTAAAGTCAGAGGCAATAAACTTCGATGGGCCTTACTGATACTCATATCCATTTTCGGTGTCTTCGCATTTGCAAAGATGTATTCGTGGAAAAAAGATTCTGCAGACGGACGTCTGTTTATATGGCAGCGCTGCTGTGAGATAATCACAGAAAAACCTCTTGGCATGGGGTATGGATTGTATGAGCACAGTTATAATTTATATCAGGCGCATTTTTTTGAGACTCATGAAAATGCCCGACTGGAGAGCGAATTAGCGACAGCTTCTGGTAGTGCCTATAATGATGTGCTTGAGCATGGCGTTCAGGGCGGTGTTGTTGGAAGCCTATTCTTTCTTTTATTCTTGCTCATGTTGATTCGAATTGCTATTCGTTCTCGAAATAGCTTGTTGTCGTATGTTATGATGGCAATCCTTGTGATGTCATTGATTAATAGCATTTGTTATTCTATTACGCCTTGGCTTCTTACGGTTGTTGTCGCAGCAATGATTGGTGAAGAGGATAATTCGATAAAAAGCAAAAAGCATTCTCTTCTATGTCAGCTCGCCTTTGTTCTTTTTGCTGTTTGTTTCCTGGGTAGAAATATTTTGATGACGAAATCTCAGATGATGCTTAATAGCTATAAGAGTCATCATGTGGAAGATGTCAAATTAGTAAAAAGTCTCTATCCTAATATTGGAACTTCAGAGGCCTACTGGCGATATCTTGCATCATGTAACGAGGTAATGAATGAATACAGGTCAGCATCAGAATGTTATGATGAGGCCTTGAAATATACCTCAGCGCCCTCGTTGATTTATAAATCAGCTATGTGCAAAGAAAAGTGTGGGGATATTGATAAAGCCATTGACAGGTTGAATATTGCATGTAATATGCTTCCAGGAAAGCTCTCGTATAAGTATTCTTTAATGACGATGTTCCTGAATCTGGGAGATGTTAATCGAGCAAAGGAAATTGCCCAAAGGATTCTTGTTACTCCCGTAAAGAATGCTTCGGAAAAATCCTTGTTTATTATAGATAAGGCAAAAGAGGTGGTTGAACAATAAAAAAATTATGCGCATAACAATAATACTAAAAACATTTAAAACTAACAGTATGAGAAAAAAACTATTTATCACAGCCCTAACGTTTATGGTTACATCGGGCTGTTTTGCGGGCATCTTCCCCTTCTCAGAACAAGAAGAGTGGATTTATGCCGAAAATGCTGAAGCGTTGAATTTCCGAGGAAATGCTGTCGGAAGTGATGCGCTGGAAGAGTTGGTACAAAAGTATTGTGTACTGACAAGTGATGCTGGTTTCCTAAAGAAACTGTTCGTAGAACGTGAAATTAGGAAGGCTACCTATGACTACATGGACTATAAGCCATGGGACAAGATGCTTTGTAAACAAAGAATTGATAGTCTCTATCAAGACTCTATTAATGCCAGACTTATTCCATATAACCCTTCTGTTGCAGGCGAGGTTATCACTATGGCGGTACGTTTGTCAAAATCAGTCGGCGCTTCACCAGAGACAAAAGGCAGGATAGTGGCGCTTGGATTAGATGTAGCCAGACGGAAAAGACTTAATCCTAATTACTTTTACGACAAGGAGATTATGGACAGCCTTCGAACATTCTTGAAAAAGGATCAGCTGGTTCGTATTCTTGTGACGAAGAATAGTGATGCGGCAAAACAAAAAGCCGTGAAATCTTGGGAGAACGCTGTTCGCGAAGGACTTGTAGTGGATGAGGATAGTGTAGATGCCATAGATAAAGCTCGAGATTATTACACCAGCGAAGGTGTCATTAACGACCTGTACGTAGGTCATGAGTCTGCGCGTATGAAAAATCTGTCGGCTCTGTGGAAACGCCAGCCGTTGCTTGTTCGTATGGATGGTGCCATTCAAAGAAAAGCAGATTTGAAGAATAGAAAAGAGGAAGAAAGTAAAACAGATAATAACCTAGAATGGTAATATGATGAAAAAGAGTTTCTTTATATCATTGATGGCGTTGGCTTCAATTGTCCTGCCATTGCCAGCAAATGCCCAAATTGATAAGAGTGAAATACAAGAGGCTATTAATGTTCTTCGTGGAATGTCTTTGGACCATACTCCAGAATGGGCTGTCGAGCGATTAAAGTCTGTTGATGATTCGACATTTGCTCCTTTGGCAAGCAATGCACTTGCGATGGCTTATCTAACAGGAACTGGCGTAGCTCAGGATTCTGCAACGGCTGTTGCTTATTTTGAGAAGGCTGCAAATTTAGGCTATTCCAAGGCCTTTCATAATTTAGGCATGCTGCAGAAGAATGCATCTTATGGCTCACAGAATTTTCAGAAGGCAGTTGAATATTTTGAGAAGGGAGCGCAAGCAGGTGCACCAATATGCAACTATGATGCTGGCTATATGTATTATAAAGGCCTTGGCTGTCAGCAAGACTATGTACGTGCGATAGAATACTTTAAGAAGGGTGCACACAATAGTCCTTCATGTCAGTATATGTTGGGCCTTTGTTATCGTAATGGATATGGCGTAGAGGCTGATGAGGAAATAGCTAAAGCATATTTGGAGAAGGCATCTTTGGCAAATTACCGATATGCCATAGAGGAGACCCTTCGTGAAGATGCTGAGGTGCAGCCTTCGATTAGTGTTAATGCAGACCTTGTTCCAGAAACAATGCCTGAGTCTGAATTATTCTTAGAAAGTACAGATGATCTCTCAGGAGTCTATCGTGGCGTGGTTGCTACTTACGACTGGAGTGGCAATCATGTTGTGAAGGAACAGAATCTGGAAATTCAATTCCGTAAAGCTGATGATAGCTATTATGGTTTGTGGATTCAGGAAAAAGATACAATTTCTTTTTCTGCAGTTATCGAAGAAGACGGTCTTCTGAGATTCTGTAATACCCAAATGTTCATGTCCGACCGATACATTGAGGGTAAAAAGGCTGAATATATTTTCGAGGACGCATCATTGGCTCTTCTTAATAACTCTCTTTCAGGAGGTTTGCGACTTTATTCTATGACTCAGATGGAGCCTCAACGCCCCATGTATCTGTCTTTGAATAAGGATGGTGAGGATTCAGAAAATGCTGATAAATACGTTTGTCACCTTTCGGCCTATCCTGTGGATGGTACAAACCAGGTTGAGGTATGCTTTAAGATGCCAGAGGATGTAAATTCGGCCTCAATCTATATGAGTACTCCAAACGGCATGACAGCCAAGAGTTACAAATTGGGAGGCTTGCAGAAGGGAACTCATCGCTTTGTCATATCAACCAATCTTAAGAAGGGTATTTATGCCGTTACTTTGTTTGCAGATAAATACCATGGTCAAACCTTAATTATGTTAAAATGATGAAAAGAATTTTGTTGCTAATATTTCTTTTAGTAAATTTGCAACTTACAATGCAGGATGGAGACTTGCGTGTTTCTTTGGCCTCAATATCAGCTCAGTCGTATATGTATGAGGAGTTGCCAGAGGTTGAAGTGATTGGTAATCTCCGTGACTGTCCATGGGGATGTGGTACACGTCTTTGTAAAACGGAAATGGATGTGCATGAGCAAAATTGTGATTTGAGAATGGTGGAATGTCCTAGTTGTCATCAGAAAGACTACAAAAGTAGGATAGACAATGGTTGGCACCAATGTGGTAGTTCGTCGAATAACGAAGAATCTAACACCGGTGGCGGAGGTGGCGGTCACTCTGGTGGTGGTGTTGGTCACGTCGATGGTGGTGGAAACTTTGGCGGCTGGGGGAGTGACACAGGTAGTAGTTGGTCCTCAACGCTTTATAGTCCAATGTATAACGAAACAATGGTACCTAATTATAAATTTCCAAAAGAATGGAAAGGGCAGTTGCCAGATGGGTTCGCATGCTATATTTGTTGTATGGAATATATATACAATATACAACGTTCCACTCCGGATTACTATAATAATACTCTTATCAATGGTACTGAACGATATGCGTATCAAAGGGTCTTATATAAATTTGATTATGTAGATTTAACCCGTCAAGATGATTTTCGGGGAGTATATCCTTCGTCTGCGGGTGTTCTTCTATCCCTTGAAGATTTTCAATATGTTGAAATCGGGAAGAATGATATTAGAAGTTATCTTGATTCCCAATATTTAATTATTTTGTGCTCAACGACTTATATTGGTCCATCTGTGTTAGCCCATGCGGTGCTTGTTATTGGTTACGACAATAATAATAATTTTATTGTTGTCGATCCTGCAAATGGTAAAATTACAAAACAAAAAGATGACGGTGATTACGTTTCAATTATAGCAATATCTCCAAAAAACATTTATATAAACAAATAAATATGACTATGAACAAGATTTTAGCAATACTAATATATGTATTTTGTATACAAACAATGAATGCGCAGACAACACTGAGCATCAACTTCTTAAAAAGTAACAAATGGATGATAATTAAAGATGGTGTTGAAGATGGAAAAAAAGACACGACAGTCATCTCTTTTGATAGTAAGAAA
>Ga0310786_10008608_pt1 | contig 13074 bp, 9 predicted proteins | sample AusTroGonzalo_MG_FD_203881 | JGI IMG/M metagenome (GOLD analysis project Ga0310786, IMG submission 203881) | Bovine rumen microbial communities from tropical cattle in Woodstock, Queensland, Australia - Gonzalo_03 (v2) (version 2) | ecosystem: Host-associated > Mammals > Digestive system >... | reverse complement strand
GTAAGTCAGCGAGTCCTGTAGTCGCGAGAGGCTTATCAAGCTCTCGTTGTTCACCTCGCGGTCCAGGTTGCGCTTAGCTTTCTCTATCAGCATGTTGATTTGCTTCAGCCGCTTCAGGTACCACACAGCGCTGGAGAGGAACAGGCGGAAAATCATATCGACGTAGTCGGTGAACCCCTCGTTACGCTTCTGTTGGAACGACACGAAGTCAATCATCATGTTCGTCTCGTAGTAGCAGACGGTGATGGTGACGTCGCGCTTGTGGATGATACCCAGCGGCACAGTCGTATAAGGCGTGCGCGAGCGTACCTCTTTAACATAAGGTATACGCAGAATGATGAGCATCCAGCCGTCGTCGTACTCATAGCGGGCACGCTCGTCGGTATCGCTGATGTCCGACATGAAGTAGTCGGGAATGTTGAATCGCTGCTCCAGCTCGTGCTGGTCGTCTTCAGTTGGACACGTTACCTGTATCCAGCTGTTGGGCTGCCACTCTGAGAGTTGGGTCAGTCCGCCTTGGGTGTTCCAGTAGGTCTTCATTGTGCTAATCCTTTTTTAGTACGAAGTACGAGGTACAGAGTACGGGGTACGAGGTACGACAATTAATTTGCGGCAAAGGGGATTAGCAGCCTTTTCCGCTCCATTCCCCCGCCGTCACGAATCGTAATTATCCGCCGGGTAGTCGTCCATAATTCTTGATATTTTTTGTTCGATACTTGAATTTTGGTGCAAAGGTAAAGTAAATTAAGCAAAATACACAATTTTTAATGTTAATCAAATAAAAAAACTACAGAATTTCCATTTATTCAAGGCCTTTCAAATCAGCTATGCTTCTAATTTTGCCTACCTGTTGCAAATGAAATCTGGTATCAAAGACCAAGTCGATGCATGTGAAATGTTCATGTGTGATTTGTAGTTCTATTGTCGATCCACAGAGTATTGTTGTGATTTTATATTTACACGAGAAAATGTGGGAAATGGGGTAAAAAGTTTATAGTCTATAAACTCAACGTTTATCGGCTAAAAACTGCCAGTTTATCGGCTTCAAACTACCAGTTTGTCGGCTTTAAATTCGAAAAGTGATTTTAGGGGGCAAATTATTAATTTGATTATTTTGTGGTTTCGGGAAAAATCATTACTTTTGTGCCCTAAAAGTGAATGAATGTAGAGGCAGCTATAGTTCAAAAAGTAATGAAAAGACGACTGCTTTACCTCTTGCGTATCTATTTGGTGACGCTATTGGCGTTCATCGCGCAGAAGTTAGTTTTTCTGTTTGTTTGTGGTGACGGCCAGCCGGTTGAGACAGCTGACGTGATGTCGGTAGTGGCTCATGGGCTGACGCTCGACCTGTCTACTGCACTTTATTTCTTAGCTTTCCCATTAGTGGTGACGGCAGTAAGCCTGTGGCTGAATGGGCGATGGCAACAGTATGTGTTAAGAGGCTACTGCATAGTTGTGGCTGTAATGTTGGCATTGGCTTTGACTGCAGATGTGGCACTCTATCCCTACTGGGGCATGAAACTGTCGTCGGCATGTCTGACTTATCTGGACCAGCCCGGTGGCCTGTTTCAAAGTGTCTCAGCTTGGCAGCTGGTGGGAACGTTGATGACGTGGGCGGTAGTGGCAGTAGTGATATTATGTTTATACGGAAAGGTACAACCTGCAGTTTTAAGTATAAAGGGATTAAAATCCAGACTTTGGGCTACGGCGGTGTGTGTGGTGACTGCCTTGCTGACGGTAATAGGTATCAGGGGTGGCCTTACAGAATCCACTACCAATGTAGGTCAGGCTTTCTTCTCACAGCGGCAGTTCCTTAATCACGCGGCGGTGAACCCCGTGTTCAACTTCTTCTATTCACTGAGCCACACGGCTGATGCCTTGTCGCAGTACCATTTCTTCGACAGCGACGACGAAGCACACAACATGGCACAAACCATCTACACAACAACGAGTGTTGATAGCGACACGCTGCTGTGTACGACGCGTCCCGACGTGCTTGTTATTCTCTTGGAAGGAGCTGGCGAGCAGTTTGCCGAAGTCATGCCACGATTACAGCAACTGAAGCGGGAAGGTATCTATTTTTCACGCTGCTATGCCAATTCATGGCGTACCGACCGCGGAACGTTGTGCGCGCTGAGTGGCTATCCCTCGTTCCCTACACTCTCGGTGATGAAGATGGGCGACAAGTGTGGCACGCTGCCCTCAGTGGCTCGGACACTTGCCGACAAGGGTTACACCACAAGCTACCTCTACGGTGGCGACATCAACTTTACCAACATGCGCGGGTATTTGGTGGCTACAGGCTGGCAGCACATAGCTGACATGAATGACTTTACTCGCCAGCAGCAACACACGGCTAAATGGGGCGTTCGCGACGACATCACCTTCCAGCGTCTTTACGACATGATGGTCAGCAAAACTCAATCCAACAACTCCCCAAACGACCAAACGACCAAACGACCAAACGACCAAACTTCGAATCTGTGGGGCTTTTCTACCCTGAGCAGTCACGAACCTTGGGACGTGCCAGTTAGCAGGATGGATGACGAGGTGCTGAATGCTTTCAGCTACTTGGATGACTGCTTGGGCGACTTCGTGGAACGTATTAAGAAGACGCCGCGTTGGCAGAACCTGCTCATTGTGATAACAGCCGATCATGGTATAAACCACGGTGACATTAACCCGCAGAAACCTTTGCTGAAGAACCACATTCCCATGCTGTGGATAGGTGGTGCCATAAGGCAGCCGCGGGAAATTAACACCATTTGTAATCAAAGTGACTTGCCTGCCACATTGTTAGGTCAGCTGAATTTGGACCATCGTGACTTTACTTTCAGCCGCGATGTGCTCTCATCCACCTATACCTATCCCACCGCCATTCACAACTACAACCATGCCCAATGGCTACTGGACTCTACTGGCCACGTTCTTTACGACCTTGATGCCAAAAAGGTACTCCTTGGCGAAGGCGGTAATCAAGAAGGGCTGCTCAAACTGAGCAAGGCTATCCTGCAAAATGCTGCGAACGACCTCAGAAATAGATAGGGCGATTTACCTTGTCATAGTAGTTCGGGTAGTTGGTACAGTCGTGTACTGTTACTGCCCTTGATGAGTATGCAATAGCCTTCGGGCCGTTCGGCGGCCAGCATGGCCTTAACCTCGTCGACGTCAGCAAATGTGCGGCTACCCTGCGGGGCTACCTGTGCAAACTCGCTGCCCACGAGCCATACTTGTTCAAGCTGCATCTGCTGAAGCAGATCAGCTATCTTCTCATGCTCCTTTTGGCTCGACTTACCCAATTCGCGCATGTCGCCTAAGATGACCATCTTGTGCATGGCATTGAGCTGTTCAAAGTTTTCGAGTGCAGCCCGCATACTCGACGGGTTAGCATTGTAGGCGTCCACAATAAGGCGGTTGTGAGCAGTGACGGTGAGCTGCGAACGGTTGTTCGAGGGCTTGTACTGCTCTAAGGCTTGACAGATATCGGCGGGACTGACGGCAAAATTCAAACCCACGGCGATGGCAGCCATGAGGTTATTGATGTTGTAGTTGCCAATGAGCTGTGTCTGTACCTCATACCACTGCTCCTGCTCGCCACGATCTTCAAGGTCGACGTCGGACTCGCGCCAGCGGAAGCGCAGCATGGGATTGCCGTCTTCAGCAGGAAGTACTTCACCACAGGTGCAGGTATTAGCGCTCTCAGGATTAGCACTATAGGGTGACACCCACGCTGTGTCGGGTATCATGTCCACCAGTCGGTCATCATCGGCATTAAGAAAGATGAGCGACTCGCCGCGACGGCCTAAATAGTCGTAGAGCTCGCCCTTGGTCTTGGCCACGTTCTTCAGCGAGCCGAAGCCCAGCAGGTGTGCGCGCCCCACGTTGGTGATGAGACCGCATGTTGGCTCGGCGGTTTCGGCCAGCGTGCGAATGTCACCAGGGTGGCTGGCACCCATCTCAATGACGGCTATCTCGTGCTCGGCTGTCAACCGGAAGAGCGTCTTGGGCACGCCTACGTCGTTGTTGAAGTTACCCTGTGTATAGAGCACATTGTATTTCTTACCGAGCACGGCGGCTATCAGTTCTTTGGTGGTGGTCTTGCCGTTGGTGCCAGTAATGGCAATCACAGGAATCTGGAACTGACGACGGTGCTCACGGGCCAAGTCCTTAAGTGTCTGCAGACAGTCGTTAACAAGGATATACTTGTCGCCCTGAACAAACTCGGGATTGTCGACGATGGCATAGGCGCAGCCCTGCTCCAATGCAGTGGCGGCAAAGCGATTACCATCGAAGTTGTCACCTTTCAAAGCAACGAATATACTGCCTGCCGGACAGTCACGGCTATCTGTGGTTATACCTGAACTCTTTTTATAAAGCTGGTAAAGCTGTTTTGTTGTCATCTTTATTTGAGATTTGGGGTTTGATAATTAGAATTAGTTTTTCGTCGTTTCAACATTCAACGTTCCCTTGCTGTCTATGCGGATGTGACTGTCGGGGATGTCCGCTTCAGTGAGCCACTTTATGCGTTGTGCTACGGCATTCGGTTTTTTCTTGCTCCACCGTGGCCCGCGGCCGTACTGCTGTATGAACGAATAGATTTGTCCTTTAAGGAATCGGCCCTGACTGTCTATCTTTATCTCTATGAGTGGGGCGTAGCCTGATACGCCCTTTAGGCTAACACGATAAGGAGTACAGAAGTTTCCGAGGCTGTAGGCAATAAAACGTCCACGATAGGACTCAACAGCACGGACAACATGGGGACCATGACCATAGACCACGTCAGCTCCGTGGTCGATACAGAAGTGAGCCAAATGACGCAGATGGCCGCGCTTTTCGGTGAAGAAGGTTTCCATGGAGTCAGGCAGATGACTGTATTTTCCCCCCTCGGCACCGCCATGTATAGAGACTACGACAATGTCAGTTTGGCGCACTAAGTCGTCGATGATGCGTCCGACAGTTTTTAATTCCTTCTCGGTATGTCGTAGTGTATAAGGATTATGGCCGAAAGCACACAGGCCAATACGAAGTCCTTTGCGCTCGATGACTGCTGTTTCTGTGCGTCCTTCAAGTCCGGCGTACTTGATACCGCAGCTGTCGAGTGCCCGTTCTGTCTCCTCTATACCTTCTATGCCAAAGTCGTTGGCGTGGTTGTTGGCCATGCTCATGAAGTCGTAGCCTGCATCAGCCAGCCAACCGGCATAGTGCGGTGGTGTACGGAAGGCATATTGGTTAGGCCCATCCTTGGTCGACTCGCCGCCATAGGCCAATGTTCCTTCGAGGTTGCCCACGGTCAGGTCGGCACGACGCAGTAGTGTCTTTGTGTCGCGGAACAGGTATGCACCGTCAGCGTAGGGAAGCAGTGTGTCGGGCCAAGTTGTGCCCATCATAATGTCACCCGTCATGGCGATGGTCAGTGTGTCAGAGGTACGGGGTGAGGGAGGGGCGGCGAGTGGTGTATGGTATGAAAATGAAGAATAGCCAACCACGATGTGGCTAGCTATTAAGAGAATTAGTACTATGAGACGATTAGTTGAACGCAGGTTCGTCATAAGACTCATCATAGTCATCATAGTCATCACTAAAACCTGGTGAGGACATGTAATTTGCAGATGGGACACCCTGGCTCTCAGTAAGTATAGCTTGTTGCTGATGCAGTACGACAACGTGAGTGGCGGGAATAATATATGTTTTCTTGTTCATAGCTTTACTTATCTGATGACTATTTTCTTACCATTATTAATATATAGACCTGGCATTACAGGCTTCTTTGAGAGTTTCGCACCGCTTGGCGTGTACCAGGGCGATGTCTCGACTGATTGTTCATTAGACACCATGGGAAGCATTTCTATTCCAGTTGTCGTACCGTTGCCGATAGTCAGGGAAGTACGACTGAGAGAACTGATGTTAACAGCTTCAAACCAAGCACGGAAAGCAGGAACCGTGGCAGTAGTGCCTTCTTTCATCTTGACGAATGTGCTACCATTGGAATTGAGACCATAGACTTCAGAAAGCGTTGTTCTGACGGTGCTGCCGCAGAACTTGTAGTTGTTGCCGCTTACGCTGGCGGTCTTGGTAGCGGTGATATTGGCGTTTGAACCACGGAAGGTAACGTTCTTGCCAGTCATTCTATAATCTTCGTCGAAGAGGTCGCCAGGCACGGCAATGATGTATGGCGTGTTGGCTGTCATCTGCGAAGCGAAGTCGAAGTTCGCCATGCCATTGTTCTCATAAGTGAAGGCACGAACCCAGAAATTCTTTTCCGTGTCATTGGCGTTGTGGAACCAATCTATGGGGTCATTAAACCCCTCGCAATTAACACTGCTGACTTCAAATGGTAGACAGATGGTGTTCCACCCACCTGTGCCAGTCGCACCATTGTTAAATGTGCGGGTGTAACTGATGCTCGTTGCCGTGAAGTCTATGGGCGAGTAGAAGTCGTAGCCGTCTTGCAAGGTAATATTGTCGGCAGAACTGCCCACAACCACGTTCTTGCCTGAGAGGGCTTCAGGCTGAGTGGCACCGTTTGCGATGAGGTAGAGGCAGTTGGGGTTGTTGTTGGTGTTTATAGTAATACCTTCGAGTGAGGTAAACCCACTGAGGTCTACGAAGCAGATGTCGTCGCTGACGGTGATTTCTCTTGAAGAAGGATAGATAATAATATTGCCTGTAGCATCACTCATACGGAAGCCATCTGTTACAGTCAGAGAACCAAAGTCGTTTTCGTCAAGTCCGAGATGAATAGCATCGGCCAAGTGCTCGTTCTTATCAGAGCGTTTGTAGGTGAAGCGGAAGCTATAGATGCCATCGTTCTCCAAATTGTCAAATGCAAAGTCAAGCGTGGTCTTACCATCCTCATTACCACTCTTTTTGGCTACAACAAGTGTCTGTCTGTCTAAATTCACGCTCTCCCAAGATGCAGATGTACTTATGGTATAGGTGTTGTCGCCATTATCGGTGATAGTTTCTGTAATAGTCCACTTACGAACCGAGCAGTTCAGCCATCCAACATAGCTGTTTTCTGTCGAACTGTTTTTTGCTGTGATAGTAGCGCGGAAAGCATTACCATAAAGTTGATTATCACCAGATAGGTTGGTAATGTCAGCTTCGAAGGAGAGATCTAACTGATCGGTGGCATCACTCCCAGCAATTTGGATGGTCTTAGATTTAATGACATAGGACGAATTTGTTGACTTGGCTCTCGTAATATCCAGTACATTATCGCCCGTCGAAGTTGGTGTATAGACGAAGTGAACGTCGACAGTCTCATTTGCAGGAATATCCACTGACTTTCCCATGATTAATTTTTTATTCACATAGAGGAAAAGGTTACCATGATAGTCACCATTGCCACCTGTAACCTTGACGATAACTTCTTGTTCGTAGCCTTGGGTTAGATATCCCTCAGTCTCACTATTACCCATTATTTCTATAGTTGCAGATTCGGGAGACACGATGGCCGTAATTGGAACTGAGATGGTCAGCTCATTGCCATTGATAATGGCGGTTAATTGATAACGGTCGCCGTCGTAGCACTCCTGCCATGTATTAGTGCCATTAGGCCGACTCACCACCTTAATATAATAGGTACCTTCGGCTACGTTAGAAGGAATGGTCAGATTAGTGAGAACGGGATGCAGATCCGTGTTAAATTTCATGGAATTGTTGTCGGCACTCGCCAGCGTGTGAACGACGTTGCCATTGCTGTCCACCATTTGCACAGCATAGTCGAAACTATGAGTTCCTGCCTTGTAGCTGCATAAAGTAGCATATAGCTCTATGTCCGTAAAGTTACTGCTTACATTTTCACGGGTGATTGTTTTAGTGGAAGAATTGTTATCGCTGCCGCTGAATTGTAGAGCTTCGAGAGAAAGGCAGTAATCAGTAGTGCCACTGATGGGCGGCTGTATGCCGATCACGGCATCCTGTGAAAAACTGAAACCGTCGAGGGTTGACGAACCTCCGGCCCCCTGCTCGTAGGGGTTGAGTAGCGACAGCCGGTAATAACCGTCACTACTGCCACCCCATCCCCAGTTGATGTGGAAATAGTCGTTGGTGTCGTAGCCGTCGCAGACGAACGAGTGCCCACCACCTGCGCTTTGACCGCCTAAAGCCACCGGCCGTCTCTCAGCCAGCTCACTATAGATGAGATTTACCCAATCAACATAATTATAATTCTTGCGATAGGTATGGTGTACGCCGCCATCGTAGCCGAAATAGTCCTTAATAGCACTGGGAATACACTCACTATAAGACGACGAACCGCCATTAGCGCTCAGACCGTAAATCATCTGTAGAGACCAGCCGCAATATTGCATCAGTTTGGCTACAGCGGCATTGGCGTCAGTGCTACTACCACTGCCATAGGTCTTACTCATATCATCCCAGTTGAAGGTAGTAGCCTCAAGGCCATTCAAGTCGGTAGTATATGTTTGTTTGTCTTTGTCCATCGTGGTCAGGGTGTATCCTGGAATGGCGTTACAAGCCTCTGTCGGGTATTGATAATAGTACATCAATTGTGCCAAAGTCGTGGCCACGCAACCTGTTACAGTTTTCTCACCATTGATTTTTGGGCAATTATTGTTGTATGGTGTAATTTGATCCCAACGAGTTTGAATGAGTGGCGCAATGGCAGTGCGTGCTGCTGCAAGGCGGCGAGCTTTACAGGCTTTATCGCTCTCGTTGTTCTCTTCATTTCCTTCAACTCCATGCTCATCGAGCCACTCCATCTGCTCAACATAACCATTGAGCAGGTAGCGCAAGCCGTCGGGCATAGTGTCATCGCTAATGCTACCTTGGTCGGCATAGCCCAAGATGCTGGTTGTACGGTCATCGCCACTGACGATGACAAATCCATCATTGTTGCCGACATTAAACACATAGTAGTCGTTCACATTGGCAGCCTTTGCCTTTGCCCTGCGGCCTTTAACAGCTATGCGAATGTGGTTTGTGGCGACCTGTTGCTTTCCTCGCTCCTTCAAAAATGACTGTACGCGCTGCAAAGCTTCAGTCTCACCGATGTGCCCAGCCAGAGCCGTTAGGGGCATCAATAATAATACAAGCAAAAGACTTACCTTCTCTCTCTCTTTATGGAGGAATGAGGCAAATGTGGAAGAAAAGAAAAGCCAACCACGACGTGGCCAGCTATTTTGTGGGGAGTTTTTTTCCATTTTTATCAATCTTTCAATCTTTCAAACTTTCAATTTTCCAAAACCCGTCTTACACCGATGTAGCGACTGGAATAGAAACCCTCATTGGAATTGCTAATCTTCACACCACCTGAGCTGCTGGCATGAATGAAGTTGAATGAGTGGGTGAGCGGATCAACATCGACAACAATGCCTACATGTCCTACACCACGACCAGAACCAGGACTAGTAAAGAATACCAAATCTCCGCGCTGCATCTCACTGCGGCTAATGGGAGTGTTACGGGCGTACTGGTCACGGCTGGAACAGCCTATCTGCAAATTCTGTCGACTAAACACATAACTGGTAAATCCAGAACAATCGAAGGAGCTTGGTCCCTTACTGCCACTTCGGTAACGTGCACCTATATGACGCATAGCTTCATCCATGATACTATTGACGAATGCTGCGTTGTAGTTCAACCCATCGCTACCTTCAGCATAGAGAAAGTCGTAATTATCTATTTCATCGCAGGATTCTATGGTCTGCTCTATTGTCGTCTCAGCCTTTTTGGCTGCTTTTTTCTTGACACGCGACATCGTGGGCGAAATCTGGGCGGCAAGTAACAGCATGACACAAGCCAACAATAATCTTTTCATGTTTTGGTCAATATGGTTCAAGTTAGAAGAAAATTCTTCTGTCCTTCTATTTTAATTATACTTCAGAATCTGGCCAGGCAACAATCTTACATTCTTTCCTAAACGGTTTAACTTGCAGAGAGCATCTACGGTAGTACCGCGTTTACGTGCAATGGCGTAAAGAGTCTCACCCTTTTTTACCTTGTGAAGACGTGACTGCTTAGTCGACTGTGCTTTCCGTGAGGACTCTGAAACAGAAGCCAACTCCTGACTACTGCCATTTACGCCACGCAAACGTGTAGCTTGAGCCGACTCGCGGTTATAACTGCTTTTACGGAAAAGGTAATAATCACCAACAACGTCCTGATTGCGGAAGTCGAACATTAGTGCAGGGTTCAGCGCAATACCGCAAAGACGGGTCTCAAAGTGCAGGTGTGACCCCGTACTGCGTCCTGTGCTACCGCCTAGTCCAATAGGTTCACCAGCCTTCACGTCTTGATTCTCTTTCACCAGGTTCTTCGACATGTGGCCATAGATGGTCTCCAGTCCGTTATGGTGGCGGATGACAACATAGTTACCATAGCCTCCGGGTTCATAGCGTACAATACGTATACGACCACTAAAAGCAGCCTTGATAGTGTCGCCTGTGTACACCTTGATATCTAAACCCTTATGCTGACGTCCCCAACGTGCTCCAAAGTTTGAAGTGATGACGCGACTGGGCGTGGGCATGCAGAAGTCGCGCAAATCAATGCGCAACGAGTCGGGTAGCGTTGTGGCCAGATGGGCGTAACGGTTACTCCATTCTGTGTAGAGTTCAGCGGAAGGGTTATTATCTGCCATCTCCTCAATGATGAGATTGCGTAGCATAATGGAATCCACTGTCTTCATCTTGCGGTCGATGGGTGCCTGACGAGCCAGCAAGTCCTGACCTTGCATGGGGATGGCGACTATCGAGATCACAACAGCGGACAATATGTTCTTAAGTTTCTTAATCTTCATTTTTTATTATTGGTTGAATTACAATTCAGGGTCAGTTTCCCTTACAAAAAGCAAAAAGACGGTGCAAAGGTAATAAAAAACAACGAACCAGAGTCAACACGTCACAGTTTCTTAACATTGTTTATGTGACTTTTACATTCTGGGTATTTTTTTATGATAATCTGTTAGGAATTCTCGGATTTTTTTGTACCTTTGCACCGCTGAAATCAATTTGAGTCATGGATTTAGTCATCCTCAAGCCAGACACATTTGTTGAAAACAGTATGAAAAAAGGACGGAAAGAAACAATATCAATACGAATCATCAGCGCCTCGTTTGTGGTGTTGGCACTAGCTGTGTTTAAACCCTTCGGTCTTGATACGTGGCAATGGCAGGCTTACGTCCATTTGCTGGCTTTGTGGTTTTTGGGGTTCGTTGTATGTATGATTACGGACATCATTCTGAAATATGTGGTCAGAATGCCTCGACGTTATGACAAGGGTGTTAGCTATATCATTAGACGCAATCTATGGTTTCAGTGTATCAATACGCCGCTTGTTTCATTGGTCATCTGCCTCTATCGCCATTTCGTGTTGAATAATAGTGTGGAGGGGAACCAATTTTCACTGGTTAATTATATGGAAACGCTGGTCATTATTGGCTTCTGTTCCTTCGCTATAGGTCTCTATTGGCGCTTTAAGTTTCGTAGTAAGTTCTTGGCAGCAGAATTAGAAGAGACTAGACTGTTGAACGAGAAACTGAAACAGCTACAGATGCTGGAGTCTAGCTCTCAAACTCAGTTAGACGAGAGTGCGGCACTCACCCAGCCCCTCTCAGAAAAAGAGAATGAACACCCCCAAGACAAGGAGCCTTCTGACAAAGTACTTGTTCTCACTGGTACTACCAACGAGACGGTGACAGTTCAGATTTATTACCTATTATATATAGAAGCCGTTGGCAATTATGTGAAAGTATGCCATCTGCACGATGGACAGGTACGCACCAACATGCTTCGTGCCACCACTAAACAGATAGAGGAAACGCTATCTGACTACCCGATGATTGTTCGTTGTCACCGTGCTTTCCTCGTTAATCTCAGACAAGTAGAGCATATCGGTGCTAAGTCTGGTTGTATGCAATTGCACATGAAATACTGTCATGACTCTATTCCTGTCTCGCGGAGTAACATGGCTGGGGTGAAGGAGGCCATTAAGAATGTGTGAAATAATCGGCATTATGAAAAGTGTCCTAATGATATGTCTGTTATCTGCATGTGTGATGTCGTGTACGTTGGATAGTGAGCAGTTGGCCGAGTTTAATGCCGTATATTATTGGCGCACGGAACTTCAGCTCGACTCAACCGAACGGTTATTCCTACAACGTCACCACATTAGCCGCATCTACTGCCGTTACTTCGATGTGGTGATGGGCGAGCAAAATTCGGGAACTCACAACGAAGAACCCGTACCCAATGCCACGATTACCTTCACAGACACCTTACCTTCGGACATCGAGGTTGTGCCGACGGTGTTCATCACAGAGGACTGCATGCACCAGCCCCATAAAGGACTGGCACAGAAGCTTGTGAAACGCATCATACAGATGAACGAAACCCACGACATCGGTCCCGTCCGTGAGATTCAGATAGACTGCGATTATACTGCTCGGAGTCGACATCTCTATTATGAATTCTTAAAGGAAGTGAAGAAGGAACTTGAATCGCAAAACTCAACTCCCAAACTCCAAACTTCTTATTTCAACTCCCAAATATCAACGACTATACGTCTCCACCAGCTGTCCATGCCGGTGCCGCCCGTTGATTACGGCGTGCTGATGCTTTACAACACCGGTGACCCCATGAAATTCTATGAGCGTAATCCCATACTCGACATGCGCGATGTGGCTCCTTATCTTCGCTACCTCAATAGTTACAAACTGCCTTTGGCCGCCGCCTACCCCGTGTTCCTTTGGCAGCGTAACTTACACGGCACAAACTTGGAGCATCAGGCCGACATTAGCGAAATATTACGCGTAAAAGAGGCTGTGGAGCGTGAACGGCCACAACTCAGCCAGGAGATTATCACCTATCATTTAGACAAAGAAAATATAGAACGTTATACCCCAGAAGACTATGAAGCGATATATTGTCATTAGCCTGCTTTGCGCTGCAGCAGTCAAGCTGCTGGCTTGTGCTGGCCCCGACATTAAGAACTATTATGTGTTTAGTGCCTATGCCCACGGTGACTGGAACCACAATGTTCAGGAGCTCTGCAATAACAACTGGCTCACCTACTTAGACAGTAAGGATGAGTACTTTTACTTCGATGCCG
>Ga0310786_10008607_pt1 | contig 13074 bp, 15 predicted proteins | sample AusTroGonzalo_MG_FD_203881 | JGI IMG/M metagenome (GOLD analysis project Ga0310786, IMG submission 203881) | Bovine rumen microbial communities from tropical cattle in Woodstock, Queensland, Australia - Gonzalo_03 (v2) (version 2) | ecosystem: Host-associated > Mammals > Digestive system >... | reverse complement strand
AAAAGGTTCGCAGTACAAAAACATTCTCATTCCTATTACCGACGGCAAGCGAACCTATCAGGTGATAGTCAACCTGGAAGACGCGTACAAGTCTGAGGGTAAGGAAGTTGTGAAGAGTTTTGAGAAGCAGACGCTGCTCTATGTCATCGACGACGAATGGAAAGAGCATCTTCGCCAGTTGGATGAACTCCGCCATTCCGTGCAGACGGCTTCCTATGAGCAGAAAGACCCGTTGCTTATCTACAAGATTGAGTCGTTCGGACTATTCGAGCAGATGCTTAACAGTTTCAATAACAGAGCAATCGCTATCCTGATGCGTGCTCAAATCCCGACTCGTGACCCGAATGAGGTGCGTCAGGCACAGGCTCCGCAACGTCAGGATATGAGCAAGTATCGCACGCAAAAAGACCAAGTGATGTCCCGCACGCAAGCGCCACAGATGGGCTCTATGAGCAGCAGTGGTGCTATTCAGACGGCTATGTCCGCAGCTAACGGGCAAGACACGCGTCGTCAGCAGGTGACGCAGCCGATTCGCGTGGAGAAGAAGATTCGTCCGAACGATCCGTGTCCTTGCGGTAGCGGCAAGAAGTACAAACAATGCCACGGTAAGGGCGGCGCAGTAATGTAATCAGGCATGGAGAATCTGCTTTACATCACCTGGAACTTCGACCCAGTTGCCTTCTCCATTGGCAGTCTTTCTGTCCGTTGGTACGGCATTTGCTGGGCTGTCGGCATCTATCTTTGCTGGCTGGTGCAGGTTTGGCTCTACAAGCAGGACGGCACGCCGGAAGATTGGCCCGACAGGATTTTCACCTACATGACGCTCGGCGTCATCATCGGCGCGCGACTTGGCCATTGCTGGTTTTACGAATGGCACGAGGCGTCGTTGCTCGGTCTGGAGCCGGTGAAATTCCTTGGTATGACGTTCAATTATCGCAACCCGTACATCGAGCATCCTTTCATGCTGCTGAAGGTTTGGGAAGGCGGACTTTCCAGTCACGGCGGCGCCATGGGACTTATCGTTGCTGCGATTTTTCTCAACAAGAAGCATTTCCACACCGGCATCGCCTGGATTTTCGACAGACTGGTGATAGGTATCTCTATTACTGCGACGTTGATTCGCCTCGGAAATCTCTTCAATTCAGAGATTTACGGTGGTCCGACAGATTTGCCGTGGGGCTTTATCTTTGTCAGGGACGGCCAAACCGTTCCGTGCCATCCGACACAGATTTACGAGATGCTCTACTGCATTGTGGCGGGACTTGTGGCGCTTTGGATGTACAAATGTACGAGTGCCAAGCAGCGGCCCGGACTCATCTTCGGCGTGTGGCTGCTTATCGTCTTCGTGACGCGCTTCTTCTTGGAGTTCATCAAGTTTGACCAAGAAGCGTTCGAAGCCAATTTTCTGCTCAATATGGGACAAGTGTTATCTATCCCGTTGATTATCTGGGCAGTTTGGCTTATATGTAGAGCGTTGAAAAATGACCCGGTTCCGCTTGACTATGCCAAACGATAATGCGTAAACTGCTCCTCATATGGCTTGTCTTCGTGTCTTGTGCTGTAATTGCGCAAGACACGAACGTTATTATTTACGCAGATACAATCAAAATTACGCCTGATGCGGTTGCCGTGGAAGATGCAGAGGAGCAGATTTTGCTGAATCTTCTGCATGCTCAGGCCAAACGTCTCAAGGCACAACAAGATTCCATTCAGGCGGCACGTGACAGTATTCAGGCTGTTCAGGACAGTATTTTGCATACCGACTCCGTATGGTTGGCTTTGCAGGATTCGCTGGCGCATGTGGCACAACTCATACGTGAGCAGGAACTGCGTGATTCCATTGCACGCGAAGAAGAGGAATTGCGCCGGCTGAAATCGCAACTGATTAAAGCAGAGGTAATTCATCACGACCCGGAGCAGATTGAAACGCAAGTCAAAGTGAAGTCGCTATTGCAGGATGCAGAGGAGGACAGGCAGGATCACCTTCGTCTTCTCAAAGGTTACGGCCCATGGTACAAAGAGGCGATGGGATTGGTGCAGTTCTCGCAGAACTTTGTTTCGAGCAACTGGTACCAGGGCGGAAACAGCAATTTCGCAATGTATGCCAACCTGAAAGGTCTTGTCAAATACGACGCAAAGAAGTGGATTACGTGGGAGGCTACCGGCGAGTTGACTGAGGGCTTCAGCACAGCGCTTGGCGACTCGTTGCGCAAGCTCAATATGACTGACGACATTTTCCATGTTTATTCCAAACTCAATGTCAGGATTGTGCCGAACAAGCTTTTCGGCTCGTTCTCCGTGGATTTCCAGACACCGTTTTTCAATACGTGGAAAGAGAACACGATGAAGCTCAAAACCGGCACATTCACGCCGATTCGTTTCAATTGGGCGCTCGGTGTGGACTACAAACCCATCAAAAACATGTCGCTTGTTGTCGCACCGTTGGCCTATAAACTGGTGTATGCCAAAGACACGATTTATTCCGACCTTTCGTCGTTTGGCATCACTTCCGGCAACTTGCTCAGCACGTTCGGTTCGTCTGTGCGTTTTGAGTGGAAATGGCGTCCTTTGCGCGAAATCAATCTGGAGACCGTTTTCTATGCGTACACCAACTACAAGATGTTCGAACTGGACTGGGAAATCACGTGCGATTTCATCATAAATCGCTATATGTCAGCGCGTCTGATGTTGCATCCGCGCTACGATTCGTCTGCTATTGTGGAAGGCGACGATCATGCCAAGATGCAGTTCAAGGAGCTGATTAGTATTGGTTTTGCCCATAAATTCCACTAAAATGTTCAATAGTAAATCGTCCATTCTTTAAAAATATGACTATCGCAATCTTTGGAAATAGCAACAAACGTGAGACACTACAGGTGGTGCAGCATGTGCTCGGTTTTATGGAGAACCACCACGTGGACGTGCTTCTCTCTGCCGAACTCCGCAACGAACTCAATGTCCGCGAGAAGTATCCGCTCTTTGTGCCGGATGCAGCGCAAACGATTGATTTTGCGCTATCTGTCGGCGGTGACGGCACGTTCCTCACAACTGCCATGCAGGTGGTGGATTTCAATATTCCCATCCTCGGTATCAACTGCGGAAGCCTTGGTTTCCTGGCGGATATCAGGCTGGAAGAGGTGGATAAAGTGCTTGAAAAACTGCTTGCACATGAGTTTGCTATCGAAGAGCGTTTCATGCTGGCAGTAACCGCGAACAAAGGACTGTCTATCTCGCCTTTTGCGCTGAACGAAATAGCGATTCTCAAGCAGGAACTGGCGTCGATGATTTCTATCGAAACAAGTTTGAACGGAGAGCCGTTGCATAACTACTACGGAGATGGACTTATCATCTCAACGCCCACAGGTTCAACGGCTTACAACCTTTCTGCGGGAGGACCTATCGTGATGCCTCAGAGTAGGGTCATGCTGCTCTCGCCGGTTGCTTCCCATTCGCTGAATGTCCGTCCGCTCGTCATTCCCGACAACTGGGAGCTTGACTTGCGCGTCCATTCCAGAACAGGAGCGTTCCTTATTTCTGTAGATGGCCGTTCACAACGCCTGACGGAAGATGTTGTGCTGCATGTGGAGAAAGCGCCGCATACTGTCCGGCTCATCCGAATGGCTGACCACTCGTTTGTTAATTCGTTGAAAACCAAACTGAATTGGGGTATATGACAAAGCAGGATTTGAAGATTGTGTTTATGGGAACGCCGGAGTTTGCCGTGGAGTCCCTCAAGGCACTTGTGGAAGGCGGTTACAACGTCGTGGCGGCGGTTACGATGCCCGATAAACAGGCCGGACGCGGACATCATATGATTACTTCGGCCGTGAAAGACTATGCGCTCAGCGTGGGGATTCCTGTGTTGCAGCCGGAGAAACTGAAGGACGAGACGTTTCTTTCCCAACTCTCTGCGCTTAATGCGCAACTGTTTATCGTTGTGGCGTTTAGGATGTTGCCGGAAGTGGTTTGGAGCATGCCTCCGCTTGGCACGTTCAACCTGCACGGATCGCTTTTACCGAAATATCGCGGCGCAGCGCCTATCAATTGGGCTGTCATCAACGGCGAGAAAGAGACAGGCGTGACCACATTCTTTTTGAAGCATGAAATCGACACGGGAGACCTGATTTTGCAGGAACGTCTGCCTATTGGTGAGGACGAGAACGTCGGCTCCGTGCATGACAGAATGATGGTGCTTGGTGCCGGTCTGGTCACGCGAACAGTAGATATAATCATCGATTCCGTCAACATAGGCAAGCCGGTTCCGACCAAGTCGCAGAACGAGATACTTTCCGCAGGTCAGTTGCCGGCTGAGGCGCTCAGTGCTCCCAAAATCTTCAAAGAGACTTGCGAAATAGACCTCACAAAATCGACTCGTGAAGTGAAGAATTTCGTGCGTGGACTCAGTCCGTATCCTGCCGCTTGGACGAACTTGAAAGTGGGAGACAAAGTGTTCGAAAACACGAAGATTTTCGAAGTGCAACCCACAGATAAACCTTCTACGCTAAGTCTTAGAACTTCAGATGGTTATCTCGATATTCTCTCGCTCCAGGTGCCCGGAAAAAAACGTCTGAATGCAAAAGATTTTCTGAATGGACTAAAACCCTGACGACGCATGGATACGTTGCAAATCATCAATAAATACTACGTTGATTGTCCTGAGTTGACGAACATTCTGCTCACACATTCCACGGCTGTGCGTGACCGCGCGTTGCGCATCTGCGACAACCATCCGGAGTTGCATGCTGACCGCGAGTTTGTCGCTGAGGCGGCCATGCTGCACGACATCGGGATTATTTTCTGCAATGCGCCGAAAATCTACTGTTTCGGCACGCATCATTATATCGAACACGGCTACCTCGGAGCCGAGTTGCTGCGCAAAGAAGGACTGCCGCGACATGCAGAAGTGGCTGAACGTCACACAGGTACAGGGTTGACGCTTGATGAGGTGCGGACCAACGGTTGGCCCATTCCCTTGCAGGATTATTCGCCGCGAAGTATCGAAGAACAGATTATCTGCTACGCCGACAAATTCTATTCCAAGTCCCACATCGACATCGAACTTTCGCTCGAAAAAGTCCGCGCGTCTATCTGGAAATACGGTTCCGACTCTGTGGCCCGTTTCGACAAATGGCGCGCTATCTTCGAGTAAAAATGTTCGCAGTACCTTTGCACTCGCTTTCAGAAGCAGGCCGATAGAAGGGAGTCCGGAGCCCGTGTTGAGCCCGTTCGGAGGCCGTCTTAAGGTCTCTTCGCTCAATTAAGAATTATAAATTTGTAAATTTGTAAATTGAACAAAGCAGGTTCCAAACGAGCTACTCACTTTTTTTGACTTTTTTTTGGCATTTTTCTTCTTCATGACCGAAGGTCACAAAGCCAGTCTTTGCATCGAAAAATTGCGTAAAATCATACGATATTTACATTTTTCTTGCAAAAGACTTGCATATGTCAAAAAAAAGCAGTAACTTTGCACCGCGTTTCTGTGTGGAGGCGCTTTAAGATGAGATGACGAAGCTTTCGGTAAATATCAACAAAGTGGCGACGCTCAGAAATGCTCGCGGCGGCAATGTGCCCGATGTGGTGGCGTTTGCTTTGCATTGCGAGGCGTTTGGCGCAGACGGAATCACGGTTCATCCCCGGCCTGATGAGCGCCATATTCGTCGTACTGACGTCTATGAGTTGAAGAAGGCGCTGCACGTGGAATTTAACATCGAAGGCTATCCTGCTCCGGAGTTTATGCACCTTGTGGAAGAGGTTCACCCTGCGCAAGTTACCCTCGTGCCGGACAGCCCCGAGCAACTGACCAGCAATCACGGCTGGGACACCGTGGCGCATCGCGAGGAGTTGCTGCACATCGTCAAAGAATTGCAAGATGCAGGCTGCCGGGTGAGCATCTTCGTGGACCCGACAACAGAAATGGTGCAAGGCGCGAAAGCCGTTGGCGCAGACCGCGTGGAACTCTACACCGGCCCGTATGCCGAACTTTTCAAGACCGACCCGCAGGCCGCCATCGAGATGTACCGTCCTGCTGCGGAAAAGGCGCAGGAACTGGGGCTCGGACTCAATGCCGGCCACGATTTGTCGCTGGAAAATCTCGGCGCGCTGATTCAAGCGTTCCCCTGGATTGACGAAGTGAGCATCGGACACCAGATTATCGCTGACGCGTTGTATTTGGGAATTGAAGAAACAATAAAACGATATAAATATTTAGTTAAGATATGAATCTGCTTCAAATTGATTTAGTTGACACTGTTGCCGAAGCCGTTATGGCTGTCGAAGAACCTGTGGTAACCGCTGCTCCCGAAGCCGCGCAGGAATCCATGAACCTCTGGACCATGGCGCAATACGGCGGCTGGATTATGATTCTTCTTGCCGTCCTGCTTGCCTGGGCTGTGTATCTGTTCGTAGAAAGACTGGTTATCCTGCACAAGGCACAAAAAGAGGACACGTCGTTCATGGACCGCGTGAAAGATTGTATTCACGATGGCAAAATCGATGACGCAATCGCGCTCTGCGAGCAGACGGACACTCCTTCTGCACGCATGGTGGAGAAAGGTATTACGCGAATCGGCAGGCCGATGAATGACGTGATGGTGGCTATCGAAAACGTGGGTAATCTGGAAGTTGCAAAATTGGAGAAGAACCTCGTTATTCTTGCTACTATCGCCAGTGGCGCGCCGATGATTGGTTTCCTCGGAACCGTAATCGGTATGGTGCAAGTGTTCTACAACATGTCCACCACCAACAGCGGCGTCATCGAACTGTCTGCGCTTTCGGAAGGTATGTACCAGGCTATGGTCACGACAATCGGCGGTCTCATCGTAGGCATCCTCTGCATCTTTGCCTACAACTTCCTCGTTTCGCGTATTGACCGCGTTGTGCGCATCCTCGAGAGCCGTACCCTTGAGTTTATGGATCTGCTCAACGAACCCGGTGCATAAGATTAATTTGTAAATTAAGAATTATGGCTTTAAAGCGTAGAAATAAGGTTGAGGCATCATTTATTATGTCGTCCATGACCGACCTCATCTTCCTGCTCCTCATCTTCTTCGTGATGGCGAGCACGATGTCGGCACCTAACGACATAAAAATCAATCTGCCAACGGCCAAAGCACAGACGTCCACGAGACAAGTCGTTGCCAAAGTCTTCATCGACAATCTCGGCAACTACTCCGTGGCAATCGGCAAGGAGAAACCCGTTCCTGTGGATGTGGAGTCGCTCGATGCGTATCTCTGTGAAGTTCAGGCGCAAGACAGCACGATGTACATCGCACTGCATGCTGACCAGGACATCGCATACAAAGAGGTGGTCAACGTGCTGGATATCGCCAATCAACATCAGATGAAGTTGGTGATTGCAACCAAAAAAGAGTAAAGCGTGAAAGAACACGAAAGCAAAATATGGGGAATAGTGGCGGCCATCCTGACGATGATCCTGCTTTTCCTGTTCCTTTGGTTCTACTACCTCGACGCGCCCTATGTGCCTGAGGAAGAGGGAATTGAAGTGGCATTTGGCGACTACGAGGAAGGCGGTGCGGAAGAGTTCATCCCTTCTCAAGCCGAGCCCGAAATCGCCACGACTGCTACTGCTCAGGCAGCGCCTTCTACGAATGACATGATTGTTCAGGAGGACGACAACACGCTTGCTTTGCAGAAACAGGCCGAGGAGAAGCGCAAGCAGTATGAAGCCGAGCAGGCGCGTCTGCTGAAACAGCAGCAGGAAGAGGCTGAACGGCTTGAACGTGAGCGCATTGCGGCAGAACAGGCTGCCAGAGAAAAAGCCGCTGCCGAGAAAGCCGCCAAAGAGCAGGCAGCAAAAGACAAAGCGGCAAGAGACATGGCGGGACTGTTCGGCAACAACACCGGCTCATCCGGCTCAGGCAACTCTACAGGTCCGACACAACAGGGCAATCCTGCCGGGAATCCTGCCAGCGCCGGAAATTCAATGGGCGGACCGAAAGTGTCGCTGGTAGGACGTAGTCTGCGCGGAAAACTGGCAATGCCGAACTACGATGTCAACGAAGAAGGTGTCGTTGTGGTCAATATCCGCGTAAATGCGGAAGGAAAAGTCGTTTCCGCCACGAAAGGGCAGGGTACCAACACCTCCAGCGAAACCCTCATCAACGCCGCCATCAACGCGGCAAAACAGGCAACGTTCTCACCTGCAAGCGACGCAAACGCGCCGGATGTGCTGGGGACTATTACCTACAACTTTAAAAACAAATAGGAAATCGCAATACACACTATATTTTTAAACGTATGAATTACTTGTTTCTCTCTACGGGTTTCGAAGAAATTGAGGCCCTCACAACGGTAGATTTGCTACGCCGTGCAAACATAAGCCTGACAACTGTTTCGTGCGAAGAGTCCAAGATGGTACTCGGCTCGCATCGTATCAACGTCGAGGCTGACAAGCATTACAAAGATTGCGATTTCAGTGACGCAGAAATGTTGATTCTCCCTGGCGGCTCACGTCGCCTCGGCGAGTTTGACTGGCTGCGCAAGCTGCTGCTCCAGCATAACGAAGAAGGCAAGATGATTGCTGCCATTTGCGCTGCACCGTCTGTTTTGGGCGACCTTGGAATCCTCCAAGGCAAGCAGGCAACGTGCTATCCCGGCTTCGAAAGTTACCTCGGCGACGCCTATGTCGGCGGACTGGTGGTAGAGTCGAAGAACATCATCACGGCTAAAGGTCCCGGCCTTTCCTCCGACTTCGCCTTCTGCATCATCGAGCACCTCGCCGGAAGCGACGTGGCAGATGCGGTATATGATGCGGCGCAGTATTGAAATGCATATTTTTAACACAAACATATCAAATATGAAACGATTTAACATTCTTATTCTCAGCATACTGACCGCTTCCATGATGTATGCGCAAGTAGATAAAACAATGGTTACCAAGCAGGCCGATGCCGCCAAAGATGCAGGCGCGGCGCTGAAGGCCGCCGACACAGGTGAGAAAGCCTGGAAATTCGACGGAGTCATCGGACTTAATGCCGCTGCTACAGGGCTTGTGAACTGGGCTGCCGGCGGTAAGAACAACGTAAACGGTTTGGCCTATGCCAAACTGCATCTGCTGTACCACAAAGATGCTTTTGCGTGGGAAACCAACTTCGACACCGACTTCGGCATGACGTGGATAGACCAGGACGAAGACCCGCTGCAGAAATCGTCAGATGTGATTAAGTTGGCTACGAAACTGGGTTGGGAGTTCAAGGAGAACTGGTATCTGACGGGCCTCGCCGCTTTTCAGAGCCAGTACGCGAACGGCCGCGAGTACATCGCAGGTTACAACCCCGTTATCTCGAAATGGCTGGCACCTTCGTACACGGATGTCAGCCTTGGTATTGACTGGAAAAAGAGCGTTAGTGGCTGTGACTTCTCCGTTTACATCTCTCCTGTTGCGGGCCGTATTGCGACGGCTTACGTAGGCGACGAGTGGAACAAGAAATACAGCCAGGAGCGCATTAATGCCACTGGCGAGTTGGGTTATGACCTTCGCCGTGACCTGCAGGAGAAATACGGTACATACAAGTATGTGCAGAATTCTACTACGGGAGAGGTTGCCAAGGAGTGGCGTGACGTGCGCGCTGAGCTGGGTCTGTCGCTGAAAGGCGCTATTGCGTACAAGTACAAGGACCTGACACTGGGCACGACGGTAGCGCTGTTCACCCCGTATCAGGGCAAAGGTTTTGTCCTGGAAAGCGACCCGTATTTCCACTACTCGAACTTGAACCGCCATTTCGGCAACTTCGATGTGGACTGGGATTTCGCCCTGTCTTATCAGTTCCTGAAAGTACTGAACGTAACGCTCTCGACCAGCATGAAGTACTACAACGGTACGCTCATTGCCGACAAAAACGGTATAGAGAAAGAGCGCGTACAATTCAAGTCCGTACTTGGCCTCGGCATCGGCTACAGCTTCTAACCGATGAACGCTTCTGCAACCATACAAAGTCTTGAAGAGAGCGTCAATAGCTTGATAACTAACTATCAGGATGCGTTGGCTCAGATTGAGGAACTGCGTGCTACGAATGAGCATCAGCGAGATGAACTCATCCGTACGCATGCGCAATTGGTGCAGTTGCAGAACGACTACAAAAACTTACATACAGCACATGCTTTGTTGACCGATTCTCCTGCCCGCTATTCCGCCCGTAAGCAAATCTCCGCCATCATCACCAAGGTCGACAAAACATTGGAACTTCTCAAAGAATAATGGCAGACAAACAAAATATATCCCTGCTGCTTGACGCTCATCGCGTCTCGCTCTCTGTTGAGCGCAGCCAGGAGCCTGTCTATCGTGAGGCCGCAAAGCGCGTAAACGAGATTTACCGCAAGTACTCCAAGGCCTTCCCGAATCTGCCGGTAGAGCAATTGTGGGTTTATACCGCACTCGAACTCGCTGTCAATTTCCAGTCCGATGTGCGCGACAAAAACCTGCAACCAGTGCTCGAGAAAATGGAGGAGCTCAACAAATTGATAAATAACACACTTAATCGCGAATAATATATGAACATATTGAACATTATCATAGTGGTTGCTGCGTTCTTAATCGGCTTCGCTATTGCCTATTTTATCCTCAGATATTCAGGCATCAGCATCATCAAGAAAGCAACCGCTGAGGCAGAAATGATCAAGAAAAACAAGAACATCGAAGCCAAAGAAAAATTCATTGCCCTCAAGCTCGAGCACGAAAAAATGGTGCAAGAGCAACAGAAAAAGCAGCAACAAACCGATGATCGTCTGCGTCAGAGGGAGCAGCAACTCAATCAACGTCAGGGCGATTTGCAACGCCAACAGAACGAAAATCAGCAGCTGAAGCAAAAACTGGATCAGCAGATGCAGTCCATTGAGTTCAAGCAGCGCGAAACGGAAAAAATGCATAAGCAAGCGCTCCAGCAACTCGAGACACTCAGCGGAATGTCTGCTGAGGAAGCCAAGGCGCAACTTATTGAAAGTCTGAAAGATGAAGCAAAGACGAACGCTATGGCCTACGTAAACGAAATGATGGAAGAGGCAAAGCAAACCGTCAACAAAGAGGCCAAGAAAATCATCGTTCAGGCTATCCAGCGCGTCGCTTCAGAAACAACTGTAGAGAACGCTGTCACGATTTTCAATATCGAGAACGACGAGGTGAAAGGCCGCATTATTGGCAGGGAAGGACGTAATATTCGTGCATTGGAAGCGGCTACAGGCGTCGAAATCGTTGTAGATGATACGCCCGAAGCAATCACGCTTTCGGCCTTTGATCCTGTTCGTCGTGAGATAGCACGACTCGCTCTGCATCAACTCGTTACGGACGGACGAATCCATCCGGCACGTATCGAGGAAGTTGTTGCAAAAGTTAAGAAACAAGTCGAAGAGGAAATCATCGAAACCGGTAAACGCACAACGATTGATCTCGGCATCCACGGACTCCATCCGGAACTTATCCGTATGGTAGGCAAGATGAAATACCGTTCTTCCTATGGACAAAACCTGTTGCAGCACGCGCGCGAAACTGCCAACCTTTGTGCGCTCATGGCTTCCGAACTCGGACTCAACCCGAAAAAAGCTCGTCGCGCCGGTTTGCTTCATGATATCGGAAAAGTGCCCGACGAAGACCCCGAAACGCCGCACGCTCTCTACGGCATGCGTCTTGCTCAGCAGTTCGGCGAGAAACCGGACATTTGTAACGCCATCGGTGCACACCACGATGAAATAGAGATGGAAACCATGCTTGCGCCCATTGTACAAGCTTGTGACGCCATCTCCGGCGCACGTCCCGGTGCTCGACGCGAAATCGTGGAGGCTTATATCAAGCGTCTTAACGACCTTGAGAATCTCGCACTTTCTTATCCGGGCGTTGTGAAAACCTATGCGCTTCAGGCAGGACGCGAATTACGTGTCATTGTTGGCGCAGACAAGATGTCGGACAAAGATGTGGAAATCCTCTCGTTCGACCTCGCTAAGCGCATTCAGGACGAGATGACCTATCCCGGACAGGTGAAAATCACTGTTATCCGCGAAACTAGGGCCATAAGTTACGCGAAATAAAACAACTATTACAAATAGAACTCTTTGCATAGTTCTTCGTAGGCGGCGCTCCTTGGGGCGCCGCTTTCGTCCTGCAATACCAACGATGAACTTATAGGGCTTATAGGACTGATAAGTTTTCGTAAGGCGATGAGTACCCGCTTAGCAGGCTTCGCTTCACGCGTATGCACGCGCGTGATTATATAAGGTGTAAGTTTGCGCGCTTCAGCTAATTGTAGAAATCGTAGTTCTGTCTCTGCCGGCAAGATTACCGCTAATACCCCGTCTTTTCGAAGTAATCGCACGCTCCCTTCCAATAGTTCCGAAAAACTCAAATTGTCTGTATGTCGTGCCGTTCGGCGCTGAGGATCAGGATTCTTCAAACTGTCTTCAAAGTATGGCGGATTGCTGACGATGAGGTCGAAAGGCGCGGTTTGTAAGTCTTGCAGTGCGATGTGTTCAACTTTGAGTCTGTCCGCCCAAGGTGAGGACTTGAAGTTCTCCGAGGCCTGAGTTACTGCGGCTTCGTCAACGTCTATTGCGAGGATAGAGGAGTCGGTTCGTTGTGCAAGCATGAGGGCGATGAGACCGGAGCCGGTGCCAATATCCAGCACGCGGCGACAATGCTCGGGAAGAGGAGTCCATGCGCCCAACAGTACGCCGTCCGTGCCGACTTTCATCCCGCAGGACTCATCCTTGACTATGAACTGTTTGAATCGGAACATCGTGATGGTGGTGTTCGTGATGACCACTAAAGATTGATATACTTAGGTATAAACCGAAGCCGATGAACACTGCAACACACACTCTCCTCAGCCAAATCTCCACTTTCTTTAGGTTGCCGTGAATGGTTCCGATAGAATGCATAGGATAACTGATAATCAAAGCAATAATAAGTACAGGAAGTGCGTCTCCCAAGCCGAAGCAAACCGGCATTAGCCAACTCCAGGAAACAGGTTGCAATAGCGTCAGCGGAATTAACGTACCAAAATAGAGCAGCCCGCTGTACGGACAAAATGCCAATGCGAACACCATTCCTAAAAAGAATGCGCCCAATCC
>Ga0310786_10008606_pt1 | contig 13075 bp, 6 predicted proteins | sample AusTroGonzalo_MG_FD_203881 | JGI IMG/M metagenome (GOLD analysis project Ga0310786, IMG submission 203881) | Bovine rumen microbial communities from tropical cattle in Woodstock, Queensland, Australia - Gonzalo_03 (v2) (version 2) | ecosystem: Host-associated > Mammals > Digestive system >... | reverse complement strand
CTGAGATGGGAAAACCTGGAAAGAGAGAAGGGACGCTATTACATGTGTATTACGATCAAGAAAACAGGGAATAACGTCCGAATACCACTTTCCAAGGAGGCCGTTGCCATTTTGAGGCCGATCAAGAAGAAGGGAGCCATCTTCCCCACCCTCTCTCCGTACATCCTCAATCACAAAGTTCCACGACTGATAGAGGCGGCGGGTATCGACAAGCATGTTACATTCCATTGCTTCCGGCATACCTTCGCAATGCAGCTATTGGACAAAGGTGTCGATATCCCGACCATCGCTTTCTTCCTGGGGCACAAGTTTCTGGGCAGTTCCCTGACTTATCTCCATAGTACGAAGGAGCATCTTGAAGAGGTTATTGCTAAACTGGAGAGATAATGCATTAATTGTCGTTGTGATAATAATTCTGCTGCCTTCTTCTGGATGGCGGCAGTTTTTGTAATGTTGATCACATCGCTTGATCGATCTAGTCCTGTTCATTAAAGAAATGTGAGGGTTTCATTCCAAATTCCTGTAGGTTGTCGGCGAAAGGCCTGTGTCTTGGCGGAAGTATCGGCAGAAGAAAGAATCGGACGGGAAATTGAGTTGGTCGGCAATCTCTTGGATGGTCATTTCGGTAGCACGAAGCAAGGTCTTGGCCTCAATGATTACATGTTGCCGAATGTGTTTCATCGGAAGTTTACCGGATGAGAGGCGGATGAGCCTGGAAAAATGCTTGGCGCTGATGCATTGCCGGTCGGCGTAAAACTGGACGGAGCGCTCCCGGCCGGCATATAGTTGGAGATCATCCTTGAACTTCAAAAACACTTCGTCTTGACGGGATCGCGGCTTGGCTGGCTGAAGGCCGTCAGTTTTCGTTTGGAGAACGGACAGGAAGGAAGCGACGGAAAGGGAGATGAATCCCTTCACGATTTCTTCCTTAAGGTCCGGTATACTCTCCTCATATAGTTCTTTGACTATGGAATAAATATGGAGATATCTATGGAATTGGAAATCTTCCAGATGGATGCAGACAGGGATGGACCTATGGACAAGCCAGGAACCCAATTCTTCGGCAGGTCGGTTGAACAGGTTCCCTTCTGTCGTTTCCATAAAAACCATCGAGATTGTCTTGAGATCGTCCGATGTGGTGAGTTCCTCGACAATGGAACCATATTGGGTGATGATGATATCGCCACGGGATGCCTTCAGGGACTGCTGATTGATGAGTGCGCTGAAGTTGCCCTCGATGCATATGACAGCCGACGTAAAAGGCAGTTTGAAAGGGAGGGACAGTCCGACTGGCAAAGCGAAGTCATCGCAGATGGATACGACATCCCGGATGGACATATCCTTTTTCAACGAGCGGAGGCCTTCCAGCCCAATAGGGGGAATGTATGAGTGATGCATCTTGTCGAATTTTCCCCAAAGGTAAATATTTGTAACAGATTAGGGCCGATTATTCTCCAAAAAGCGAATTATTGTACATTAATTACGATATATGAGCAACGGATGCAGATTCCGTAGTGAGTACCTTTGCAGTCGTAGAAACCAATCGCTGCAGAACATGATTCCGACTTACATTATCACAGGAGCCAACGGACACGTTGCCCAAACGGTTATCCATAAACTGAAAAACACCAACAGTGAAATCCGTGGATTGATTCTTCCATCGGAATACAACGTCGACACCGACAACGTAAAGTATTACAAGGGCGACATAACAAAGCCGTACACTATGCAGGACATCTTCTCTGGTATCGACGGCCCTTCCACTGTCGTCATCCATGCTGCTGGAATCATCACCATCGGAGATGAGATCACGACAGCATTGTACAATGTCAATGTGGTCGGGACCCGCAACGTCATCGATGCGTGCCGGAAATATGGAATCGGCCGATTGGTGTACGTGAGCAGTGTCCATGCCATCGAGGAGGGAGACGGACTCCATGTAATCCGGGAAATGAAGTCTTTCTCCAAGGACAAGGTAGTGGGTGCTTATGCAAAGACAAAAGCTGAAGCCACACAATCAGTTATGGAAGCCATCGAAGCGGGAATGGATGCAGTGGTTGTCCACCCGTCAGGCATACTGGGTCCCGGTGATGACGGAAGGAACCACTTGACCCAATTGATTCAGTCGTACATGTGCGGGAAACTCCTGGGTGGAGTCACTGGTGGCTATGACTTCGTGGATGTGAGGGACGTTGCCGACGGAATCATTGCTGCGGCAGAAAGAGGACGGAAAGGTGAATGTTATATTCTGTCCAACCGGTTCATCCCCATCCCTGATCTTATGAAGTATCTCCAGAAAGTGACTGGAGGGAAGAAGACCATCTGCTTTCCGCTGGGACTTGCCAAAATGATGGCGCCCTTGTTCGAGTGGATAGGAAGAGTAACCGGGAGAAGACCGCTGTTCACACGGTATTCCTTACGAACGATGGCCTCTAACGGACGTTTCTGCCACGACAAGGCAACGATCGAACTGGGATACTCTCCCAGGGACATGATGGAAACGGTACGGGATACGGTGGCTTATCTACAAACTGGTGTATTGGCGCGCTAATTTTACACTTCAACTGAATAATGGACAGGATACATTTGCCTTTCGAATTCCGGACATTACGGGAACTATATCTGAGGAGTACTGCCAGATATGCAGAACTCCCCTTCTGTCAGTTTGTTGACGGAGAGCAACGATTGAAGTACCAAGACTTCGCCGACAGGGTGAATGCTTTGTCGTCTTGCCTGTGTGAACATGGAATAGGAGCAGGTGACAAGGTAGCCATCCTGTCCGAGAACATGCCTAATTGGTCCGTCGCATTCTTCGCCGCCGTCGCGTTCAACCGGGTTGCCGTCCCTTTGCTTTGCGGGGCTTCCGGCCATGAAGTAGAACTGATCATGTCACATTCTGAAGCGAAGGCCCTGTTCGTCTCGAGGAAACAGCTTCCGAAGATTTGCAAAGGACGATTTGATCTGGTAATCATCATCGACGACCTTTCTGTCTACAAGAGTTCCGGAGCCAGCGGTAAAGTGGAATGCCTGCGGCCTCCCATGCCGGAGTCCCTTGCGACCATCATTTATACTTCCGGAACGTCCGGGCGGCCGAAAGGGGTGATGCTGAGCCATACAAATCTTTGCCATAGCGTTCTGGAGGCCAGATTTGCCCAATCGGCCGACGAAACCGACCGCTGGCTCTCCATCCTTCCTATGTCACACGCCTATGAAATGGCATTCGGACTGTTATATCCACTGCTTGTCGGTGGTACCGTGTATTATCTCAAGGGCCTTCCCACGCCATCAACGCTTTTGCCCGCCATGAAAGATGTGAGGCCGACCTTGATGATGACAGTCCCCTTGATTGCAGAGAAGATATACAAGGGAATCATGCGTAAGGTGGGAAAGAACGTCATACTTACGTGGATGCAGAGACACATGCCTGCCCTGTTTTTCGCCATTGTGGGAAAGCAACTGAAAAAGAAGACGGGCGGAGCGTTCCGGTTCTTCGGTATAGGAGGTGCCAAACTGAATCCCGAGGTGGAGACTTTCCTGAAAAGATGTCGTTTCCCTTATGCCATCGGCTATGGCCTTACCGAAACCGCTCCCCTGCTCTGCAATGCTGTAGTAGGTAAGACCCAAGTGGGATCTACGGGAGTTCCGGCTTATGGCGTGGAGATAAAACTCAATGACATGAATCCGGAGACGGGCGAAGGGGAAATCATCGCCCGAGGTCCCAATGTAATGATGGGTTACTACAAGGAGCCGGTACTTACCGCCCAAGCCATCGACCCCGATGGCTGGTTCCATACGGGGGACCTGGCCTGCATGGATGCCGAGGGTCGGTATTACATAAAAGGTCGACTGAAGAATGTCATCCTGGGCGCCTCCGGGGAAAACATCTATCCGGAGGAGATCGAGGAGGTCATCAATACCTATCCTGGTGTCGATGAGTCTCTGGTCGTAGAGCGTGGGTGCCGGCTGGTGGCCCTCGTTCATCTGGAAAAAGAACTGAAGGTCTCTTTATCCGTACTGGGAAAGAGCATTCAGGAATATGTGAATCAGCGTGTCAACTCTTTCAGCAACCTTTCTTGCGTTGAGTTCGTCAAAGAGCCCTTTCAAAAGACCGCCACGGCCAAGATCCGACGATTCCTATACACGCAGCCATTCCCTCTATGATTCTATAGCAAACACTCATCGTTCATTTCATCACATTCGGCAAGGACCTGATCTTCAATGATTGACCAATGGAAACAAGCACTCTCCCTACCGGATTCGCTCATGTGGGTCAGAGGGACCGGCTTGTAGACGGGTTCGGTCAATTTAACCAACATCCTCCAGTCCCTGGCGGCTTTTTGGAGAAGTCCTGCCACTTCCGACAAGTGAGCTTTGTCGCCGGTGCGTTGGTACAACCTGTACCGGATGGCTGCCCGCAGTTTGTTTGCAAAGTATTTTCCCAAGTAGGACCAGGCCTGAATGTCGGTCACTTCGTACAGCAGATCCGTGTTCCCGGACGGATCGATATCTTTGACTTCGTTCAGGGCGGATTGGCATAAACAGTCGAGAGAATCGGCCAGATGAGCCGGGGATATCAGGCCGTCCTTTTCGGAGAATCCATTGTCAATGAACTGATCGATGCTCATATAGGATGGATTCATCGGTGTCTTTTCGGCCATCTCTTTCACGGAAATCAACTTCGTGTCCCACACTCGATCTCCTTTTACATCAAGCGTAAGCATCCCTTCCGAATAAAGCGTAAAGTCCCATGTCGCATTCTGGTAGGAACCGACGACGAGCGGAACGTTACTCGCCGATTTCTGGGCCCGGAAAAGGGATTCGCCATGGGACGGGAATCGGCGTTCGAATTCATCGATGAACGCATCATCCGAGGTGGACGGATCAAACAGAAGGCGTCCGGTCTGCATATAATACATCCATTGGCGATCGAAAGCGTAGCGGTAGCTGGCCCCATCTACGGACGTGATATAATCCTTTGCCGGGATATAGCATTCAGAACCGATGAAAAATCCATTTACATAAGGGTGTGTATTGGTACGGAAATGTTCCCTCAGGAAGTCGGTATTCCCCCACCTCAGCATGAAGAAGTCTTCATTTCGCATCATCCAGGCCAGGTGGAACTTATCGGAGGGAGGATTCCAGTAGGTGTCATTGAGTTTACCTCCATGCACTTTCTGAAGTGATGGGCAGGAGTACGCATGAGACCAGTTGAATTTCAGTTCAATGGTGATCGGACCACTGAAACAGGACAACGTATCCAATGCCGCCCTGGTCATTTCTTCCACATCGGCGGATGTAGATCCATCACTTTCCGTACCGGCAGAAAGAGGAACCCGATAGATAAACTTGGCCTTTCTGGACGATTGCCTCATCCCGCTGATGAAGGCGTCCAGAATCCATTCCTGCCTCTCTTGTGGAGTCATCCCGCCCATCCCTTCTCCCAGGGTGATTCCAAGGCCAGTGAGGTCTGGATATTCATCCAGCGTAGCCTTCACCGCTTCTCGTGTGTAGTCCTTAACAATCTCCGATGTATCCCCAGAAGAGAAGTATTCGTCCGAAATACAGTATGCTGCTACCTCGCGGGCCTTTGAGAATTCCGGAGAGACGAATATGTTCCAGTTCACCAGGTACGTTTCAATCCCCCTTTCTTTCGCCATCCTGAAAAGGGTTGACCACAACTGATGCCATTCAGACAATTCCTCATCCGCAAAGGGACACGCTTCCGGATACTTTTCCGTCCTGACGAGATAGCTGAATGGATGCAGGTTCCACAATGTAAGTACATTGAATCTGTTATCGGCCATCATGTTCAGGAATGCCTCCCAATAGAGCGTGTCACGGCAAGTATCGTAGTGCAGGCTCAAGGCCTCGCTGTTACGATAAGAATCCCACGGCAGGTTGTGTTTAATGGCTCTGAAAGAAAGCTTTGGGGCTTCATTTCGATCTGCGATCCGTTTCTTGCCATTCCTGAGGTCATCGCGTATTTCAAGAAGTGCGTACATCGCTCCGACATCGTCTCCCGCCTTGATGGTCACCCGCCTTCCTGTGCTTTCTATCTTGAAAGCCTCTTTCCCGAGCGTGTCGTCTATCTCGACCTTGAGATGGATGTCTTCACCGCGGGAAGAGAGGCAGATGACATTCGAGTCAGCCAGGGCCTGTAGCATATCCAATCCGTGTTGGATTCTTGGAGAATCGGAGTCGATATCCATGTACACCTTGACCCTGTCTTCCCCTGCGATGCGCTGCCCACATGAAGCGAAGTTAAGACATGCAAGAATGAGCCACAAGCATGACATTATTTGTTTATTTGTTAATACCAGGGGTTTCACTTGCTCCTCAGGATAAAGCCGTAGGAATGGGGCTTATTGCCATCGATCGTGTATTGTGGGAGAGGACGGGCGCCCCAGGAATCTGAACCGGCCACACCATTGATGTTGAGGTCGATGTTCAGGTTCACAAATTCTCCTCGATTCAGTTCGTAAGGATGGCCGGCCACAGGGATGTCTTCCTCGCCATAGTCCCATGCACGGATGCAAAGAGGCTGGAATCCGTCGACTCTGATAGTTTTTTCGGCCGAAGAAATCTCGAACCAGCGAATGTCGCAGCGGTTTCCATTTTCCTGCGGCTTCGAATAATCGTGAAGATACTGATTGAGCGGGAGTTGGTAATGTCCAATGAACTGAGACTTTTTGCGGTCCGGATAGTTCTCCCATGGGCCTCGGCCATACCATTCAACATTCGTATAATCAGAAGGAATACGCATGCGCATACCGAACTTGGGGATATTGGGAATATCTACTTCCGTGGGCTGGTAATCCATGCTAACCTGTATGTCTCCTTCAGCATTGAAGATGTAGCGCACGCAAAGGTCTGCACCCACTTCCAAAGAGAAGTTGGCAATAACCTGGGTGAGGCCGTTCTCCGCGATGGTTTCGATGGACTTGACTTCCCTGTAATCGGCCGCTTTTTCCCATTCACCAAGGCGTTCCCGGTAGCCATTGTTGGACTCGTTGTCCGTCTCGGGCTTCCAGAAATAGGGTTCAAGCGGTCCGTATAGAAGATTCTTGCCACCCACTGTCCACTCGGAAAGGGATCCGCGATTGTCGATCAGGAATGATGCGTTCACACTTGTCACCCTGATCCCATTCTCATTCCTATAAACAGAAGGAGATGATGTCTCAGATGAAGAAATGGCCGTAGGATACGTATAAGGCTTCGTTACAAACTGCTCGCGTGCAACAACGAACCCCTTCTTGGCCCAGCGCTTGTCCTCTTTGAGTCTGGCAGAAATGTTCACCAGTTCTTCGCCGCCTTCCGTCACCTTTTCAGTGACATAATCATATTCGTCGAGTTCCGTGAAGCAGTCACGGTTCACCTTCTGGATATTGCCACTGTCATCCATCATGAATCCGATGGGCTGATAGACATATTGCACCTCGTAGAAATGCGGGTTCGGCTGGCGGTCTGCACCGATGAGTCCATTGAACAGGAAGTTGCGGTTGCTGGGCTTGTCGCCGAAGTCGCCTCCGTATGCCCAGAACTCGTCTTTTTGCAGATCAATTGAGCTGGAGAAGCGAAGGTCGCTGTGATCTTTAGGCTTTGCGATGCCTTGATCCACCCAGTCCCAGATATAGCCGCCCATCGCCGAAGAATCAGCATAGATGACATCCCAATACTCCTGGAAATTACCCACGGAGTTCCCCATGGCGTGCGCATATTCGCGGGAGAAAACCGGTCTGTCGGTGCTTCTTTCCACCCTTTGCTTGAGCCTTTCGGGCGAAGGATAGCTGGAATCGAGGATTTTGTTGAAACGTTGATCGGAATCGCAGAAAATCAGACGGGTCGTGTCGATGGCGGCAGCTGCCTGGACCATAGCCTCCAAGTTCCTGCCGGATCCACCCTCATTCCCCATGGACCAGATAATGATGGAAGGATGGTTCTTGTCCCGCTGGACGAGGGAAACGGCACGGTCCACATGTGTTTTTGTCCATTCTGGGTCATCGCCCATCTCCGTGTTGTGAATGCCATAGGCATGGGTTTCCTGGTTGGCCTCGTCCATGACATAGATGCCATAGACATCGCATAACTCGTATAGATAGGGCATCTGTGGATAGTGAGAGCAGCGCAGTGCATTGACATTACCCTGTTTCATGAGTTTCACGTCAAGCTCGAGGGTGGCATTGTCGACATATCGGCCCGTACGCGGGTGATGGTCATGCCTGTTGGTCCCCCGTATCTTGACGTTCTTGCCATTGATCTTGAATACTTCTCCCACGGTCTCGACTCTTTTGAAGCCGAGATGATAGTCGAAATGCTCAAGGACACGTCCTGCCCTGTCGATGAGTTCGATGCTGTAAGGATAGAGGTTTGGCTTCTCGGCCGACCACAGTTTGGGATGATCTACGGTCAACGAAAGTGCCACCGTTGTCGTATCGCCTTGGGCGATGGTCTTCACAGGCTTGCTGATTCTTTGTCCATTGATATCGATCACCGCCCGAAGACCTGAGGCGCCTCTCTTGCCGGTGTTGCAAAGGTCGATGAGGGCATTGACAGTGGCGCTCTCATAGTCCTTTGCCAAATCTGCAGTGACAAAATAGTCACTGATATGCACCAGCGGACGAACCCAGAGCTGCACGGAGCGGAAAATGCCGCTGAAGTGCCACATGTCCTGATCTTCCAGGTAGGTTCCATCCGAACAGCGATATACTTCGACTGCAAGTTTGTTGCTTCCTGTATGCATATACTTTGTGACATCGAATTCGGCCGGACTCATCGAGTTCTGGCTATAACCCACTTTCTGTCCATTGACCCAGACATACATGGCAGACTTGACACCTCCGAAATGGAGAATGAGGTTCTGCTTCATCATCTCGTCCGTAGCTTCAATCGTGGTGACATACGAACCGACAGGATTGCGGTGATCGTACATATACCAACTCTTGTCTTTCGGCTCGGTGGTCACTCTGGGCTTGTCCTTTTCAAAGGGATAAGGCTCATTGGCATAGATCGGGATGCCATAGTTCTGCATCTGCCAGTTTCCGGGCACCTGGATCTTTTCCCAGTCGCTGCAGTCGTAATCGGTCTTGTAGAACTCCAAGGGGCGGGACCAAGGGTCTTTCGACCAATGGAACGACCATTCGCCATCAAGGCTCACGATCTCCGGACACTCATCTTGTTTCGAAGGAAGCTGAAGCGTGGCGTGATAAGGCAGTTTATTGATTCCAATGATGCTCGGATCCTCCCAGTCACGATGCTCTTGGGCATGGGTGCCAATACCCGAAAACAGTAAGCTTGAAACGAGCAGACTCTTTGCGAAAGAAGCGTTCATATTATTGGTTTTTGATATTAATGATTTGGATGAGCCCGAACAGCAAAGGCAAAAGCAAAAGACACGATATCCGATGAGCCGGAATACCGGATGAATCATTTTCCGTTGGCCAAGAATGCAGCTTGTACGGGTCCTATCTTCCTGTAACCGGCATCGTTCATGTGGAGAAGGTCCTCCTGATAGTACATTGCGCAGTTAAACCGATTGATTCCCTGAAGGTTGAACTGATCCAAAACAGGTATTCCGTAGTGGATGCAACATGCTTTCTGCCCATCGATATATTCCCCGAAGGTCTTTCCAGTCCAATTGGCCTCATCCGAGAAAGGGTTATGGCCTGAATCCGAACCGAAAAAGCGGAGAGAAGTGAAGAAATAGATTTCGGCCGAGGGGTTTTTCTCCATCAGTTTTCGGATGCAGTAGTTGATGCCGCCACACTGGGTGGAAAGGCGGGATTCATCAAATCCGTCGTACTCCGTATAGTCCTTCCAAGTACCACATTCCCTGCCGTTGGTATAATCATTGGTGGAAGCCCATAGGACGTAGACATCATAAACGCCGGCGGTATCTACCTGTTTCTGCAGAGAGTATCCTTGATCGCAGGAGAAGCCCGCACCTCCTACTCCGAACGTTGTCACTTCGGCATTCAGGAGATCGGCCCATATCTGCTTGGCAGCATCTGATTCCTCGTTCACGGATAAAGAACCTCCGAAAACGGCGATCCTTTTTCCGTAGTTCTTACTCCTTTTGTATGGACTCTTCCGGGCTGCACTCCTGTCCGGTTCGATGATGTGCCGGTCGGGATGCGAGGTCAACGACCGGAGATAGGCCATCGCTTGCTCAGGCGTATACGCATAGAGCGCCTGTGTCTCGCCGGAAGTGCAGCCGGACTCATTGAAGGAATCGACCCGGAAAAAGTAGCTCTGTCCCCGGCTGAAAAGACCGAGTTCAATCTCTTCATCCATTGTCTGGCAAGTGCTATACAGTTCATCCGGATCCGTCCCCCAATGCAGGATATAACCTTGGGCGCCTTCGGTCGCTTGCCAGGAAAGGTGGATGCGACGCTCGTCCACTCCTCTTTGCATCTTGAATTCACGGACCGGTTCCGGTGATTTCCCATCGGCAAGGCCAAATACCCTCAGATCATAAACGGACATTTTCCCGGTTAGTGCCGATGCATTGACCAGACGGATAAAACGAGTCCTGACCGGTTTGTCCAACACCAGCAATGCGTGAGGATTGTCCGTATCATTCAGCGATTTGTCAAACAGTTTCTTCCAGGTTTTCCCGTCCTTGGACGCTTCCACGACATACCGGTATGGTGTTTTGGGACTGGCTTCATCATAATATCCGAAACCCTCATCGGCGAAGTTGGTCTGTATGGCATGTACTCGGCAGTTATTCCCCAGGTCGATGGAGATCCACTCGCCGGCATTTCCGGATACCGCGCTCCACCAGGTCTTGATGCTGTTGTCGGCGGCCTGGCTGGCCGAATGTCCTTCCAGTTCAGAGGAAGCATGTATTTCCTTGCCGATGGAAAGATCCATCCAACCGGTCCAAGGGGGATTCACGGAGAAATCGACGGGGCCATCCGGCAGGACATACGGATAGTCAGACCATTCTGTCATGGCATACAGGTGCCCCTTTGGGGTCATGACCATCGGGAAAAAGCCGATGCGGCGTTCGAAATTCATCCGCTGGCTGATGACGGTCGATGCAACATGCCACAAGTTGCCATATTGGTCGCGGAACGTATCACCGTGGCCGGCACCCGTCATCCAACCTCCCGGCTTGACGCTGATAGGAGAATAATCAGCGTGTTCGAAGGGGCCCAAAGGGTTGGTCCCCACATACAGGCCGTCTCCATAAGGATCGAACTCCGTGCCCGGAGCCGCATATTGGAGATAGTATTTCCCGTCATGTTTAAATAGGCTGGGGCCTTCATTGTAGCCTGGTTTGGGAATCTCGTTCACGTCTCCGGGCTGCTCCCAGCCGAATTCCGCCTCACGGTGCGTGATGAGCGTCACTTCTTTGCCGACCGGAGCAAACCCCTTGGATGGATCCAGTTCAATGCCCATGATGTCGGACACATCGCTGCAACCCCAGTACAGATACACACGCCCGTCATCGTCCAGGAAAAGGTCGGGGTCGTGGCCGGTACGAGACGGTTCGTCCGGATACAGGACCAGGTGGTCCGTCACCATTTCCCAGGATGAGCCGTCCTCCGGTGTCGATGTCTTGTAGAGGTGGTTGATGTCGGATACCAGCCAGTACAGTTCGCCTTTGTACACCATGGCAGTCGGAGCGTACAGGTCGATGGGAAGTGCATCACAAGGGATGTAATCCCAATGTTGCATATCCTCCGAACTCCAATATCCCTTGGACTTGGAGGGAAAGAGCCAGTATCGCCCCTTGTAGATCTCCACCACGGGGTCTGCCGCCTCCCGGGCACCGGCCGACCCGGCATCCCTTTGCCTGAGTGCCGCCAAAGCCAGGTTCTTTTCATCGTCGCTCATCCGGGCAAGGATTTCCCCGGGGATATCCCAGGCAAGCGATTCCATGGACACTTCCCGGTGGAACGAGTAGTTCAGGTCGATCGGGTTTGTAACCACCCGCCGAGAAGGAATCTCCTGGCGGCAGGACATGCAAGCCGCCAGGGCGATCCATAAAGCGTAATAAATGGTTTTCATTGCAGTTTTGTCAGCGTTACCGGCCCCATCAGGCCGGACGGCTTTAATGGTGAAGTGGCCTGATAGAAAGGAATCACGGTGTAAGTATACTTCTCGGCTCCAGGCTGAGCATCTCCGATCAGACGGTTGGGCCAGAGGTTCACGACACGCACTTCCAAGGTATGGGTTCCAGGACCAAGAGGGTCGGAAGAGACGGTCTTGTAAGGAGCCTTCCAGAGAAAGTCCACATGCTTTCCGTCTATGTATACATCGGCCATTTCGCCAACTTGACCAAGATCGATTTCCATACCCTGTACCTTCTCTCTTTTCCCGATTGTGAAGCTATTTGTATACGTCGTCGTTCCGGAGAAGTATTTCACGGCAGGGTCGTCGGATTCAGTAAGAGAGACCAATTTCTCCATCGTCAGGGCAGATGTCGGAGCTCCGGGACCGGAAAGAACGACGGTCCAAGGGCCGTTCAGGAGACATTCGCCCTGAATGACAGGGACTGAATAAGCGTTTTCTCCTATGGAAGGATCGAAGACGAGAAAGAGGGCTTGTCCTTCCTCCAGGAAGAGGTTCATTCCATCCCAGACACCGGGAACAGCCTTCCCATTCTCCGGATTCAGCACCAGACAGGGGGCGGATCCATCCCGGAAACGAAGGGCAGTCGTCACAGGAGCGTCGCTGAAATTGCAGACCCAGTAAATATGGCTTTCCCCATCGGCTCTGTGGACATACCGGAGCGGTGTCGGTGAAACAGCCTGGAAATCCGGCTCTACGCCGGCGGCCTTCAGGGCGGCCTTCAGACTGCCGGTAAAGACATTGGACCTTCCGGCATACCAGATGTCGGCGACCAGGCGGTCGAACTCGGCGGTGTCATCCTTCATTCCCAGGGCTTTCTGTGGTGGAGGTCCGCAGAGGTTCGCTCCTGCACGCACAAGTGCATCCAATCTGGATAGAACCTCCAGGCTCATCTGCTGAGTATGCTCCCCCAAAACCAGAATCCTGTAAGACATTCCGGATTCCGTTACGATGTTACCGTCCTTGACGGAAAGCACATTCAACAGAGCGTGCGGAC
>Ga0310786_10008605_pt1 | contig 13076 bp, 12 predicted proteins | sample AusTroGonzalo_MG_FD_203881 | JGI IMG/M metagenome (GOLD analysis project Ga0310786, IMG submission 203881) | Bovine rumen microbial communities from tropical cattle in Woodstock, Queensland, Australia - Gonzalo_03 (v2) (version 2) | ecosystem: Host-associated > Mammals > Digestive system >... | reverse complement strand
GATACCACCGGGCTGATCATTGCAGCAAAAAATGATAAGGCCCACAGGAGTTTAGCCGAACAGCTTAAGGAACACAGCATAACCAGAAGGTATAAAGCTATAGTCTTAGGTACATTTAAGGATAAGGAAGGCAGGGTAGAAGCCACGATAGGCAGAAGCCCGTCTGACAGGAAGAAAATGGCTGCAAATGTCAAAAACGGCAAGGATGCGGCAACCAATTATACGGTACTTGGGGAGATAGCCGGGAAATATTCATATATAGAATGTAAACTTGAAACAGGCAGGACCCATCAGATAAGAGTACATATGGCTTATATCGGACACCCTTTATTGGGTGATGATGTGTACGGACCGTATAAGGCAGGACAGAAGGTGCTGGGCATGGAGTATACCGGACAGTGCCTGCATGCCGGAGTGCTTGGATTTATACATCCATCTACCGGAGAATATATGGAGTTTGAGACGGAACTGCCGGAGTATTTCCAAAAGCTGCTTACGGATTGTGTAATGTTATAAATGTTATTACGAATATTGGATTGTCATTCCAATATCGAATTGTCATTCTGAGTATAAAATTGTCATTCTGAGCGAATGCGAAGAATCTTATAATACTATGAAAAGAAGAATCATAAGTCGATTAGAAAAAGCGGATAAACAGGAAAACAAAAGAAGTTTTGTTATCTACGGTATGAAGTATACGGGGAAAACGTATACTGTACTTGACTATGTTAAGCAGAACTATGAAGAATACCTGTATATCGATGCTGATCACAATGATTCTTTTCTTTTTTATCTGGAGAGTAAGCTTGGAGAAAAAAAGGATGATACTTATGATGCCTCAGCTTTCTTTTCGGGGTATTTTAATATCGATCCGGAATATCTCGTAAATATCCCGATAATACTTGATGAACCACCCATTTCAATGATCGATGCCGGTATGTTTGACGGATATAACGGAGTATTAAAGCTGTTTATCATAACGGAAGCTGAAAGCAGTGCAAAAAGAATAGCTGCTGTCGTAAATGCAGAGGATGCGGTATTTCATATGCTGCCCATGGATTTCGGAGAGTTTTTGATCGCCGCAGACCGGGAATGGTATGAAGAGGTAATATCCGGACATATACAAAGCAAAAGAAAGATCCCGGACATGATACATGAAGAACTTCTGGACCTGTTCGGGCTGTATGAGCAGATAGGCGGATGCCCTGAGGTTGTCATGGAGTACCTTAATAGCGGTAGCACTGAAAATATAAGAAGCAAACAGGAATCTGTACAGGCTGCCATAATGTATCGTACAATCAAGGAATGCGCAAACGACAGTATAAGGGTAAGAATACAGAACATATGGGATGCTATGGAGCAGATACTAAAAAAGGACAACCATAAGTTTATGTATACTGCCATAAGGGACGGCGCCACCAGGCGTGAGTATGCACCTGTCATAGACTATCTGTGCGATCATGGGGTATGCTTTAAGGTTTCGGAAGCCGGAATGGAAGACTGCGGGGTCAGACTTTACGCCGGGGACTTCGGATTATATGAGAAACAGGACCCGTCAGTGATAAGGGAGAGCCTGCTAGTACAAAATATTTTAAGTTCCGGTGCGGATGTACATTACTGGGAGTCAGGAAAAGGTGCGGCAGTCAGCATAATTATAGAATCTGACGGAAACTTAATACCCGTAGAGCTTAAAACATCAGGAAAGAGCAACTTAAGAAGCGTAAAGTCATATATGAAGGAAAACGGAATAGAGAAATACATAAGTCTCGGAGAAGAAAATATCAAGGATACGGAAGCCGGACCGGTCATTCCGGTATATGCATGTCACCTGCTCGGAAAGCTCAGAGTATAAACTGTTTTTGATGTTGTGACATTTTTGTGATATTTACATATTTTCGCCCGAAAAGCGTGATTTTATCTTGACATTTGCTGACTATTGTTGTAGAATGTCATTTGTTTCGACAAAGTTTTTATCCGGAAGGTATATATAAATATGAACGATGTACGTTTACACGAGGGCGAATTAAATGTAATGGAGCTTTTATGGTCCAACAAAGTGCTGGCCGCTAAGGATATAGCCAAGATCATAAAGGAATATGTAGGCTGGGAGAAAAACACCACATATACTGTGATCAAGCGCTTGATCGATAAAGGCGCCGTAGAGCGTCAGGAACCCGGATTCATGTGCCGCGCCATAATATCAAAGCAGAAGATACAGGAAACCGAGATAAAGACACTGCTTGATAAGCTTTTTGCAGGTTCATTCCCCGCAATGTTTGAACAGTACTTAAAAACCGGAGCATTAAAGGCCGGAGAAGTGCTGGAAATTGAGAATAAGTTAAGATCGTATAGACCCTAGGTATATAAATGTTTAATAAATATAAATAATGTTACACAAATATTACTCCGAAATCCTTAAATTTCGGAGTTTTTTTTCGTTTTTTTGGTGTTTTTTATTGAATTGTATAATAAAATGGAGTAAAATTGACGATATAAAGAATAAGGGGAAGTATGTGCATTTTAAGGGAAATAGTTGTATCTTGCAGTTAATTATGTAAGTAGACAGGATGGTGAGCCTTAATGGATGGAAGAGTAAGTTTGAGACAATCGAATAAGGGCTTTACGTTAATAGAGATATGTGTTGTTATGGCTCTTATCTCTATTCTGGCTGCTGTAACGACCATGAGCTTGATCAGATGGCAAGAGTATTCAACTTACAAGACCATGGAAGATAATGCCGAACTTATTTATATGGCTGCAAAGAATAAAATAGCACAATTAAAATCAGATAACACATTTAAAGAATTAAAAAACTGGGGCAGTAAAGGAACCGAGACTTCATTTACTGATTATAATCATACAATAAATGGTTCACCGGTCACAGGACCTGTTTATTATTTTTCATGTAATGAAGGGGATTATGATAAATATACCCAGAAAAAATCAGATGCCAATAAAACGCTTTGGTTTGATCTGCTTTGTGATTATTTGCATGACAAAAAAATCTTAAAAGCAAACATTGTGATTGAATATGGTGAAGACGGTACGATATATACAGTATACTACAGTGACAGGACTACTATGGGATATGATTCCTCGAGTACAGTCAATCTTTATTCGTCACAAAACAAGACATATGATTTTTGGTATGAAAATGTTATAGGTATATATAGTATAAAATAAGTCATCTGGTTATTAGTTTGATTATTAAGATTAGTTTAAAGGGAGCAATAAAGGGGAGAGACATTATATGATGAAGAATACTTTAAAATCATATAATAGTGACAACAGAGGCTCAGCCATCATAACCGGGCTTGTTGTTAGCACGGTCTTGATGGTGCTGTGCCTTTCTTTGCTTTTGGTTGCATATTCCCTTTTTATCTCAACCGCTAAAAGTACTTCGGATCTTCCTAACAGAGAAATGTTATACTCAGCTGCAGAAGCTTTGGAACATGAACTTTTGGATTTTTCTGTGATATATGAAGACGGTGTTTGTAAAACTGACATTTCCGGACATAAGTTCTGGGAATATATTGATACCAATATATGGAAAGGCTTTGATGAGGATACGGGAGATCAAGATACTACGGGTACAAATTGGTTGTATTTTAATAAATCTGACAATTCAACCGATCATGGCAATCTTGAGAAATGCTCCAAATATTTTAATATGACTTCTATAGGCAGTGTTAAAATAATAGTACAGCTGTATTGGGAGCTTCCAGAGAGTTTTTTGGAAGATAAAAGCAATAAAGATGGAACTATGCTTAATGCGATATATAGATTATATAATAATAAAGGAGAATTGTTAGTTAAAGTAGATAGAAAATATAAACTTTCATATAAAACAAAAAATTCAGTTTCGGGTTCTGGAAATGGTTCTGGAACAGGGGGAGGAGATTCAATTAGTGAAAGCACTCCTGAACCTATCGAGAATACAATACCTAAGAAATTATATCCTAGTGATGATGAAGAAGAGGAAGGTCATATCGTTATAAAATTTCAATATGACAATTATTCTGGACATTTGATTATTATCAATAAAACTGGGGCTCCTATAGATGGTTGGAAATTATATTTTTATTCAAGCGAAACTGTTACTACCAGTGATTCCAGATACCTTACAACTATAGATGCGGATAAGGGGATTTATTATATTCAAAACTTGGATCATGATGGTCGTTTGGATAATAATGGATCTGCTACAGTTTACTTTAACTCTCCTTTCCATTATTTCCCTACAGCAAAGCTTGTTGAAAATACAATGGCTCCTTTATCGGATTCTTCAATAGAGTGGGATTTTGTCAAGGTTGAAAATCAGAATCCCGAATTTAGGATAACTAATAAATCGGGTAAAACAATTAACGGATGGAAGTTGGATTTTGATTATACGGGAACAATATATAATATTGAAAATGCGGATCATGAAACTTTTACACATTCAGGAAATCATTATTCGATAGAAAATGCTGATTGGAAGTATAAGATAGTCAATAATGATGAAACTATAGTTTTACCTGTACAGATTGCAAATTGGGTTGGAAAGCCTACTAACGTAGTATTGAGTACTTATAGTTTAACTGCTTTAGATGAAATAAATGAAGTTGATGTAGTAACTACAACTATAAAATGGAACCGCATCGGTGAAGAAATAGTTAATCCGGGAGGTGGTAATTGATGAAATTGGATAACAGAGGATCAACATTGGTTGAGATTACTGCCGGATTTATGATGATGGTAATTATCATGGCTTCGTTTATCAAGATTATCAAGCTTTCTTCGGAGATGACAGAAGCTGCTGTCGATATGAAGAATAATAATCTTGAGTTTGATAGGAGATATTATACCGGATACAATTATGATGTTGATGGGGGAACAGCGTTTATTTCCGGCTCAGGTGAAACAATTGAATTTCAAGAGAATGGTGCAACAGTACCTATAAAATTAACTGAATGGCATAAGAAAACCAATGACGACTATTTTGAAGAATGGTATAAAAATGGTGATAAATTTAAATTATCAATTCCTTCAGGTAATAAAACTATAGAGCTTAACAATATAAAATTGTATCATATTGAAAATGTAAGAGCTAAAGATATGGCAAAAGTTAGTGTTTATAGATACAAATACCTTTCACAATAAATTAATAATGAATATATAAGTATATTAAGGAAGGAGATGAGGCAGAATTGAAAAAGCATAAGATTGATAATAAAGGTTTTACTTTGATAGAAACAACTGTCTGCTTCATACTTCTAGGTATATTATTGGTTGCTGCCGCGCAGGTTATTTCATCAAGTTCGGAAGTCTATTACTATTCCAAGTCAATAAGTTACGGGGTTCAGGCGGCGCAGGTGATAGCTACAGAGATCAGAGGTGAACTTGAGGATGCGGTTATTAAGAAACTTGATTTTACTGCAGATTCTTCAATCCCGGCAGAAGCTGATGGAAAATGCATTCATATAAGTCTGGATAAGAAATCGATATATTTTATTAACAGCGCAGGAGAGCAGGTGGGCTATTCGCTGCAACTTGATTCTTCTCCCGGGGCTACGGATAAAGTGCTTGTCAGAAATGCAGTAAAGATTTATGATGAGTATTTTGGTGATGCAGTTGCGGGTGACGCCATTGATGTAAAAAAATACACATCTCAATATGTTGGAATGAATTATAAGGTAAAAGATATAAGTTTTACTCCATTTAATAAAGCAGCTAATATGCCTACATCGGGTACACAATTAACCGGTGCAATAGATTTTCCTGTTATAGTAATGGAACTAACGGTTACTAATCCTCAATATGGGGACTATACATGTACGGAATATATTGCTCTGTATAACTTTTATAATGCGGAACATCTTGTGAGCGACTAAAGAAGTATTGAATTATAATAATGAGAAGGAGGGCCTTATGATTAGCGAACAGGCAGCTTATAATCTTGAAAGGGATAAAAGGCGTGCTTTTATCATCAGAGTGATCATTATAACGGTTGTAATCATTGGGCTTATTATTTTCGCTATTTTGGCATTCCGATCCTTTAAATTGTATGCCGAGGCAAGAATAGCTTTAAGAGAAGCTAAGAATATAAAAATGAGTTTGGAAGTAGCAGATCTTGAATACTATAGCGTAGGAATCAATATTTTTGATGAAACTGCAGAGGGAAATATCAGAAAAGGTGCTTTAGATTATGTAAATAAGATACAGGATAATCCTGAAGGATATATGAGACTTACAGGGTATGACAGCCAGAAAAGAAAGATTACAGGCTTTGAATTTGAAAACAGTAAGTATATAGTCAGATTCAGCTATACTGATAAAGAAGACAAGTGGCAGGTTTTCCAGATAAAGGAGCTGCTTGATTACTGACATATTATATGATATGAAACCATATTGGGGTGAAATATGACTACTTATAAGTATATTGCCAGAAATGTAATAGGAAAAAGAATTACAGGAAAACTTCAGGCTAATGACGAGATGGATCTTCAGGCCAGATTAAAAGCGGACAATCTGTTCCTGGAAAGTGCCTCGGAGGTTATAAAAAGGGCCAGTCAGAAAAGAATTCGAGCTGACCGAGTATCAGATTTTGCAAGAAGCATAGGTCAGTTGGTTGGTGCTGGTGTCTCCTTGGTAAGAGCATTAAGAATCATTTGTGATGACGAAACCTTGAGACAGAAGGAAAGAACATTATATGCTGATGTTCTGAAACAGGTGCGTACAGGTGTCAGTCTTTCGGAAGCTATGGCTATGGAAGGTGCTGCATTTCCGCCTATGATGATCAATATGTTCCGAAGTGCGGAGGCTTCAGGCACACTTGAGGCTACTGCCAAACAAATGGCGGAATATTACAGTAAGGAATATAAATTAAATAAAAAAATAAAAAGCTCTATGACATATCCCAAGATATTGGGAGTCCTGATGGTAGTAGTATTAATGATCATAATGGGTTATGTAATTCCTCAGTTTGAAGAGCTCTTTGCCCAGATGGAAACATTGCCGGTAGCAACTGAAATTCTTCTTGGTATCAGTAATTTCGTGGCTGATAAATGGTATCTGCTGATATTGTTTGGTGTAATAGGCTTTATATTCTTCAAACTACTGTTTTCAATACCGGCTGTTCATTATTTAAAAGATAAAATAAAGATTAAAATGCCTAAGATTGGAAAGCTGATGAGGATTATATATACAGCAAGATTTTCCAGAACACTTGCGAGCCTGTATAATGCCGGTCTTCCTATAATTTCATGTCTTACAATTGCAAGGGATACGATCGATAACAGATATATTGAGTCTCAATTTGAAAGTGTAATAAAAGATGTTCAGGCAGGACAAAATCTAAGTGAAGCTTTAGCTAAAGTAGATGGCTTTACAAAGAAACTGGTTTCGTCGGTAGTTGTCGGTGAAGAGACCGGTACACTCGATGATATGCTGAATTCAGCTGCGGACCAGCTGGAATATGATTCTGAGATGGCTATACAAGGCATGGTTTCAATGCTTGAACCTATGATCATAGTTGTTTTGGCTGTAATGGTCGGATTTATTATCATTTCTATAATACAGCCTATTTACGGTTCATATGATGCTATAGCAAATTCTGCAAAATAAGTAAAATATTTCATGGAGGACTTCTATGAGTACAGTTATATATCTGTCAAATCAGCAGATTCATATTGTTGAAGGAAAAAGAGGAAAGACGGCTACGATCAATCGCTTTATTTCTTATCCTGCACCTCAGGGTACCATTATCAATGGTATTATTATGGATGCTGAAGCTTTTGGTGCTTTCTTGAAGGAAAAGTGGACCGAGAATAAGCTTCCAGTTAAAGATGTGAGTCTGGTTGTAAACAGTACTAAATTCGTAGGTCAGAATATGGAAATCCCGAAGATGCAGGATGAAAAAACCCTGGATCATATTAAACGCGGATTTTCTAATATTGACCGTTCGGAAGAAAAAGTATATGGCTTTATACGTCTTGAGAGCAGTCATAAGAAGATGCAGCGTCTTTATGCTGAAAGTGTTTCGCCAGATTTTATCAAAGATTATATGTCATTCTTTGATGGCATAGGAATAAAGCTGAAGGGTATTTATTCCGGTGAAGGCAGTATGATCAGTATGGTAAACAGTACTGCAGCAAAAAACTATGGAACATTTATGCTGATGATAGCTGACAGTATGACACTTACTACAGTCCTTTATGTTAATAAAGTATTTACTTATTATAATTCAGTAAGATGCTTCCATGAACCTGGTACTGAAGATTATGCTCAGGATCTGACACGTTCAGCAAGCCAGATCAAACAGTTTATGCAGGCTAACCAGCTTGATTCCGAACTTGAGGTAATTCTCCTTGCCGGTGTAGAAGAAAGAGATCTTTCGTTCTATAAAACCATAATGCAGGAATATGGTGTACAGACAAAAATAGATATTTTCTCTGACACAAAAAATATCAAAGGTGCAGATGGTATTTTTGCTCAAAAATATCTTTTCGCCACAAGCGGTCTTTTTAACAACGGTATTGGCGGAAACTATATTACAAGATATCAAAGTAAGAAAACTGAAAAAAAGGACACATCAAATATCAAATATTTTGTAATACTTGGTGTTACCGTTTTTGTAATGGCTATTTTATTCGTGCTTGCTCTGTTACATAAGAAGAGCAGACAAAAAGAATTGGAAGATCTGGAAGAATATAACAATAATCCTTCTATTCTTATGCAGGTTGCTGAATATGATGAGTTAACCCAAAGAAACAGCTTTCTTGTAGGGCAGTACTTATCTATAGCAAACATTAATGAGAATCTGGACACTTATCCTTGGGCAACAAGTAAACTACAAAACAAGATTTTTAAATTGGCGACAGGGTATGCTAAAGTGTCTATAACAAGTTGTGACTCAAACAGCGGGACGACAAATATGTCTGTTACAGCTGAAGATCCTCAGATTATAAATGAATTTATAACAATACTAATGAAACAGGACATATTCCATAATGTCACCTATACAGGTTACAGTTATTCATCTGAAAACCTTTATCATGTTAATGTTAGCTGTACTTTGGAAGAAGCTGTAGGAAGGAGCGGTGAAGAAGATGAAAGTTGAACTTACTCAGAGAGATAAAAAACTGCTCACATTTCTTGGTGTATTCGTTATAATTGTTTGTATAGGTTATTGGGGAATACTTCCGCAGATAAAGGCAGCCAATGGATATAATGACGAAATTGAAGAACAGGAAGTTTTATCCGGTTATTATCAGCAGAAAATAGGACAACTTATGGTAGTTCAGAAGAACAACAATGATCTAGAAACGCTGATATCTGGTGCTAAAGAGAATTATTATCCTGTTATGGATAGTGATGCCATAGATAATCTTATTACCAACACCGTAATAGATAACTATAAACTAATGGCATATGATCTTACTATTAGTAATAGATCTGCAGCCGGTCTAAATCCTTATGTTTATTCTCAAAAGACGCTGACAGGACAAAGCGATGCTAAAAAGAAAGCTTTAGCAGCAGCAGCTCCCATAGTAAGCGAAGATGGTATGCTCCTTTTTGGAGACGTGGTAGGTGCTGATACTGCTACTACGGGTATATATGTTGTTCATGTCAAATTAAGACTTGGTGGGGATAAAGAGAATATTACACGCTTGCTTGACGATCTAGCATATTCGTCTAAAAAGCTTCGTCTAGTAAGTTATTCTGTTACAACAGAAGCTACAGTAATACCTCATGAGGATGGAACGGAAGAGGTATTATATAATGAAATGCTTGACTTAAGTTTGGAATTATACATGTGTGCTGATTAATATTCTAAATAGTGTAACATAAGTGAGGATGAAAAATGGAACCCAGAAAATTTACGAATATTAGAATTGGTGATGTACTCCAGGAACTCGGATATGCTACAGATGAACAGATTCAGCAGGCGTTAGCGTACCAAAAGGAAAATAAGGGCGTTCGTATGGGTGACGCTCTGATAAAACTGGGGTTTATCACGGAAAAGCAGATGCTTAAAGCATTGGCAGACCGTTTGAATTATAAAACTATTAACATATCTGATATTACAGTGGATGTAGCAGCAGTAGCGAGGGTGCCCAAAGCTTTATCGGAGCAGTATTGTATGATGGGATATGCCGAGGATGAATCGGTATATTACTTGCTCGTAAATGACCCGATGAACTTCTATGGAATAGAAGATATCAGACAGATAGTTGGTAAGGAACTTGATATAGCACTTACAGAAAAAAGTGCTCTGGAAAACTCCATAAACTATTATTATTCTGAAGTTACTGCAAAAGAAGCAGCGTCCCGTGCGGCGGACAGTTCCACATATCAGGAAGTTGTTGAACTTGATCTGGATAATGCAGATGATGATACTCCTATCATCAACTTATTCAATAACTTGATAATACACGCATACAACTCAAATGTATCAGACATACACGTGGAACCGTTTGAACATGAGACACATGTGCGTATGCGTCAGGACGGTGTTATCATGGACTTCATGACATTGCAGAAAGGAGTTCATAATCCATTAATTGCCCGTATTAAGATCCTTGCTGATCTGGATATAGCTGAACGTCGTATACCTCAGGATGGACACTTTCGTACCAATATAGAAGGTAAAAATCTGAATGTTCGTGTATCGGTTCTTCCTACGGTATTTGGAGAAAAAGCAGTTTTAAGGTTATTGGCAAGTTCAACTACCATTGATCATTCTGGTACATTTGGTATGAACGAGTATAATTATGGACTTGTCAGTAACATGCTTCGGTCACCGAATGGTATCATATATGTAACGGGACCTACAGGTTCCGGTAAGTCTACGACTCTTTATATGATTTTGGCAGAGCTTTCAAAGAGAAGTGTAAATATATCTACCATAGAGGACCCTGTAGAAAAAAACTTGCCAAAGCTTAATCAGACGCAGGTTAATAATCAGGCAGGTCTTACATTTGAGATAGGATTGCGTGCTTTGCTTCGTCAGGATCCCGATATCATAATGGTTGGCGAGACACGAGATTCTGAAACGGCATCTATTTCAGTTAGAGCAGCTATAACCGGTCACTTGGTACTTTCAACACTGCACACAAATGATGCTGCGTCTTCAGTACTCCGTCTTGTAGATATGGGAGTTGAGCCATATATGATCGCTTCTTCGCTTGTTGGTGTTATTGCTCAACGTCTTGTACGTAAGGTATGTACATCATGCGGTGAATGGGGCGAGATGACAGAAAATGAAGAACTTGTATGTGGTAAGAGGCTGCCCAAGGTAATGCATGCCAAGGGCTGTACCCAGTGTAACAATACCGGATATCGTGGACGTATATCCATACATGAAATACTTCCTATTACAAAAGAAGTACGTACGATGGTAACTTCAGGTGCTACTACAGAGCAATTAAAGGATTATGCTTTAAAGGCGTTGGGAATGAAAACTCTAAAGCAGAGCGCTTTGGAATTAGTAGAACAAGGAGTAACTACAGTAGATGAACTGGCAAGAGTAAGCTATTACGAATAAAAAAGCCAGAAAATTTATAAAAAGTTTATATTTGGCTATTAAGATTTTTAAAATCAGGCCGATATAATAAATGTAAGCAACAAGAGTAATACAAAACACAAAAGCAGCGGGGAACTGCAAAAAAACTATTAATCTTTTTAGGAGGACAGGTTTATGAAGAAATTCAAAAACGACAACAAAGGTTTCACATTGGTAGAACTTATAGTAGTTCTGGTTATTTTAGCTATCTTGGCAGCTATCCTTGTACCGGCATTGCTTGGTTACATTGATGAAGCAAAGCAGAAGCAGATAGTACTTAACGGCAAGAGTGTTTATACAGCAGCTCAGGCAGTAGCAAGTGAAATGTATGCTAAGGATATTGAACCTGCTAATACACTTTCTGATGAGACTGGTGACGATGCTCCTAAGGGTGCTGGAACATGGGCAGCTTATTCAGCAAAGATTTATAAAGTGGCTGATGTTGCTTCCTTTGGAGGTAAATCATATAAAATTTATATAGCATTTAAAGCCGGGGCTGATCATAATAAGTGGACTGTAGATAAAGTATATTTCAATCAGGATGGTAAGGTAGTTGAGCTTGTAGATGGTGCTTGGGAATCAAGAGCAGATGATGCAGCTCCTACAATTGGTACTGATTATTATATTACTGTAGATGGTACAGAACCTACTGATACTGATTGATAATGAAAAAAACAACAAAAATTAATTCAACTTGATTACTAGAAACCCCCGTCAAGGATTACTCTTTTGATAGTCCTCGACGGGGGTGAATTATTAGTAAAATAAGTTGAACAAGCAATGGGAATATGCTATATTATAAATGTAAAATCAACATGAATTTTTATTTGATTAGTATTCATCTTTTGATTGATTATAATATATGGAGGTGATGGAAGTATGACTAAAAAAGATAATAATGGTTTTACTCTTGTTGAATTAGTAGTGATTATTCTTATCCTTGTTATCTTAGTCACCCTTCTTTTGCCTACGTTCTCTAATTTACTAACAAAATCCATGGATGAAAGAAATCAGGAAATGGCTCAGGATATAATGAATGAAGCTCAAGTAGTTTTTTACGAGAAATATGCTAATAACGAAATCGGTGATGACAGAAAATGTGTTATTTCTGGGCCAAACGGAGTTGATTATAATTATACTGATCAAGAGAAATATGATTGTGATCTACATAACAAAGATTTTTCGAAGCAATTTCTGAAAAGAATAAACAGTATTAATAATGCTAAACTTGGCAGCGTTGTTATTGTCGCACTTGGCAGGTGTGACTTGTATAATGATCCACAAAGTGAACTGTATGACCCTAAGAAAGCTTATACAGTTTATATGTCAATTTATCAGCCGTACCCTAATAATAGAATCTGTTTTTTGACTAACGATGGGGTTCCACATTCTTCAAACCCTGTAGGAAACAATAAAAATAAATATGAAAACTTTGTTATTGGTGGGAAAGAAGTTAAGAAAAAGGTCGATTTTATAACTATTGATAATGAGAAAATATATATTCAGTATTATGCAATAAAGAATGGCATTA
>Ga0310786_10008602_pt1 | contig 13079 bp, 13 predicted proteins | sample AusTroGonzalo_MG_FD_203881 | JGI IMG/M metagenome (GOLD analysis project Ga0310786, IMG submission 203881) | Bovine rumen microbial communities from tropical cattle in Woodstock, Queensland, Australia - Gonzalo_03 (v2) (version 2) | ecosystem: Host-associated > Mammals > Digestive system >... | reverse complement strand
CTTATAAAGGGATTGGGCGGCGAAATCGTTCATTCTGAAAATTGGGGCTTGAAGAAGTTGGCATACGCCATCGACAAAAAAAGCTCTGGTTTTTACTACCTTTATGAGTTCAAGGCAGATAGCGAGTCAATAGACAAACTATCAGTGGCATTCAAACGTGACGAACGTGTGTTGCGTAGTCTTATTGTAAAGATGAACAAACACGCAATTGCGTATGCTGAAAAGAAAAGAAATAATGTTCAAGAATCTTCTAAAAACGAATAGTTATGGCACAAGCACAATCAGAAATTAGATACTTGACTCCTCCTTCGGTTGAAGTTAAAAAGAAAAAATATTGCCGATTCAGAAAATTAGGCATCAAATACATTGATTATAAGGATCCTGAATATTTGAAAAAATTCCTTAACGAGCAAGGAAAAATTCTTCCTCGTCGTATCACTGGAACTTCTATCAAATATCAGAAGAAAGTTGCTACTGCAATCAAGCGTGCTCGTCACCTTGCTTTATTACCTTATGTAACTGACTTGTTAAAATAGTACGCCCTATGGAAATTATATTGGTAAAAGACGTTCCTAATTTAGGACTGAAGAATGAAATCGTGACTGTTAAGAATGGTTACGGAGAAAATTATTTGATTCCACAAGGTTTCGCTATTAGAGCAACTGAATCAGCAAAGAAACAACACGCTGAAACAATGAAGCAACGCGCTCACAAGGAAGAGAAAATCAAAAACGAAGCTATGGAAATGGCTTCAAAACTTGAGTCGGTTTCTCTTACTATTGCTACAAAAGCAAGCGCAACTGGCAAAATCTTTGGTTCTGTCAATGCAATCCAAGTTTCTGAAGCACTTGCAAAAGCTGGCTACGAAATCGATCGTCACAAAATCGCTTTGAAAGAAACTTCAATCAAAGAACTTGGTTCATATTCTTGCAAAATCACACTTTACAAAGGTATCGTTGTAAACGTTCCTTTCGAAGTTGTTGCAGAATAATACAGGAAATTGAAAGGCCTCGCTCGTCGAGGTCTTCTTTTTGTCCTATTGTGTAATGGTAGCACAGCAGACTCTGGATCTGTTAGTTGGGGTTCGAATCCCTATAGGACAACAAAACTAAAAAATACCACCTGTAAACCCTTGAAAATAGGCGGTTCGTTCAAAACAAGTTATGTTAATTATTGTTTGTTTTTGATAGTTATTGTTCAATTTTCAATTTTTGAACAATACTAAAATAAACAATATATGCGCTGTTACATCAAGTATTCAAAAGACTCTACCAAAAAGTTGGTCTCCATTACTATTCGTATTGCAATAAATATGAATAAGAATCTGTATTATAAGCCAGGGATTAAATATCCGTTGGACGTAATACAAAAATTAGACGACCATGGAAATCTTCTTCCTAATGTAAGAAACAAAGATGCCCAGAAACTTTCCGAACTCATAAAGTCGGAAATGCAAAAATGCAGTACGTTAATAGAGCGACTGAACTCAAGGAACATAGACATTCTAAATTTGAGTAGTAAAGATTTTATTTCATATTTTGACAATGATTTCTCAACTGATAAAGTAGATGTAAAACCGACTACTTTGGTTTCGCTTTTTAACTTGTATATTGAAAACCTCAAGGTTTCTGCACAACGAATCATACATTATAGATTGTTGTTTAATTCGTTTTATCGGTTTTTAAGAATAAAGGTTCTTGAAGAGATTTTGCCACAAGATTTTTCATTGATGCTTGCCAATGAGTTCAAAGATTTTTATCAAAATGAATATAGATATGTGAAATCTTATCCATATTTATTTGAAAACATGAAAGATAGGAACATTCCTGCGGAACCAAGATGTGACAATACAACAGCCGTTAAAATGAAGCAGATGTGTGCTTTTTTCAATTGGATGGTGGACAATGAATATTTACAGAAAAACGTGTTCTCCAAAGTTGAGAAACATGAGGATTATAAAAATACCCCTGTAATTTCACTAATGCTTACAGAACTGAAACAATTGGCATCGGCGAGTGTCCCGGACATACTTGTCCCAACAAGAGATGCATTTGTCTTTCAGTCTTTGACAGGACTGCGTATAAATGAGTTTCAATCACTGTCGAAGAAAAATTATCATGTTGCCAATGGAATCCCCTATATTTATTTTTATGCAAGCAAAACAGGTCAATATGAAGTACGGCCATTGATATATACGGCGTTGCAGATTGTTAAAAAACTTGATTTCAATTTCCCTATCTTAAAGAATGTCAGTGGCAGCTGCGGTTACAATAAGCGTATAAAGAAACTTCTTGAATATGTAGGAATAAAGAGACAATATGTTGTTTTTGACGCTAACAATGAACCTCAATTTGTTCCTCTGTATGAACTTGCTTCTTCTCATACGGCACGTAAAACGTTTTGTGACATTGTTCCGAAGTCAATCATTCAGAATGCAATTGATATAACTGCCGTTCATGCAACAGGTAGTAAGGCAAACGACAGATACACGAATGTAGGGGTGGAACCAGAAACGTTGTTTTATCTTTATACCAATACTTTTCAAGATGTTTTATATAAAGTAGATGCTAATTTTGATGTGATTGAAAATTTTTTTTAAAATAAAATTCAATAAACACTCGTAAGCAAGGAATGAAGAAACGTAAAAAAACGAAAATAACCGTAAAAATAAAATGTTGATTATCAATGTGTTATGTAAAAATAAATTTGTTTTTGTAAGATTTTTATAGTTACATTTGCACCAGTTAAAAACAAAAAGCGAACAATAACTACAATAACAAAAAATTAACATAACATTTGAACGATGGAAAACATAACCTTAGGAAATTACAAAGAGAAATTTATCCAATTACAAAATCTGGTGAATGGTTTCGCAAACTTTCTTGCCTGTATGGAAGCAAAAACGACGAACAGTCTTCCTGCGGGCATGCCACCAACAGTAAATGGCATTGTTGGAGTAATGCAAATTCTGAACTGTGGAAGAAGTAAGGCATACGAGATTATGACTAACCCTAAATATCAATCTGCATTTTATGGGAAACGTGGGGAACGAAATCGTCTTTGTGATACGCAAAAGTTGTTAAACCTAATGAAAGAGTCATAATTATTTCTCGAAGAATTGTAAAATCTGACGTTTTTTTCATTTTCCACTCCTTGAAATTACTGATTTTGGGCTTTAGAATGGACTATATTCAAAAAAATTATAAAAAAAATAAAAAATTTTTTTTCGGACATGTCAGCGAAAAACATAAATAAGCATAAACTACAGATAAGAAAACATAATCATTTTCTCGTTGTGCCTTTCCCATGTAGGGAGAACGGATGTCTGCAATAGCGAGGGATTGTTTTTTTAGTCATTTTTATCTATATATTTGTCCCCGTTTAAAGATTACGTGCACCAAGCATAGAATCAACAAACACTTACATAATTTTAATTTTATAATATGATAGAAGCAAGCATTAGTTTCGATTGCTTACCAGTAGCGGTAGCAAACCTTCAGAAAAGTGTAAATGTTCTTATTGAACAAGTAGCAAAATTACAGGAAAAGAATAGTGATAATTATGCGCAATGGATGAATATAAAACAATTGTGCGAATATCTTCCAGACAAACCAGCATTGCAAACGGTTTACGAATGGGTTTCTAAAAAACTTATCCCATATCACAAAAAAGGGAAGAAACTATTTTTCCTCAAAACTGAAATTGACGAATGGCTATTCTCTGGTAGTACTCGGATAAATGACAAAGAACAAACTAATTAATCATTAAAAGATTTTAACCAATGGATTCCCAACATTTCGTTTGCCCTCTTGCCAATCAGTCCAAGTCTCTATCCGATGATTGGCTCGATAATCAGGATGTGACCATGCAATTGCACATCTCTTTGAGAACATTACAGGAATTGCGCTCCAAGGGCGTGATTCCTTACACAAAACTTGGCAACAAAGTATATTACCGACGTGCCGACATTGAAAATCTTCTAAACGCCAATTTTAATTATGGACACAAATAGATTCTCGTTTTTCAAAGCCCCAATCTCCAATACAAAACCGTCCAAGACAGTTTCACTTGTTGAGGTGTATAACTATATCCGTGGCAATGACGCTTTGGAACGGACCAATTTTCTTCGTACCATCGCCGACAAAAAACAGGCACAGAAATACAAAGGATGTCAGTTTGATTATTGTACGTTTTCAGGCGTTTTCTCCGAAAGGAAGGACAAACATCTTATCAAACATTCAAATCTGCTCTGCATTGATTTTGATGGGCTATATTCGTATGAATGTGCGACGGCTCGAAACGAAAAATGTTTCATGTCCGTAGAACTACTCCGATATAAACTGTTGCAAGACGATTATTTTGAAACGGAACTTCTGTTCCGCAGTCCCTCGGGTAACGGACTAAAATGGGTTGTATCCATAGAAACGCAAGACGAATCTTCGGAGTTTTATGCCTCTCATTTGGACTATTTCAAAGCCGTGGAGAAATACATTTATCAAACCTACCACATTAAAATAGACGCGTCAGGCAAGGACATTTCGCGTGCTTGCTATCTTCCGCATGACCCGTTTGTTTTCATTAACCCTAATCAATTGGAACACCATGAAGAAACCTTTTTATCCGCAACAATGGATAAATGACGATATTCCCAATGCCGTGGAAGAAATCACGTCGCGGGTCGAAGCCCTCTCTGTTGATATCGCTCCGACATACAATGAATGGGTGCAACTTGCCTTTTCGCTGATAGAAGCATTAGGAGAAAATGGGCGGTCGTTTTTCCAACGATTAAGCCGTTTTTACCACAATTACACGGAAAAGGAAGCCGATGAACAATATACCAAGTGCCTTGCCTCTAGAAAGTCGGGCGTAACTATTGGCTCATTTTTCTTTCTTGCAAAAAAGGCGGGGGTTAACATTTTGCTTTCCAAAACACCAAAAATTATAAGTGACATTATTGGAAATTTTGACAATATTGGAGATTTACACTCTTCAAAATCTCTAAAATCCTCGGTATCTCCAAAATCTTCACAGATGTTGTCGGTGGTTGCACAACAAGAACCTATGCCGACTTTTTCTAACCTTGTTAAGGACGATTTGCCGTATTTGCTGACGCAGATAGTAGAAAAGGCACATTCTGACGAAGATGCGGATTTGTTGATATTGGGCTCTCTTGCCGTTTTTTCTGCTTGTTTGCCAAACATATACGGCGTGTACAACAAACGTGAAGTCTATCCAAACCTATTTGTTTTTATCACAGCACAAGCATCGGCAGGAAAAGGCCGATTGTCGCTCTGTCGTAAATTAGTCGAACCCATTCAAAAACACATGCGTGAACGCAACAAAGCGGAATACGAGGACTATAAACGCAAACAGGCGGAATATGTCGCCAACCGAAAAAATCCCGACTACGAACAACCCGAAGAACCACCATTGCGTACATTATTTATGCCTGCAAATAGCAGTGCCACATCAGTGTACAAGGTTCTCAACGACAATGACGGCGTTGGCCTAATGTTTGAAACCGAAGGTGACACGCTTGCGAATACGTTCAATTCCGATTTCGGAAATTTCTCTGACGGACTTCGCAAGGCGTTCCATCACGAGCCAATTTCCTACAATCGTCGCAAGGAAAACGAATTTGTGGAACTCGACAAACCTAAATTCTCCGTCCTTCTGTCTGGCACACCTCGACAAATAACAAACCTCATCCCCGATGCCGAAAATGGTTTGTTCAGCCGTTTCTTGTTCTATTATATGAACATTCGTATGGAATGGGACGATGTTTTCTCCGAGGATGATTCCTATACCGACGACCACGCATTTGAACTACTTGGGGAAAAATTCCTTGACTACTACAATGTTTTGAAAGTTCAGCAGCCAGTTCGGTTTTGTTTCACGGTAATGCAATGCAGGGAGTTCAACGATTTTTTCAAGGAGATACAACAGGAATATGCTTCTCTGCTTGGACTTGACATTTTGGGCTCAATTCGTCGTTTGGGTATCATTACGTTTCGTATTGCTATGATTCTTGCCACGTTGAGAATGTGCGACACCAACGGTTTTGTTTCAACGTTAGTCTGTTCCGATGCCGATTTTCGGTCAGCCCTCACTATGGCAAAGATACTTCTACGGCACACCGAAAAAGTATTTTGTTCGCTTCCTGGCAATGACAAGAAAGAGGGCAACCAAGATGGTGTTGGTCAGGAATCCACACAAATCAAACAGATTTTCTTGGATAATCTTCCGCCTAATTTCGACCGCAAACAATTCCAAGAAATCGCCAAATCTCTCAACATACCCGAAACCACGGCAGACCGATTTGTTAAAAATTGGTGCCAAGTCGGAACCCTCATTCACACTTCCCATGGACGATATGGGAAACCATTGTGATACTTCGTACAATGGGTTTGCTAACGATGTGGCACAAAAAAAGCCCGTCCTTTCGGGCGGGCTTGGCAATTGGTTACGTGATGTTTAACCGATGGTCAGTTCCCCTAAATAAATTGAAGTGGCGACACTCTTACCGTCGGCAGAGATGAACCCTAAATACATTTCAACCTCACTACCTGTCCAGTCTGCGGGAACGGTAAGAGTGGTCTCCTCTTCAAAACGTTTGCTACCAGCTGTGTTAAATACAGCTTCTTGTTTGCTTTTGTTGAACAACAACGGCATAGCCATGTCTGTTTGCAACGCATTGCCTGTGCCACTATTGTCACGCCAAAAGAATGTCACGCCACTACTTGTGACGCTTGCGCTTGCACCATCAACTGGCGTTAATGTACCACGAGAAACCAATGCCTTGGAATAATCTAATTCAAAATTAGGATATTCCCCTACGATGGCGTTTTTGATGTTGTATGCCATTGCTGCATTGAAACCTGTCTGTTTCACTGCGTATGGTCTGAAACCAATACGAATGTAGGATGTGATTGGCTGTAAAAACTGCAACGTAGTCGCGAAGCGGTTACGTTGTGTTACCTGTCCTCTCGTACGTGGATTTTTGATTGACTCGGCTTTGGAACGCATGTAGTCAATGCCTTTCCAAGAAGCCCCGACGACGGTTCCGACAGTTCCGTGGAACCCGCCTAAAATACCTCTTTTAATTCTACCCATAGTAATAAGTTTTAATTGGTTATATTGTTAATTTGGACTTGGTGTGGAGTTGGTACGGTGTTGATACGAACCAACTTTTTCCCTTATCCGTTGTGTAAAATTACTTAGAATTTCCGCAACTTCAATGAGTGTCGGTGCATTTGCCTTAGATTGCGTTAATCTGCTCGCAGAACGGCAAAAAAGCCCCGAATGGGGCTTTTATTTTGTTGCCGTGCGTGCTATTGCGAAACGCAGTTCTTTGAGTTTCTTCAACCTTTTGAGCGTTTCGGCTTGGCAAGCCTCAATGCCTGCAAGCATTCTTGACGTTTGTTCCATAACCTCTGGGGAGATGTTGCTCCAGAGTTCCGCGAATAGTTTTCTATATTGCTCCAACCGTACAAACTCAATGACTGAGCCGTGCAAATATGGCCGTAGTTGCCCGGAGCAAAACAGAATGTTGGCAGCTGCACGAATGTGCCTGATGTCGGTTGCCGTGGCCGTGATTTCATAGCAGTTGGGACAAGGCTCGTCAAGAGGTTTGCCCGAATTGATACCACGGCTCAACACGTAAACGGCTGACGGATTTCGGGAGCCGTTGTAGGTCTTGATAGTGATGTTTGAAACGTTGTTCATGATGTTGCGAAAAATGTCCCCGATGGTTAATCGGGGGAATAAGGTTTAACAAAATAATTCGTATGCGATTGTTTTAATCCATTGGCGCAGTTCCTTTACCTCGTCTTGTCTTTCACGGATTTTCACTTCTATATCCTCAACGCAATCAAAAGCCGCCTTGATATCCTCTTTTGAGTGCGATTTGCAAAGGGCAAAATACAGTTCCTTGTATTTATCCAATTCAATAGTAGGAACGTTTTTCGTCAGCTTGGAACAGCCACAGCGAGGCGGCAACATTTGGGAATAATAAAGGAGCATTGCAACTTGGTGGGCATAGGCAAAGGTTTCTAAATCTTTGGTACGAATGACAAAGCAATTCTTTTTAGGTTCAGAAATGATTGCGCCGACATTCTGACCAGTGGCGTCGATGAGAATTGAACCAGGGAACACATAGGCACCCGAAAATTTTTGGATTTCAAATGATGACATATTTTATAGATTTAAGGTTAAGCATTGAAAGAAGATTGTGCAATATGCTTGCATTGAGATTTGTAGGAAGCCTGCTCCGCCTTGCTTGACGGAAACGGCAACGCCTTTATTTGTTTGTAGGCATTGAACAAATTTGAGTGTGGAACACTTGTGAGAATACTGAGCAAAAGACGCCCATAATCCTTATAGTGCAGCGTTTTGAAATTGCGGAAAGACTTTGCATAAATCTCGGCAACACCGGCAAACTCAATAATTTTGACGGCAACCCGAATGAGGGCGAGGTTTTCGGGCAAACAGGAAACAACCAATGAATTTTTCTCAATGGGATATTTAACGACAGTGCCCAATTTTGCGCCACAAGACACGATACAGACGTGAGGGGCTTTTAAGATGGTTCCCGACTGATAAGGGAACACGCGAATGTTAGATAACTCCATAGCTCAAATTTTTGAGGTTAATACTTATAAATTGCCAACGAAAAGCGGTATAACTGCTTGATTGACATATAAATATACGAAATTCTATGGGTCTGCAATGGGAAAAACGTATTATTTTGCTTGAAAATGCAATTTTAATATGTTGATATACAGTAAGTTACAAAGACTGCAAAATGTTTGCAATGTACGGCTGGCACATATTTCTATTATCCACATTCAACGGTTTCCAACTTGCGAAATGCTACAAAGGGCTGAGAGCCACGCACCACAAAGCGGAAGCCGAAGAATGAGGCGGACGCTTTTAGCAAAATGGCGAGGGATTGTGTGAGGGAATTTTGCGAGGGCGTGGTCGAAAGCCCTACGAGATGGCTTATATTGTCCTTGTTTCGTGCTAAATGTTCTTTCACACAGGAAGAGGCAACTATCAATGTTTTAGGTTGAGAATCGTATTATTTGGTGTTCCAACGAGGATTTGGCTACACGGAAAAAAGTTATTCTCGCAATGTGTATGGGGGCAAATCTGCTGGTTTGAGGGGGCGTTTTTTAGTTAAGAGTTATGAATTAAGAATTAAAGGTTGTTTTTTATTGGTGGATTAACGATGTGGTTAGCCCCCGAAAAAAAACGGAGAAAAAGACCTCCAACTATCTTTTTCGGAGTTTAAGCAGATTGGCCGTGCGTGGGGAAAATTGCGGGAAATAACTTTTTGACCATCATTATCGTTTATGAAGGTAAAGAATTTGTGAGAATGATGTTTTTTATTAAATTTGAAATACAAAATAACATGTATATGAAAAATATAGAATTAGAATTTGCGAATTTCAGGAATAGTTATTCGAAAGGGGGATTATTTGTTGAATTGAATTTTCCTTTTCCATTTAAAGAAAATGAGTTGTCTATAGAGCTCTTGTCACCAAAAGAATTAGGTGCTTTTTTTCATGAATATATCCACTTTTATCAAAACATAGCTACAACATTTGGGTTAATAGAAGGTGGAATTATTTTACAAAGAATTGCGAACACGTTCTCTGAAGTTGCAAATACGGCAAGTAAAAAAATATCTATACCATATCACTTGAAACAAAATCCTGATGAGAGCCAGGAATATCGATTACAACAAAAGATTGGTGAAGGAATAAAAAGCGATGATTATAATATTTGTATAGATGGGAAGGATATCAAATATGATTTTGAAGGAAATGATTCTGTTATTGTTAAATTTAAAAACACAAAAAACAATACGTATATAAGTCGAAAGGTTGGTACATGGGATTTAAAAGAGGGAATGGCGGCGAGATGTCAAAGTCTTATAGATTCTAATAATCAACAACCAGATATTCCATATAATATACTATGGATTCTCTGCAAAAAAGAATTTCCCAATATCACCTCCCCAAAATTCATTTGTATATGTTATTGTTCTTTATTTTACAGAGAACCTATGATTGCTTTTTTAAAAATGTGTGAATTTTACAACAAAAATAATTTTAATATAAAAGACATTTTCGCTATAGAGAAAGAAGAATTTTATCTGTCTTACATTCGGATAAAAAATAAATATGTTGAATATATAAGAAATTTTCTTAGCTGTAAAACTTCTTATATAGAAGAGATTCTTCAAAAGATGGATAATTTACCATTAATTGATTTAATCGATAATGGGCTTACTGTTAACAACATAAAAAACTTTATTCATGAATACGGATCACCATTAATTCGTTCTTTCAATAATAGCCACTATGAATGGCATTTCCCAGGTCTTGAAAATAAACAACCTGCAGGAGATGTGGTTGTGTTAAGAGGAAAATATATGTTATATGATTATATAACTGGAAAATCTCCTTGCTGTCAATTTCTTTCCGAATGTCCTAACAAGCAAGATGATTGTTATGATAACAAATTGTGGAAGTTAGAGGATGATTGCATATTTAAAAAAATTTGGAATAACTGTGGATTTGACGGTATAAAAGTTGTTAAAGATAGTATTATACATTAAGAAAGGCTCGTCGGATGGCGAGCCTTTTGTTTGGAGAGAAATCTCCTATATATAGAAATTGTACAATTGGAGCGTTAGCGGTAGCCGATGAGTTTTTATTACAATTACGTTGAAATTCAACAAAAAACAAATATATTTACCGACTTGTAATTTGAAAAGAATATCATTTACCTATGCACTTTTATACGGAACATACGAAATTTGGAGAAGAAACGGGGCGTTTCTCTGATGGCGGAGAAAATAGTTTTCTTGTAACCTCGCTATTCTGTTTGAGTGAGGATGCAAAGGCGTTCGCCTGTCAGAAAGGTCAAATAATAGTAGTGCCAAACGCCGAAAGTAACGCATTGGTTAATGTGATACTGAAACCGATAGATAATTTGGATATACGGTTTCGAAATGTGGCTTATTATGTATATCGTGGAATACGAAAAGACAGCATTCTGCAATCGGATACGGAAATGTTGGAGCCAGGCGGCACAGCAACCGATTTGATAGACAGGATTTATAGCGAAGCGGATTTTGAGGGAGCGTATTCGGCTGACATGGTTGGATATAGCAATGATTTGACCGATGAAGTAACAATCGATTCTCTTTTTTATGACATGGATATAAAAAAAATGTTTGTGTTGGAGGGAGAATGGTTTGGTACGTTTAACTCCGACACATCCATAGGATTTGAAATTGTTGTGGATACCGAGATATGCCCAATAACCGTGGGCTACGCCAAGCAAGGCCGTTATGCTATAGTGCCATCCGGAATAACCGATTTTGAACGTAGGATGAGCCGTGAACGGATATTGGCTTTCATAGACCCTGTGGCATTTTGGGGAATGCACTCGGAAGAAGGATTGTACGTTGGTAGCCAGTTGCTTAAAAGACTGGAATTAAACACGGCCATATTATCTTGCTATGGGAACAACAACCGTGTGTATATAGATATTAGAAGCGAATACGGATATTCATACAACGTATATGGCACATACGCCGATAGTCTTGGCAATTCCATACAGGTAGGTACGGACAAGAACAATCTTACGGCTCGAATGTATGAAACAAACGGTTGGCCTATAATGTGGGAGAATGAGTTGGAAAATTCTGAAAAATTATACATTCGCTTAAAAATGCCACAGTCTCAAAAGCCAGTTCTACATTTTGATGACACAGAACAGTTGGGGTATCGATTTAAGCACGAAGATGCCATACTGAAAGAACGAGGGAACACAGAATGGACACGTTGTGTACCTCTTTGCTTACGGCGAGGAAATTCCGAGAACAGGTACTGCCAAGTGTTCAGTATGTTTTACGCCGACAGGGATTCCGTCTGTACGACAAGACCTTTTGGAGCGATAGACAAGACTGAACAGCGCCTGAACGGGAAAATAAGCTTCTTGTTTGATAACAAATTACTCTATCGCCGTTCCCAAATGGAAGAAGAACAATATGAACAGGTTTCGGAAAGTGGAGCCAACTGGGATGAAGAACGTATTATTTTTTACACAAAAAGCGTACGGCGGCATAATTGGTCTAAAAATATGCTGAAACCATCAGAAGAATGCGAGTGTGAGGGTTTCACATTGAATGGCACGAGTAATTTTGTGTCATTCCTGCATAATTCGTTGGACATAGCAATAGACACCATATTTGAATCATCACAACAGATACCAATAATAAATTTGATAGGTCATAGGAATTTTTTCACATTCCGTGGCGATGTATCGTGTCTTTGTTTGACACGGGAGATATTCAAAACTTTGATGAATCTCACTGGATTCAGTACATTTCATATACGAAAGATAGGTTTTGAAGAAATGACAACAGAAAATGATGAGTATAAAAAATTCAAACTGTTTGTAAAAGGTTACGACTCCGCAGGTAATTATGTGGAACGCTATCCTGAAGAGTCAGTAATCGTATATGGCACGCCAGATGAGTTGATACTTGCCGATAAGGAATTTGCAGAGACAGAGTTATTGAGAAAAACCTCTTTATATATGAGAAATTATGAAGAAAGAAGAGGCAATGATAAAAAAAGAAACTCTTTTATAAATCAATGTGTAGAAATACGAAAAGAAGTTGATGATTTTATTAACGGATTAGATGAGATTTCTAATGATGAGACTGCTCTGCATCGTATCCAAGCACTTGTAGAAAAGCATGCTTCCAATATTTGGGAATATGCGAAACATTATGTACAAGGGGTGAAACAAAATGATGGAACATATATTGGCGGAACATACGATGACAGACCGTTATATTGGGCTCGTTTGGAAATGGAAGTTGCATTAAAAAAGCATCAATGTTTTAAAGGACAAGTTCGAGGATGGAAAGTGTTACCTGGCACTAAATTGGCTGAATTCATACAATTGTTTGAAGAAAAATCGCGAAATTATACAGGAATAAATTTTTCTGAAGCACCTGTTGGAGCAAAGAAGATTCTAATTACGGGGTTTGATCA
>Ga0310786_10008600_pt1 | contig 13080 bp, 8 predicted proteins | sample AusTroGonzalo_MG_FD_203881 | JGI IMG/M metagenome (GOLD analysis project Ga0310786, IMG submission 203881) | Bovine rumen microbial communities from tropical cattle in Woodstock, Queensland, Australia - Gonzalo_03 (v2) (version 2) | ecosystem: Host-associated > Mammals > Digestive system >... | reverse complement strand
TATCTTTATCTTCCGAGGAATTAAAATTGATTACTTGCGACTCCACCAACTTGATGAACAGCAGACGATTCATCCATGTCAGTACCAACTCTAAAGCTGCGTTATATTTTTCGCTTTCCGAAAGATTGTCATGAGCAACCAGCCATGAAAGTGTACTCTCTAAAAGCGATCCTGCTTCACGTCGTTCCTTCGGCAGTCTTTGAATGGTGACATTCCCTTTCTCGCTCTTTTCTTCAAGTCCGATGATGTAGAGCAGTTCCTTGTAGAAAGCATCGTTCATGTCGTTGGCATCGCGACGACGCTTGCCAAGAAGAAAATAAGGAGAAAGCAGCTTGCAGATGTCAGATAGTTTTTGGTCACTCATCTTGTCCCAATCCTTAAGCGAAAAGTTGATAAACGACATGCGTTCTGTCAAGTTCCTCGCCTCTATCTCTTTCGACACGTACTCGTAGAATTGCTCGGTTGTCTCTTTATAGATTCTTTTCTCTTTCGGGTTTACCTTCCTATACTCCTGCACAAACTTCTTGGTGTAGAACAGTTTGCGGAATAATTCTTCCTCGAAAATATACCAATCGTAGCCATTAGAAGCAATCAGGTATCGGATAGCATTGTTGTGGTCGTTGTCAACAAACTCTGTCAGATAATAGAGAATCAGTTCATGAAGAGCCTTGCGGTTTAAATCGTTTTCTGAAAGCATATCGTTCTTCTCCGAAGGTTTCTTCATTTCTATAAGTACAACAGGAGAAGAAGATGTTGTGTTGTCTTCAAAGATATTCAGGTCTGTATTTACTCCTTTCCTCTGCTTAATCTTATTTTTTCCCTTGTAAAAGGTGTCATCAAGCAAGGCTTGTACGCTAGACGAATAGTTAGACTCGGGGTCATCGTCAGGTTTAGCTGGCAAATGATTAGAAAGAGCTTCCTTGAATTTTTCTAAAAGTTCTTTCTCCACTAGCGTTTTGCGAAGTTGCTTTTCTTTTAGGAACTCTGATGGAGTATATTTTTTTGCCATAGCTTAAATGGAAGTGAAATTTTTGACAAAGATACGTTTTTTCCTTAATACAATAAAAAAGCGAAGGCTATTATATCTCAAATTATGCTATTTTGCATTTTAAAATATAACAATTAAAGGGGAAAAAGCGGGCAAACCGCAAAAAGAGGACATCTTTTTTACTTGTTTGCTCGCTTTATTAGGTCTTTGATGTAGATTTTCACGCCGAAGATGCTGCCCGAATATACAAGAATCTGGGCGAAAAGCATCAAGACGCTGCCGTCAATCTCACCTTCGGGCGGCATGTAGAGGCTTATGAGTGCCACCACTGCTCCAAAAAGCAGGAGCAGGGCGGCAGACACTTTCTCAATCATGCAAGCCCGAAGGCACTGAGAATGGCGGTTATCGTGATGAGACCTTTTGTTTTAGTTATTTTTTAATCGCGCAAAAGTGAGCAAAAAAACCTCAAATAAAATACCCCAAATGCCCTTCACCCTCAGATATCGCGTATTTTGAAACAATTTTTGCATATTTTGAAAATCGGGCCGCAAATGTGCCCCTCTCCGAACATGAAAATTGATGCTTCGAGGACACTTTTGGGGGGAAGTAAAAACGCCCCATAAGGAAAAAGCCAACGCCCCATAAGGAAAAAGCCGACGCCCCATAGGGAAAAAGCCGACGCCCCACGGGGGAACGGCCGACGCCCCATAAGGGGATTGCAAACAAGCAATGGCGTGTGAATTTATACAAACAACGGATTGAACGGATTTTACAGATTTAGGCTATATGGTAATCTGCAAATAAGATAATCCGCATTAAATGTGTTTCGTTAAAATATGTCATTACCTACACCTTTTCACCTTACATTCACCTTACATTCACCTTACCTACACCATTATAATGTATTGATATTAGGTTTATTGTCTCCAAAGGTGTAGGTATGTATGTAAAATTGCAATAAAGTTTTCCTGCGCGCGCAAGACTTTGTTTCGTAGGCCACATTAAAATGATTCAACTTTCGGAAGTTCTATAAACCGGATTAAACGAATTTAACAGATTATTCCTGCGAATGCAAACTTTTACGGATTTATCGGATTAGCGGCGATGAACAATCTGTTAAATCCGCAGAAATATAGGCAAGTAAATCTGTTTAATCAGCTTAATCCGTGGTTTTTTATATACATCCAAACTTCAGTTAAATGACCATATTCTTTTCACCACGAATTGCACGAATTGGCTACGCCTTTGATAGCAAAGAATAATCCGTCAAATTCGTTCAATCCGTTGTTTATTATTAAAACATGTGTAATTAGTGCAATTAGTGGTTTTATATATAACAACGGGTTTCGTGTCACCTTTGTCTCTGCCTTATTGCAGCGGTGTGAGTGGATATACGATGTTGACGATGAAGATGTTGGCTGCGAGGATGATGAGGTTCATCAGCAGGCCGATGCGCATGAAGTCGCTGAAGCGGTAGCCGCCGGGGGCATAGACGAGCATGTGGGTGGGCGAGCCGATGGGTGTGGCGAAGCTGCTGCTGACGCTAATCATCAGGGCGATGAGGAAGGGGTATGGCTCGTAGCCCAGCTTCTCTGCCGCTTGGTACATGATGGGGAAGAACATGGCTCCTGCTGCGGTGTTCGAGATGAACTCGGTGATGAACGTGCCGACAAAGCAGATGGCGGTCATCACGACGATGGGGTTCGTGCCGCAGACATCGAGGATGCCGAAGGCCAGCCGCTCGGCAATACCCGTCTTCTGGATGGCAAGCCCCAAGACGACCGACCCTGCGAACACCATCAGGATGTCCCAATTGATGGCCTTCATGGCCTGGTCGGGGGTGCAGCAGCGGAACAGGAGCATTGCGGCAGCGGCGATGAAGGCACATTGCAGCAGCGGCATAATGCTGAGTGCCGACACGACCACCATCGCAAGCATGATGAGCGAGGAGATAGCTGTGCCGCGTCCCACGTTGACGACCTCGTCGCCAAGAATCAGCCCGTGTTCCTTAGACAGTTCGATGATGGACTTGGTGCGTCCCGCATAGAGCAGATGGTCGCCGCCCATGAGAATCTCATTCTCATCGATAGGCACCGAAGCATTGTCGAAATGACGCCATTTCAACAGGCGACAGCCCTCGACGTTGAACATGCCGGCTCTGCCAATCGTCTTGGCAATAAACTGATGGGTAGAGGGGACAATCAACTCCACGGTATATTCCACGGTATCTTCCGAGTCCGATTCGGGAGCCTTACGGTCTGGCAACAGACGGCGAAAGGCGATGATGGAGAGCACGCCGATGAAGAGGCAGAACAGACCGGGTATCGTCGTCGCCAGCACGTTCATGGCGTTGCCTGTATTTTCTGTATAGAGTCCTGAGATGATGAGGTTGGGCGGCGTACCTATCAGCGTACACACGCCACCCATGCCCGAAGCGTAGCTCAACGGTATCAGCAGCTTCGAGGGAGAGATGTTCAGCTTCTTCGACCACATCTTGACGATGCCCACGAAGAGGGCCACAACTGTCGTGTTGCTGAGGAAGGAACTGAGTGCAGCCACCGGCAGCATGAGACGCGCTACAGCTCTGGTATATGTCTTCGGCTGCCCCAAAAGGTTCTTGACTATCCATTGCAGCACACCCGTATGCGTCAGTCCCGCCACAACGACGAACAAGACACCAATCACGACAACGGACGTACTGCTAAAGCCCGAAAAAGCTTCTTTGGCATCGAGCACTCCCGTGACGAAGAGTATTGCAATGGCTCCGAGGAATACCAGGTCGGCGCGAAGTTTCGTGAACAGCAACACGCTGAACATGGTCAGCACCGTTGCGATGGTTATCCAAGCATGGAGGGTAAAACCCAAGAAGATGAATGAATCTGTTTCCATTTGTAACTAATCAGAATTAAATAACTAAATTCCTTTCACCACGAATTACACGAATTGTACTTGACTATCAGAGGCGTAGCCTATTCGTGTAATTCGTGCAATTCGTGGTCTTTTAAAAACTAAATGTGTGATTTATGCCGGTTCACATGAACTCGAAGATGTTACAGAAGCCCGTGATGGTGAAGATGGTACGGACTTTCTCGTTGAGGCCCTTGATATAGACATGCCCGTTCTTTTCCTCTGCATTCTGCAGGATGGCAAGGAAGATGCGCAGACCAGCCGATGAGATATACTCCAAGTCAGTACAGTCGATGATGATGTCCTTCCCCTCAACATCATTGAGAGGACTCATGGCCTTTTCTGTCTCTGCTGCGGCAGCCGTATCGAGACTGCCCACGAGGATGGCAACCATGTTGCCGTCTTGCTCTTGAATTGTTACACTCATTGTGAATTATGGATTAAGGATTGCTTTTTACTGAAGTATTGGGAGTTATAGGATGAAGTCATAATAGGTAGTTGTAATAGCGAGTTATGATGGGCCGTAACATTTGGCCCCCCATAACTTCCCCTCTTAACTTCTCCTCATAACTTCTCTTCATAACTTCTCCTCATAACTTCCGAAAGTTAGGTTACTTTTATATAGTGTATAGCCATCATGGTTAGGTCGTCGCTCTGTTCGGCATCGCCCACGTACTGATGGACGGCTTCGGTCATCCGAGCGATGAGCTGGCGAGGTTCCTGCTGCCCGTTGGCGAGAGCCTGCGCAGCCACATTGTTGACGCGCTCCGTCTGGAACTGCTCATCGTTGGCATTCATCGCTTCGGTGAGACCGTCGGTGAAGAGGAAGATGGTGTAGCCGGTAGGAATCTGCGCCTCTTGCAGGGAGTACTTCCATTTGGGCATGAAGCCGACAGGAATGTTTGAGTCGCAAGTCAGTTCGCCTACACCGGCTCCGATGAGCAACGGAGCGTTGTGACCGGCGTTGCAGTAGAACAGACGGCCAGAGGGCAAGTCGAGCACGCCGACGAAGAGAGTGACGAACATGTGGGTCTTGTTCATGTCGGCAATCGTCTTGTTCATCGTGGTCACGATGCGGTCGGGCATCGACTCGTGGGCCGAGACGGTACGGAACGTGGAGCGAGTGACGGCCATAAAGAGCGAGGCAGGTACACCCTTGCCCGACACGTCGCCAATGCAGAAGAAGAGCTTCTCGTCGCGGAAATAGAAGTCGAACAGGTCGCCGCCCACTTCTTTGGCAGGGGTCAGGGAGGCAAAGAGCTGGACATCATCGCGGTCTTCTCGTGTAGGGAACTTGTCAGGCAGCATGCCCATCTGTATGCCTCTGCTGGTGCGGAGGTCTTGTTCTATCGAAGCTTTCAGGGCGGTAGTGTCTTTCAGCTCTTCGATGTACTTCACTAACGACTGCTGCATGTACCCGAAGGAGTCGCGAAGCTGGGCCACTTCGTCGTTATGCTGGAACGTAGGGAGAGGAGCGTCGAAGTTACCCTTTGCCACCTCCTGAGCCGACTCGGACAGGAATCCCAACGGCTTTGTGGCGCGGCGGATGCTTCGCCTTGTGAAGAAGAAAATGACAAGGCAGCCCACACCCATGCAGAGCAGGATGACTGCGGCAAGCAAGATGCCCCATGTGAACACAAGGTCGCGGTGCTGTATGACGGCCACAGTCCAGTCCGTATAGGGTATCGGTTTGAGGTTAATATAATAAGGTGTGCCTTTCAGGTCTTTCATCCCAAGGCCGGCAAAAACTTCCTCCTGCTCTGCTTTGAGGATATTGATGTCGAGGGAGTCGGAACTCAGAATCCTGTTACGCTTGCCGTCGATAATTTGGACGGAGAAATAGATAGTGCCGTCGCGGTCTTGCAGGGTTTCGTCGCTGTCGAGGAACTCGCGCTTCACCAATTTCTCCACCTCGCCAATGACCTCGTTGAGCCACAGATAATCCAAGCAGGCGCCATACACGCCCACCTTGCAGCCCTGACGGTCAACGATGGGCAGCACATAGCTACAGTACATCGCGCTATCGACAGAATTGTCGAAGTAGGGAGATGTCAGATAGCCCAAGCCCTGCCTGTCCTGACTAAGCCCCTTCTTATACCAGACGCCATTGAAGTAGTCGTGGCTTGGAGAGCCTATCTGCCGGCGTTCAAGATGCGTACTGTCGGCATGATAAAGGTAGGCTTCAAACCAGCGGCCCTGACCCAGGAAGTAGTCAGGCTCAAAGGCGGCAAACTGGCCCTTGAATTCGTTCACGGTGATTTCGCGCTCCAAGGCATCAAAGACTTGCTCCGGGCTATCCAAGTTCCTCTCTACCTCGTCACGGCTGTTGGCTGCCCCTACATGCACGGCCCATAGCAAAGACTCAATCTTGCCCTCTATCCCATCAACGACATACTGCCCGCGCATATCGCTGTTCATAAGTGAGACTCTAAAGACAAAGACGAGTATGACTCCAATAATCAGCACATTAAAGAACGACATGATTCCGATAACATGCCATGTGATTCGATGCGAAAGCTTGCTCTTTTTCATGGAATATCAATTCGAACTAAAGTGAGCTATAACTATTGCGGCGACAATGCCCAGCAATATGATACCGATGATAAGCAGAATAGCAGCTAAGGTTACTCGCCAAATGGTGCTCCAATAACTATAGCCCGACAATTGCTTGATGGGAATGATAACCAGCAGCAAGGTAAACAGCCCGTAGATGGCATCTGCTTTCAGACTGAAACATAGCAGTGAGGGGACTAAGCCATAGATGAAAAGCATATTGCTGATATAAACCATCGCCACGAAACTTTCCGATAGGCGTATATCAGGCATGGCAGGGCTATGGCGGAACAGCAGCCAGAGTGGACAGGAGAAGAGCAAAAGGGCTATGAGCACCAACACCGAAATGTGCTGCTCAACCCATTCGCTGCTTTCATCTGTTGTTTGTTGAGGCTCTTCATTGGTCAGCTCAGCCTGTTTGTCTTCAGTCTTAAAGTCCTTAAAGAGTTCCGTGAAAAGTTCCTTAGACTCCTGCTCCTGCTGTCTCTGACGGTTTATTCCTTGGATGTTCATGCCCGAATCAATCAGCAGCGACAGGGCGGAGAGCAGGAAGTACATCTTGAAGGGAGGGAAGTAGGCCATCTGCATACCTCTGAGATAGTCGCGAATCATGTAGCCCGGACGCAACAGAAGGTCGCGAATGCTACGGAACATGCCTCGATTGCCTAAGCCCCAGACATCAAGGAACAACAGGAAAGCGTTCTTGAAGGAATAGCGGCCTATCTTGGCCGACTGTCCGCAACGAGGGCAGTAGTTGCCCTGATAGTGCGTGCCGCAAGTCGTGCACTCATGCCGTTCCTCCGAGAGCGGTGCCACTTGGTGTGGCTGTCGTTTCCACTCCTTAAAATGCCTGTATTTGTCTTTCAGCTTTTTCATATATTTGGGACGTTTGCCTTATCGCTAAATTGCGACCAATAGGCGTGTGGCAACCATCAAGTCTTGGGTGTTTATTCCAGCGGAATTTCGGGGTGCTGAACGGCCAGCAGAGAGTCTTGCTGCGAGAGGTAGAACATATAGAGGATGACGGGCTTCGTGCCTCTGTTCTCGCCGTGATGAATGGTGTTCACCATTTCCACGACAGCCTCGCCCTCGTGCACGGTTTTCTCCTTGCCGTCCAAACCGATGATGGTCAGTTCGCCCTGCACCAATATGCCGTAGTTCATTACGGGATGGTGATGCCAGCCCAGCTTCTTTCCGGCAGGGGAGTGAGGTGTTGGAGTCGTCGCGACACGAGGTGAAAACACTAACGATACAGATGAGGATGGCGATGCCACAAAAGTATTTAATCTTTTTCATATTAGATAAATTTGTTATTATGTGAAGTATTTGATATCAATATCCCAAAGAATAACTTACAGTACTTCCCTATAGTGATTTGTTGATTGTTACGTTCATTATGAATTGTGAATTATGACTTGCTTTTATATGGGTTTATATAGATTTGGTATTAGATTATTTGCACAAAGATAATCAATTTCCTCAAAATAGCATAGCCCTGAATGCATGATATATTCACGTTTTGCAGATTTTGGAACATTATTTGCAGATTTTGGAACTTAGAACGTCTATTATTTGGCATTATTGCGCATCCATTCCAATTTAAATTATCAACGAAGCACGTTAAGATTACAATTGCTCTGTGGAAGCATAAGTAAACCGGCAATCTCGATGACTCTAAATATCCTCTTTTTATCACACCAATAAATGCTAAAGTCAGGAAACAGAACATTTTCTTTAATGGGCTAACCCTTGTTTCAAAAAAATTTCATATATTTGCACCATGATTGCATAAAACACATCATAAAACCACCCCTTGAAAGGATTAAGTACACATATTTAATTCCGACAACGGGTTAAGCTGATACCCAATAATTAAAAACTGAAACAATATGAAAGCAAATCAGATTATCAAAAACGCAAAAATCTTCACCGCAGACAAAGACAATCCACAGGCATCTGCACTTGTTGTGAAAGACGGTAAATTTATCTATGTAGGCAACGAAGCCGGCCTTTCAGCGTATGAAGGTGAAGTGACCGACCTTGGCGGGAAGTTCATCATGCCAGGCATTATCGACAGCCATGTACATGTGACCACAGGCACCGCATTTGAATATACAGATTTGGGCGTGCTCGTCCTGTGCCCCACCAAACAGGAATGTCTGGATTTTATGGCAGATTATATTCAGAAGAATCCAGGTCTGAAACGTTACAGATTTGCGTTGGAGAAATCAGCCTTGAATGGAGACAATATCACAAAGGAAGACCTTGATGCAATCAGTCAGAACCACGAGCTCGTAGTCTTGGAAATAGGCTGTCACAGCAACTGGGTGAACTCCAAGGTGCTCGCGGCGCACGGAATTACCGATGACACGCCGGATCCCGTGCCGGGGCTCGCCTATTTTGTGCGCAAGGATGGGCACCTGACAGGAGAGTCGTACGAGACCGCGAGCTGGCCATTCCTTTTCGATGAATTAAGGAAAAACTTGACCGATGAACAAATCGGAACGGCACTCGCTCGCTGGATTGAGTTCAGTAAAGAATATGGCATAAGTGCAGTATTCGACGCTGGGTTCCCGGAACACAACGACATCCAAGAGCGTATTTACGCGCAGTTACGCAATTTTGACAGACAGGGCAAACTGCCGGTCTATGTTGACGGATGCTATGTGCTCACACAGCCGGCGAAATTGAAGGAGGCCCTGGAGGGGGTGAAGCGCTTCAATCGTGAGTTCAACACGGAGCACATGAAGGTACACACGCTGAAGATTTTTATGGACGGCACCATGAAGATAGAGACCGCGGCAATGGTCACGCCTTATGTGGATACCGGTGTGCTGGGTGCTTCAGCCTTCAATGCGGAACAGGTTGCCGAGATTTTGAAAGAGCTCAATGAGGCCGGGCTGGATCTTCACTTGCACACCGTAGGCGAAGCTGCATCCCGTGTGGTATTGGACGGCGTGGAACTGGCTAAAAAGGAACTGGGCGACCAATACCGTGTGAAGGTCACCTGTGCCCATCTGTGGATTCAGGACGACGCAGATTTGGCTCGTTTTGCAAAACTTGGCGTAACAGCCAATTTCACTCCGTGGTGGCACAGCGGCAACATAGGTGGCAATCCTATTAATCTCTACACCGCTTTGATGGGCGAGGAACGGGCAAACAAGATGTACCGCTGCAAGACGCTTTGGGACAGCGGAGCTCTCGTAACCTGGTCCAGCGATGAGGTCTTTTACGGCGATTTTAAGAACTGGAGCCCCTATTTAGCTATGGAGGTCGGAATGACACGCTGGATCAATGAGAAGACCAGATTCGATGAAGTCGGAAGAACCGTCACGCCATTCCCTCCCACAAGTGAGACAATGAACATTCAGGAAATGATTCTCGGATATACCATCAACGGGGCAAAACAGCTGGGCATCGAAGCCACCAAGGGTTCTATTTCAGTTGGCAAGGATGCAGACTTCCTGGTATTCGACAACGACCTGCTGACGGCAGAGCACACGGGCATCAGCTACAACAAGCCGCAGGAGGTATATTTCAGCGGAAAGAAGATGAATTAGACATTCGGAATCACCCCATATGAGCCATGAAATCCCCCAAAGAGGGTGGCAGAGGATGCTTGCCACGTTCTATGAGTAGCTGGTAATCGGGATGAAACATAAAACGGAATAATTTGGCAAAAAAGATAAGAGACAAAGAAAGAGATAGAATAGACTTTGGGAAGTCAAGGATTGTCCCATTGTTTAACAGCATTTTCTATCCTACGTTGTTATCAATGGTGTTTGCCTCACTCTTTACTGTTGCAGACGGCATATTCGTTGGACAGGGAGTGGGAAGCAATGCGTTGGCAGCTATCAATATCGTCGCACCGCTGTTTTTGATTACGACGGGCATTGCGTTGATGTTCGGTGTGGGCGTGTCAGTTGTGGCAAGCATCCATCTGTCACAAAACAATAGCAAAGCCGCTAACATCAATATCACCCAAGCCTTCGATGTGGCTACCCTGCTGATGGCCATTATTGCTATTGCTGTTTATTTCTTCCGCATACCTTTCTTGCGGCTCTTGGGATGCAGTGATGCACTATTGCCATTATGTCAGGACTATCTTCTCCCCATTCTTCCCGGCTGTGTTTTCATCGTTATCCAGATGATTGGCACCTTCGTCATCAGACTTGACGGGTCTCCCAAGTTCGCTGCTTCATTAGAGATATTTCCGGGCTTACTGAACATCTTTCTGGATTGGCTGTTTGTATTTCCGATGCAGCTGGGTGTTGCGGGTAGCGCCATCGCATCATCAATTAGTTGCGCCGTTGCCGCAGGAACAGTCGTCTGGTATATGTCCTTCCGCGCACAGACCGTCAAGATATGCAGACTAAAGCTCAGTCTTACCAGCTTATATCTGACAGCACGCAATGTCGGCTATATGGCTCGTAGTGGTTTCTCCTCTATGCTGGGAGAACTGGCAATGTCTATGGTATTGCTTACTGGCAACTACGTTTTTATACATGAGTTGGGCGAAGATGGTGTTGCAGCCTTTAGTGTAGCCTGCTATCTTTATCCTATCGTGTTCATGGTCAACAATTCGGTGGCACAGTCAGCCCAGCCCATCATCAGTTTCAATTATGGTGCAGGCAATCGCTATCGTGTGCAAAGAGCCTTCTGGGTTAGCCTCAGAACTGCCATCATCTGTGGCGTATTGGCAACAACATTTCTCACCTTGGCTGCCAAACCACTTGTCAGCCTTTTCCTGCAAGCAGGCAATAAGGCATACGAGATTGCTATAGGTGGACTTCCTTTGTTCGCTTATTCTGCCATATTCTTTGCATTGAATGTTGCCATCATCGGATATTACCAAGCCACTGAGCAGAACGCCCGGGCCACCTTATGTATGCTGCTTCGAGGTCTGATATTCCTTGTGCCGGCATTTATCCTGATGCCTAAATTCATTTTTCCACAAGGCATGTGGCTCGCCGTTCCTGTTACGGAATGCATGACGTTGGGAGTGATACTATTGACAAACAAGCGCATTATTAGCAGTTAATATAATCATAACTTAAAAACTAAAACTATGGATTTAAATGAAATCAGAGAGAAATTGAAAGAGATGTACGGCGGCGAGAACAGGCCGATTACCGACGGTAATTATGACCAGTCGCTGGCCGTGAAGTGTATTAACGGTACTTTCGTCGGCAGAAAGACGGAGAATATCATTGTGTTCAGGGGCATCCCGTATGTTGGCAAGCAACCCGTAGGGGAGCTACGCTGGAAGGCACCGGTGGATATTGTTCCAAACGACGGTGTCTATGAGGCCTATTACAATGCGAAGAGTGCCTACGGCAATGCGTCGTTTGAAGTTGGTTCTATGTACTATTGGGATGAAGACTGCCTGTATCTCAATGTATTTAAGTCGGATGATACAACAGCAAAGAAGCCGGTTATGGTGTGGATTCACGGCGGTGCTTTTGAGGCAGGCGGAACCATCGACCCGATGTTTGATTGCACCAATCTCGTGAAGGAAAACCCCGATGTTATCGTTGTTACCATTGCATACAGACTCGGCGTTATGGGCTTCCTTCACCTGTCACACCTGTCGGATGGTAAGGACTACCAAGACTCGCAGAATCTGGGCCTTTTGGATCAGGTCAAGGCGCTGAAGTGGGTTCACGATAATATCGCAGCCTTTGGCGGAGACCCCGACAATGTGACCATCTTCGGTGAATCCGCAGGAGCCGCAAGCTGTAGTCTGCTGCCGTTGGTTCCGGGCTCCCATCAGTATTTCAAGCGACTTATTGCTGAGAGTGGCTCCGTCAACCAGACGAGATCCCCGGAAGAAGGTATCGCATGTACCAATAAACTGATGGAAGTGCTTGGCTGTAAGACCGTTGCCGATCTCTTGAAGGTCGATGGTGAAAAGCTCCTGGAGGCTTCTGCAGTAAACTTTGTTCACCAAGTGCCCGAAAGAGATGGGAAGCATCTGCCAACAGATACCTTTGCTGCTTATGGCAACGGTGCAGCGAAGGACTTGGAGATTCTTGTGGGTTGCAACAAAGATGAAATGGACTTCTTCGTGTCCAGCTTCGGACAGGAAGGTTGGGACAATTGGATTGCTGAGCGCAAGAAAGAGAAGTTTTCCCAATTGCCAACTGATGAGAAAGCGCTGGTCGAGAGCTACATGAAAGATGTGAAGGGCGACTACTACGAGCCTGACAGCTGCCTGTTCAGCCAGAGCTGGTTTAATGTGCCCATCATCAGGATTTCGGAAGAGCAGACCAAGGCCGGTGGCAAATGTTACACCTATTACTTTACGCCGGAGTCACCCGACCCAATCATGAAATGCGGACATGCCATTGAGCTTTCAGTGGTATTCAATCATCCCGAGTTCACCGCAGATACGGGCAGGGCATTTGACGAGACCTTCTGCAAGACCATGCGCAAGATGTGGGTACAGTTTGCCAAGACCGGCAACCCGTCGCTCAGCGCAGACCTCTCCCCCGACGGCAAAGCCAAGGAATGGCCGCTCTACGACCAGAAGGACAAGCGGGTAATGGTGCTTGACGAGTTCGACATCCATCCCGCAAAAGAATCAGATGTAAAAATCGTGGATTGGGAGCGAACCTATTTCCTGACCAAAT
>Ga0310786_10008599_pt1 | contig 13080 bp, 9 predicted proteins | sample AusTroGonzalo_MG_FD_203881 | JGI IMG/M metagenome (GOLD analysis project Ga0310786, IMG submission 203881) | Bovine rumen microbial communities from tropical cattle in Woodstock, Queensland, Australia - Gonzalo_03 (v2) (version 2) | ecosystem: Host-associated > Mammals > Digestive system >... | reverse complement strand
CAAGCATGCAGTTTATGTCCTGAATTCAGCAATAAACTTCCGTACCGGGGTTCTCGCCGCAGCAGCACTTGATGATATTCTCAGGCTCGCTGACGCCGAAAACTTTAATCGGAAGCTTGTTCTCAATCGCAAAAGCTGTAGCTGTGAGGTCCATGACCTTCAGCTGCTTTTCGAGGACCTCGGCAAGGGAAACGCGGTCATATCTCTTGGCGGTAGGAACCTTGGCGGGGTCTGCGTCGTAGACTGCGTCGATGTTCTTGGCGAGAAGGATGACGTCGCACTTAAGCTCGGCAGCCCTTAAAACTGCTCCCGTATCGGTTGTGAAGTAAGGTCTTCCGGTGCCGCAGCCGAGAAGAACGACCTTGCCGGCATTCAGCATGGCGTCTGCCTTGGCCTTTACGTAGAACTCGCAGACCTGGTCCATCTGGAGGGCTGACATAGCGCAGGCAGGCACACCGTTTTGGCGTAATTTATCGGCAAAAGCCATACAGTTCATGACAGTTGCGAGCATGCCGATGTGGTCGGCGTCCGTCCTGTCAAATCCGGGGTTTTTGGCGCCGCGCCAGAAGTTTCCGCCGCCGATGACCATTGCAACCTGCACGCCCATGTCGACCGTGAGAGTCTTGATGACGGAAGCGAGCTTGTCAAGAAAAGCCTCGTCAATACCGGTCTTTCCGCTGCCCGCAAGAGCCTCGCCGCTGAGTTTGATCATTACTCTGTTGTACTTCTTTTCCATTCTTTTTCTCCCGATAGTTATAATAAAGGCACGGGGTCTTTTGCGGCACCGTGCCTGAATAGAGCTTTAATTGCTTATCAGCCTTTAAGCTGCTTCTGAACTTCCTCAGCGAAATTCTCCTCTTTCTTCTCGAGGCCTTCGCCCATCTCGTATCTTACAAAACGTCTGATCTTAATGTTTTCGTTGAGTTTTGCGATAGTCTGAGTGAGAACGTCCTTAACTTTGACCTCAGGATCCTTTACGAAGCTCTGCTCAAGGAGGCAGAAATCTTCATAGTACTTGGACATACGGCCCTGAACGATCTTTTCAACAACTTTCTCGGGCTTGCCTTCGTTGAGAGCTTGAGCCTTGAGAACGTTAGCTTCTCTGTCAAGAGCTTCCTGGGGAACGTCTTCCTTGTTGATGTAAAGAGGCTGGCTTGCAGCGATCTGCATTGCCATATCTTTAACGAACTGCTTGAAGATAGCGTTTCTTGCAACGAAGTCTGTCTCGCAGTTAACTTCGATGAGAACACCGATTCTGCCGTTGCCGTGGATGTATGACTCAACAACACCCTCGGAAGCGATTCTGCCGCTCTTTTTAACAGCGGTGGAAAGTCCCTTCTCGCGGAGATAGTCAATAGCCTTAGCCATGTCGTTGTTGCAAGCTTCAAGAGCCTTCTTGCAGTCAGCAATACCGGCCTGAGTCTTCTCTCTGAGATCTTTAAGTAAATTCATATCTACAGCCATAATAATTGATCCTCCTGTGTAATATTTTGGCGACAATTATCGCCAATGCATCTCCGGATTACTTACCGGAAACAATTGTTTCGAGCTCTTCTGCCTCGAGTGACTCGTCAGCGGCCTCTGCCTCTTCAGCTTTCTTAGCTGCGGAAGACTCTGCGCCCTCACGGCCTTCGATAACAGCGTCTGCAATCTTACCGGTGATGAGCTTGATTGCGCGGATAGCGTCGTCGTTTGCAGGAATAACGTAATCAACTTCCTCAGGATCGCAGTTTGTATCCACAATACCTACAACCGGGATGCCGAGTTTTCTTGCTTCGAGAACTGCGTTCATCTCAGTCTTGGGGTCAACTACAAAGAGAGCTGCCGGAAGAGCGCTCATAGCTCTGATACCGCCAAGGTTCTTCTCAAGCTTGTCGCGCTCGAGCTTCAGTTTTGCAACTTCCTTCTTGGGCAGGTAATCAAATGTGCCGTTAGCTTCTTTCTCGTAGAGATCGTTGAGTCTGTTGATTCTGGCTTTGATTGTCTGATAGTTTGTGAGCATACCGCCGAGCCATCTGTTGGTAACGTAGAACATGCCGCAGCGCTGAGCTTCTTCAGCAATGGAATCCTTGGCCTGCTTCTTTGTTCCTACGAAGAGGATATTTCCGCCCTGAGCCGAAACCTGCTGAACGAAAGCGTATGCTTCATCAATCTTTTTAACGGTCTTCTGAAGATCGATAATATGGATACCGTTTCTCTCCATATAGATGTACTCGTTCATCTTAGGATTCCATCTCCTGGTCTGATGTCCGAAATGTACACCGGCTTCAAGTAATTGCTTCATTGAAATAACACCCATTTTAAACCTCCTGTTTTTCCTCCGGCTCTTTCATCCGAAAGCGGAAAGCGCACAATCATGCGCCCACAGCCGCCAACGTCAGGGCCGTGTGAATTTCAATCCGAGTCATCATACAACAAAACCAATGCGATTGCAAGAGGTTTTTTTACAAAAATGTCCTCCTCAGCGCAAAATATACGCTATATTATTTCGGCGATTTGGATTATAATATGCCTTGGCGGATTCAGAGAGATTTGAAAGAGTAAAAAATTAATTTTTATTCTAAATTAAGGAGCATTCATGAAGATAGGCGGCCTTGATATCGGAACAACGGGATGCAAGATTACCGTGTTTGACGAGCACGGGGATATTGCCGGCAAAGCCTACAGGGACTACCCGGTGAGGCGCGCATCCTTTGGCCACGAAATTGACGTATCGGCAATGACAGAAAGCGTCTTTGACGTTCTTTCCGAGATGTCTGCGCGCTTCCCCGATATCGCTTCAATCGGCGTCACAAGCTTCGGCGAGACGTTCGTACTGACTGACGAAAACGGCCTGCCCCTCTGCGACTCAATGCTCTACACGGACCCTCGCGGAAAAGACGAGCTAAGGGAGCTTACAAGTAAGATTCCCGAAGCCGAAATCACCGCCATAACAGGCCTCTCTCCCCACGAGATGTACTCGATTTCAAAGATCATGTGGGTGAAAAAGCACCGCCCCGATCTTTACGCCGGTGCAAAGCATATATTTCTTATAGAAGATTATATTATTTTCAGGCTCACCGGTACCGCCAATATCACCTACTCGCTCGCAACCCGCACCATGGCCTTTGACCTTAAAAACCTCTGCTGGTCAGAGAAGATTTTTGACGCGGCGGGAGTCGATATCGCCAAAATGTCAAAGCCCGTTCAGGCGGGAACCGTTGCCGGCAAGTGGAAAGGCATAAGCATCGTCTCCGTCGCGCACGACCAGGTAGCGGCCTGCGCAGGCGCCGGAGTGTTTGACGAAAAAACGGCCTGCGAAGGCGCCGGCACAGTTGAGTGCCTGACGCCTGTCTATAACGCCCTGCCCGACGTCTCAGTCATGGCGTCAGGCAACTACTGCATCGTGCCGCACGTAATACCCGGCAAATACTGTGCATACGCTTTTTCATACACCGGCGGAGCGCTGATTAAGTGGTGTGTTGAAACGTTCGGGAAGGACGGGACGTACGACTCGCTCGAAAAGCCTTGCAGCAAAGACGAACCGACAGGACTTTTAGTGCTGCCACATTTTGCGGGAGCGGCAACGCCATACATGGACACAGGATCAAAAGGCGCTATAATCGGCCTTACAACGGCAACGTCCCCCTCAGACATCTACAGAGCCTGTATGGAGGGAGTCTGCTACGAGATGATGCTGAATTACGAGACCTTAAAGCCCTCAGGCATAAGCTTTGACAGCATTAACGCAAGCGGCGGAGGGGCAAGAAGCAGTCTCTGGATGCAGATGAAGGCCGACGTTTTAAACATACCCATAACCGCCCTGCTCACTATCGACGCAGGAACGGCAGGATGCGCCATGGTTGCTGGAGTCAGCGCGGGGCTTTTTAAAGACATTGGCGATGCCGCCGATGTCATGGTAAGAAAAGGAACAACGTACTATCCTCGCAGGGATATTCATCAAAAATATATGACAGTCTACGAGCGGTACAGGAAGCTTTACAATGCGGTAAGATCGCTTGTCTGAGGAGTTTGAAACATGCTTATAAATCTTAAAGAAATTCTCTTATTATGCGAAAATAATGGCATCGCGGCAGGCGCTTTCAACACGCCGAACCTTGAATGCCTAAATGCGGTGCTTGACGCGGCGGAAAGCCTCGGTGTGCCTGTAATAATATCTCACGCAGAGCTTCATGAAAACGTTTCGAAACTCTCGGTAATCGGTCCGATCATGGTTGAGGCTGCAAAGAGATCGAGCGTCCCTGTATGTGTCCACCTTGACCATTGCGAAACCATAAGTTATATGAAAGAGGCGCTTGAAATCGGCTTTACGGGTGTCATGTACGACGGAAGCACCCTGCCCTTTGAAGAAAATCTTAAAAACACAAAAGGGGCAGTTAGGATTGCACGAAACTTCAACTGCGGTGTTGAAGCTGAACTGGGCGCATTGGCGTCAAGAGAATCGGGACACGGAAATGAAGGAGGCCCGGTCTACACGGATCCCGACGAGGCGCTTTTATTCTGCAATGAGACAGGGATTGACGCTTTCGCTCCGAGCTTCGGTACAGCCCACGGCATTTACAAATCAAAACCCATGCTTGATTTTGAGAGGGTGAGGATCATCCATGAAAAGACCGGCCTTCCGCTTGTAATGCACGGAGGGAGCGGCGTTTCTGACGAAGACTATAGAAAAGGCATCAAAAACGGTTTAAGAAAGATTAATTACTATACATATATGTCGCACGCGGGGACGCTTGCCGTAAAAGAGATGCTTGAAAAGCAGGACGTGACTTTCTTCCACGACCTGGCATATGCTGCCGAAAAGGCTATGTTTGAGGACTCTCTCAAAGCGATGAAGGTGTTTGCAGGAATCAATTAAGAGCTGCTTAAAAGCTTTTGATTAAATTTAAAAAAGGGGCTGTTAAAAAACTGGCATTTCAGCTGGTGAATTAACAGCCTCATTTTGTTGTTAAGAAACAAAGAAGTACCTGTTTTAGGATTTTTATGATAGATTCCATACAGTAATGGAGGTCTATCATGAACGAATTTTCATCCCGACAACAACGTTTCTTCATTTCCTTCGACCTTAACAAGGAGGAACGGTCATTGTTTGATCGTTTTTTCCGTTTTTTAGATGATTCCGGAGTTGCGGATATTATCAAGAAACATGAAAAAAATCATTCAAGTAAAGGTGGCAGACCAAACGTTAATTTCTTCAATCTGTTTGCCGCAATTTTGTATGGGTTCTCTAGCGGATGCACCACTTTGCGTGAACTTGAGGATGCTTGTTCTCATGACATTCGGTATATAGACATGATGGAACAGGTTAGACCGTCATATGTCACCATTTCAAATTTCATTAATAATGTAATCGCACCTAATGAAGGCGTAATATTCAGCCTCATCAACAAACAAATCATAAGGGAATTATCTTTCGAATTAGACGATGCTTTTGTGGATGGTACAAAATGGGAAGCGAATGCCAATAAGTACAAGTTTGTTTGGAAACCGATAAAGTACCATGAGAATATATCTGTTAGTTTTTTCAAGATATTGAAGGATAACAATTTGTGTATAGATTTTCGTGAAGAGCAAATGGTTAGGTCATCTACCATTACCAAAGCAATTGATGTTTTCGAAAAAGAGAAAAATCAATTTCAGGAAAATCAATATAACGCTATCGCAAAGAGTCTAAGTGCAATCTTAGTAAAGGTTTTAGAATACGAAGAAAAGGAACGCATTTGTGGAGCAAACAGAAACTCGTATTACAAAACAGATCATGGTGCTACAGCAATGAGTCTGAAAGCAGATTACTATAGTGGTTTGGGAACAAACATGCATGCAGCATATAATGTTCAATCGTTGGTGATAAACGGCTTTGTCCTATCCTACTATGTTTCACAATCGAGAAATGATATAGCGGATTTTATCCCAGTTTTAGAGTATTTTAATGAGTTATACGGGGCCTATCCAAAAAATGTTTGCGCTGATAGCGGGTATGGATCTCTGGAAAACTATTCATTTCTACATAGTCACGGAATAGGGAATTATGTTAAACATCAGTCATGGGAAGGAAATGTAACCGGCACAAATCCAGAGACTTATCGGCTTCTTGACGATGACACAATTATTTGCCTTAACCATCAAACTGGCAAAAGAGTCGAGATCCCATATAGACACCCTAAAAGGGCAGGCGGTGTCTTTTTTAAAATCGATGGCTGCACCGACTGCCCTTTCAAGAAATACTGCATGCGATGGATGAAAGATATCGACGATCAAACAAGTAAGATATTTGAGGTTAATATCAAACTCGCTGAATTAAAACAGGAAGCAGAACAAAACTTGTTATCACTGAAAGGTATTGAGATCAGAGTCAACAGAAGTATTCAAGTAGAAGGTGTCTTTGGAATAGAAAAACAAGACTACAGATATACTCGAACTAGAAGGCGCGGTTTAGAAAAAGTCTCCACAGAGATAATGTTGATGTTTTTGGGGCTTAATATAAAGCGTCTTCTCAAGTATTATCAAACTGGTAAAAGACTTTCATTTTGGACAGCACCGCCTGACTTGCAACCTGAAACATTCAAAAAGCCGTCAGCAAAGAAGCTGTCCAAGAAAGGCGAAAAGCTACGTAATAATATATATAAATAATAACTTTAAACAAGCGTAGCTTGTTTAAAAACCTAAAAATGGTCATTGCTTTGGAGATTTAAGTACCCTCAAAGTGGAACGAAATGACAACAAAAAGAGGCTGTTAATTTACCAGCTGAAATGCCAGTTTTTTAACAGCCCCTATATTTAATGCCTGTAAAACTTACAGGTCATATTTGATATCTGTTTGTCCGGAAATCAGTCTGTGTAGAGGATGCTCCACTTTTCGTTGGCTTCGATTTCAAGTCTGAGAAGAGTATCTTCAACAGATCTTGATCCGTTAACTGCGTACGGAACGATATTTGCCATGTAGTCCTTGATGATTGATGCTATCTCCGGAGGAACAACGCACTCTACCTGGCCGTATGTATCAGCCTCAGGGAATGAAATGAATGCATTGTAGTTCTTTCCTTCAGCGGGATCGATGGACTTGTCAGCGAAGGGAACTCTCCAGAAGTTAGCGTCTGCGAGTGATTTTAGGTTCGGAACAGATTCGCCGCCCTGGCCGTTGTAAGCTCTCTGGCCTTCCTCAGTGTAGAGGGAGAGGCAAAGCGCTGCGGCTGCGTCAGGGTTCTTGGTTCCGTTGAATACTGCAAATCCTGTAGCACATGTACCGACTTTGTGTATCGGGAAAGCAGGCATTGAAACGATATCCCAATCGATGCCTTTGCTCTCGTAGGATTTACCTGCTGCTGCAAAGCTCGGGAATTCGGTGTCATTGAAAACGATCTGGCTCTCAGTGTTGTAGTCTGCAAAATCATTCTGATCAGGGGTTTTCTTGATTGATTTGCCGCCTGCAGGATTGTACCGGCAGCAGTCATCGTCCTGTACGAAGGAAACCATAGTCTTTACACCTTCGATAACTCTCTCGTCAGAAATGAAGGTAACTTTCTTGTCTTCCTTGTCGTACCATGAGCCGCCCCAACCTTCGAGGAACGGGATGTAGATAGGAGCATAGCCGAGTCTCAGTGAGCAGCCGACTGTCTGAACGTCTGCGCTCTCATCCTGAGTTGTGAGCTGGACGCAGTAAGATCTGAACGTATCCCAATCCCATGCACCTTCGGCTTCAAGCTCAATAGGATCTACGAGCTGAGCAGCCTTGATAAGGTCGCGGTTGTATCTGAGAACGATGTGGTTGTAGTCACGCATTACCATGTAAAGCTTGCCTTCTACGGTACCCATATCTTTGATAGCCGAGAAAACATCACCGAGGTCGATGTTCAATGCTTCAACATAGTAGTCGAGAGGCATAAGTGCTTTGTGAACGGAAGCGTAGTTGTAAACGTCAGTTTCCCAGAGGAAGAATACATCGCCAACAGATTTAGAAGCAATCTGAGCTGCAATAACTTCCTTGCCTACCTGAGAGAGGTCAGCCTGAACAGTTACATTCGGATATTGTTTCTGGAATGCAGCTACCCAGTCATTTACAGATCTCTTATCAGATTCGCTGGTTGCAATGTAGTACTGAAGTTTAATTTTACCTGTCGGTTCCGGTTTGTAGTCAGGTGGCAGTTCGCCGTCATTGGCGACATAATCTTTACAGCCGAAGAAAACCATAGTCATGATAATCGCAACTGCAAGAGCTAATGCCATCTTAATAAGACTCTTTGCATTCGTCTTCATGAAATAAAACCTCCAAAGAAAGATGATTCCGGTGTGTGGTATCAAGAAGATGTTCTGTTGGCATATTCTTACACACAATAGACAACCAAATAATACCACGAGCGAATGACTAATTCAAGTATTTTCTATATCTGTTTTATTATAAATTTTTAAAGTTAGTTTAAGGTTAAGGTGCCTTGTTGCCGCCGGAAGAAACAGTAAAGGCGGCACCGGGCCGCCTTTAAATCAGTTATTCACTCCTCCGGGATGAGGGATATGATGTCTTTTATCGGCATGCACATCGAGTCTGCCTCGAGGGATCTGTGGTTTCTCAGGATGCTTTCGGCGGTATTTTTCATTGCCGGGAAGCCGCTCCTTGTGAGCTGATTTGCGTAGATGACTATGTTCGCCCCCGCCTTCTGAAGCTCGTCCTCCGTGACCGAATTGTAGGAAGTTGGAACGAGAACAACAGGGGTGGTCTTGTCGGTTTCCCTGAATTTTTTCAGGAATTCGAATATTTCGGACGGATCCTTCTTTCTGCTGTGGATCATGATGCCGTCGGCGCCGGCGCTTACGTACGCAAAAGCACGGCTCAGCGCGTCATCCATTCCTTTTTCGAGAATGAGGCTTTCAATCCTTGCGATTATCATGAAGTCGGACGTCTTTCTTGCCGCCCTGCCCGCTCTTATCTTTGCGCAGAAGCTGTCAATGTCATCCTGGCACTGCTCGACCTCTGTTCCGAAGAGCGAATTCTTTTTAAGCCCGGTTTTGTCTTCGATAATGACTGCCGAAACGCCGAGCCTTTCGAGGGTTCTTACGTTATAGACGAAATGTTCGGCGAGGCCGCCTGTGTCACCGTCAAGGATTATAGGCTTGGTGGTGACTTCCATTATATCGTCAACGGTTCTCAGCCTGCTCGTCATGTCGACAAGTTCGATGTCGGGTTTGCCCTTGGCGGTAGAGTCGCAGAGAGAGGAGACCCACATTGCGTCGAACTGGTACGCCTTGCCGTTTTCATAAACTGTCGTGTTTTCGGCGATGAGTCCCGTAATTCCGCTGTGCGCCTCGATAGCTGTGACGAGGGGTTTGATTTCAAGAAGCCTCTTCAGCCTTTTTCTTCTCATGTCGGGCATGCCGAGTGTTTCGCGGCTCTGCTCCTGAATCTTAAGGTACATGCTGTCCTTGGAGTACGGGAACTCGACGAGTTTTCCGCCGTAAGACGCCAATACCTCAACCACCTCGTCTCTCACGGGCTTCTGGAAGCCGCTCACCCAGTCGTCGCCGTGGACGACAAAATCGGGTTTGTAGCGAAGGAGGTTTTCCCTGTAGCTGAGGTTCTCCTGGATTACGACTCTGCTGACGCCGCTTATGCTCTCAAACAGCTTCATTCTCTCGCTTTCGGGGACGAGCGGATATCTTCTGTAGCTGACGACCGCCTTGTCGCTCAAAACGCCGACGATAAGTTTTCCGAGCCTTGCCGCTTTTTTGATGATTGAAATGTGGCCGCCATGAAGGATGTCGGTAGAAAAGCACATGTAGACAGTCTTGTTGAGGACCTCTTTCAGCCTCTTTGAAACTGTCTCAAGGTCTTCGGCTGTGTCAATCTCCGAGCAGAGCATATCTTCAAAATCAAGCGGATAGACGTCCATGGTGTCCGAAATCTCGTTGAGGGCGTTTTCCGCGTAGCAGGAGACATTGGCGGTTTCGACGTATCTGTCAATCGCGTCGAGCCACTTGCCGAAGTCTTCCGCGGTGAGCTTGTATAGGGGCTGGCATGCGACCTGCTTCCTGTCGAGCATCTTCACTCCGACGTTTGCAACCCTACCGTCGTCAAAAAGAACCGCCTTGAAATCCTTTTCGGGGAGCTTCATGGAAGACGAGACGCACATCACGGACTTTTCGGAATCAATCACGGCTTCAAGAACGCTGTTCTCAAAAACCATGTCGCCGTGGATGAGCAGAATGTCCTCGCCCCGGAGTTCCTTCTCGGCAAGGTAAATCGAATAGATGTAGTTCGTCGTCCGGTACTTGGGATTTTCCACAAACGTGAGCTTTATGTTGATGTCAAGAGACTCCGCGTAGCGCATGAGGACATCGCCAAGGTAACCGACGGTAATAACCGCCTCCCTGACGCCAAAGTCCGACAGCATGCGGAGCTGTCTCGAAAGGATCGTCTCCCCCGAGAAAATCTCTGTCATGCACTTCGGCTGCTCGCTTGTGAGAACACCCATTCTGGTTCCCATACCCGAATTCAAAATCAATGCTTTCATGTTTCCGCCCTCGGACGTTCTTTCTGCAAACGTCTTTAGTAATGTTATTCACGCAAAAAAGCGGTGAAATTGTCAATGTTTTCCTTTGCCGTAAGCGTCGGTCTGCCGAGGTCTTTTCTCGCGCCGCGTGTCGTTATCACTTCGACGAAGGTCAGTCCCTCAAAGTCTTCTGCCGAAAGCTTATCAAGGAGCTTAGACAGCTCATCTTCGTTTTCAGCTTTGAAAACTCTTCCGTATCCGCAGGCCGCTGCGATGTCAGAAAGACTCTTCTGCTTTGCAGGAGTCGGCATGCCGCCGACGGAATCGTGGACCCCGTTATTTATGACAAAATGTATAAGGTTTTTGGGCGCCGTCTCAGCCGCAACGAGAAGCGAGCCCATGTGCATTACAACCGCGCCGTCGCCGTCAATCAGTACAACCCTTCTTTCGGGAAGCTCTGTTGCGAGCTGAAGAGCGATTGAAGACGCGTGACCCATGGAGCCGACGGTGAGAAAGTCGGTTTTGTGAGACTTGCCGTGTTTCTCTCTTATCTCGAAAAGCTCTCTTGACGCCTTGCCGGTAGTCGAAACGAAAACCGAGCCGTCCATCTTATCGGCAATGAGCTCTATTGCTCGCTCTCTTGACATTGTGCCGGCGCTGAAATAAGCCGGCTTTCCGTCATACGTGAGCGCGCCTTTTTTTACAACGAGCGCAACTGATTTGCCTTCCGCAAAAGCGCCCTCTTTACTCTTAAGGAACTTTTTTACGTCGTCCGCCGCTGTATTTCCATCAACAATCATGACGTCAAGGCCGAGCAGTTCAAGCAGCGGGACGGTTATCTCGCCCTGGAAAACGTGCTGCGGCTCGTCATGGACGCCGGGCTCGCCGCGCCATCCGACAACGAAAATCACCGGTATACCGTATATCTTTTCGTTCAGGAGCGACGCAATCGGGTTTAAGGCATTGCCGATGCCGCTGTTCTGCATGTAGACTGTGCCCTTCCTGCCGGTCGCGATGTAGTGACCTGCGGCAAGAGCGACCGCGTTGCCCTCATTGGCGGCAACGATATGCTTTTCCGAAACGCCGTACGACTCGTAGAGGCAGTCGCAGAGCGGGCCGAGGAGCGAATCCGGCACACCCGCAAAAAAATCCGTATCGAGCGCTTTTACAAAATCTTCGGTCTTCATTTTTCAAAAATCCGTCAGAATGACCACGTGCTGAGCCATTCGAGATTGTTCACATAGCTCTCCGGGACAGTCATGCCCGTGAGCACGGGGTAGAACACTATGAAGAGCACAAGGACAACGCCAAGGTAGATGAACACCACCCACTTTGAGATTATCTTCTTTTCCACGAGCGTCATGAACACATAGACGATGAAGAAAATCGAGAATGCGAACGCCGAGAAGTAGTGGTAGATGAAGCAGACCCTGTTGACAAGGATCCACGGAGCGAACTGAAGCGCGTAGGCGACAACGAAGAAGCCCATTCTGCTGTCCTTGTTTCTCCAGGCGAGGAAGCTGCCGGCAAACAGGCACGGAACGCCGAGCCACCAGATTGCAGGGTTGCCGAACGAGCTGATCGTCGAGCGCATTCCGGCTGCGGAGGTTCCGACGTAGTACCAGATAGGTCTTGCCATGAAGGGCCACGAGTACCACATTGAGCTGTAAGGATGCGTTGCAACAAGCTGCGAGTGGTAGTCGTACATGTATTTCTGGTTGTCAAGAACAACCTGTATGAGTGACTTTCCGGGGTTGCTGGGCATATACTGGAGATACGACAGCACGTAGATGCATACGGGTATGATCACGAAGAAGACGACGCATATTCCGAGCGTCGGAAGCAGATTCGTAAACACGTAATCCGACATGTAAATCTTCTTCGGAGAGCCGTCCTTCTTTGAGAAGTCGTATGCCCTGCCGGCCTTGACGTCAAGTATTTCACGTATTTTTGCGATAAAGAATACGATTGCAAGAGCGGCGCCCGTGTAGAGGCAGGTCCACTTTGATGCGGCGCCGAGGCCGAACATGAGACCGCTCAGGAACAGCGGGACAAAGGACTTGCCGAGGCCCCTCTCGTATGACTTCACCGAGAAGTAGTCATACATGAAGTACATCATGGCGACGGAGAAGAAGCAGGCGTACGTGTCAATGGTGGCAAGCCTCGTCTGCGCGAGCCTCATGAAATCGAACATCATAAGGAAGGCTGCGACGAATGCCCACTGGCTCTTCTTGAATACCTTCAGCGCGAAAGCGTAGATGAGGGGCACGAGGAGCATGCCGAACAGGACTCCGGAGAACCTCCATCCGAATGAGTTCATACCGAACAGGAGAATACCGAACTCCATGATGACCTTGCCGAGCGGCGGGTGCGTTCTCTCGTAAATTGAAAGTCCGTGAATCTGCTCGTAGGCCGTGCGCGGGTGGTAAATCTCGTCAAAATAAGTCGAGTCGGTGTATGAGCGGTAAGGTCTCAACTCACTCTGCTCGTCAAAAAGATACCCGGGATTTCCGGATGTATCCGTCTCGTTATATTCATAGTAGATCGAAGTTTGGTCGATTTCGACAGGCTGAAGCTTTCCGTCGACCTCCTCGTAGAA
>Ga0310786_10008598_pt1 | contig 13080 bp, 17 predicted proteins | sample AusTroGonzalo_MG_FD_203881 | JGI IMG/M metagenome (GOLD analysis project Ga0310786, IMG submission 203881) | Bovine rumen microbial communities from tropical cattle in Woodstock, Queensland, Australia - Gonzalo_03 (v2) (version 2) | ecosystem: Host-associated > Mammals > Digestive system >... | reverse complement strand
TTTTGATAGGTACCATATTCCCAAACTCCTTCCTGATAATGTCCAGCAAAGCTCTTGCCAGACCGTCAATGTTACTCTTCGTCTTCGTCATCCTTTTTGTCCTCTGCCATCTCGTCCCAGAGCCTCTGCTGATACTCGGCCATCTTGTCTTCGAAGAACTGCTTCTCCGACGGCTTGATGTAAGTGTGGAATTTCACTCCCCGGTAGCACATATAAACCATGTATGTGTTCTCCGTTTCGGTCGCCCAAGTGATGGGTTCGATCTCCGGCATTCTGTCGAGCTTTTCGCACAACTCCCACATATAGGTGTTGTCATACACCAGAACATCGTTGTTTCGGCTGTCTGCAAAGAGCTTTGCCGGGTTGCTCAAAGTGTCCAGTTCGCACAGGAACCGCAGAGTGTTCATGCAGTCAATTACGCAGTCAATTCTTGTCTTAATGTCTCTTTCCATTACTAATTCCTCCTGTTCTTCCTTAAATCATCATTAGCAGAGCCTTGAATACCGCCAGACCGCCAAAAGCAACAACCGATATTCCGACCGCTACCAACATTTCCTTCCAGTTCAGACTGATTTCAGTCTCATCGCCGAGTCTAAATTTCATGAATAAACCTCCCATCTTCCATGTAGTTCGCCAGACACTCACGAATCAGATTACCGACCACCGCCAAGTTCCAAGCCGACCGAACGATCTGGCGAGCCTGCGGATATTTCAGCCCGGAGCCTTGGTTATCTTCCATCAGCTCTCGAACCTGATGTTCAAAGATCGTGACAATGCTCACATCCTCTTCCACGAGTTTTGGTAAGTTTGCTTCCCATGCTTCCATTTGCGCTCCTTCCTGTTTCCGTTTGGAAACAATTACGACAAAAAAATATCTGCCGATAGTCCGTACTTCTCACAAATCGCCTTGATCTGCGGAAAAGTAAAGTTCTGCTTGCCGTTGATTTTCTCGTTCACATTACCGATGTCGATTCCCAGAAGGTCGGCAATTTCGGACTGTTTGATTCCATGCTCGACAAGCCATCCTTTGAATTTCAAACTCTTTCCGTCCATTTTCGCTCCTTTCCGTATGTTGTGTTTGTGTTTCCACTTGGTAACAATACCTTGTATTCAAAATACGCCCTTTGTTTCCAAATGTCAACACATTTTAGATATATTTTACAAATTTGTTTCCAAATGGTACAATAAGCGCACGGAGGGCAAAAAAATGGAATTTAAGGACAGAATCAAGAATTTGAGGACGGAAAAAGGGCTGACGATGCAGGAGCTTGCAGATCAGATGAACACGAAGTACGGCACCAACATTACGAGAGCAACCATCTCCAGATATGAAAGCGGAAGCCGTGAACCTGTTCTGCATATTGCGAAATACTTCTGCTTATTCTTCAACTGCTCGTTCGATTATCTGATCGGGCTTGTGGATAAGAAGGAAGAGAAATTTGGTGTCGATTATGTGGTTGGAGACAACATCCTCATTGAACGACATGGAGACAAAATCAAAGTGAAGGTGAAAAAGAAATGAACCGAGCCGTAATTTACGCCAGGTATTCCGAAGGCCCACGCCAGACTGATCAGAGTATCGAAGGACAAGTTGCCGACTGCACGGCCTATGCCGAGCGGAACGGCCTTGTTGTCGTGGGAATTTACGCAGACCGTCATATCTCCGGCACATCCACAGAAGGTCGGTTTGAGTTCCTGCGGATGGTCGAGGATGCCAAGAAGGGCAAGTTCGATGCCGTCATCGTCTGGAAGGTGGACCGCTTCGGCAGAGACCGCCGAGACATTGCGATATATAAACACCAACTGAAGGCAGCAGGTGTAGCGTTGCATTATGCTGCGGAGTCGGTACCGGATGGACCAGAAGGAATTATTCTGGAGTCTGTATTGGAAGGTTTGGCAGAATACTACTCCGCCGACCTGCGCCAGAAGGTAAACCGAGGAATGCGTGAGTCATTGAAAAAAGGACAATGGCCCGGAAAATGCCCTTATGGTTACACCAAAGACAAACAAAAGAATGTAATCATCGTTCCGGAAGAGGCGAAGATCGTGCAGGAAATCTATCACCTGTGCGCAGACCGTCACAGCATAGCCGAAATCGTTCGTATTTTGGCGAATAAGGGCGTTTTTATGAAGAATGGGTCAATTTATCGTATTTTGTCAAACAGCCATTATATGGGCAAATGGGAGATGCTTGGAATGGAAATTGAAGTGGAACCGATAATCACCGAAGAAGAATGGACTGCTGCCCACCAAAAGCTCAAAGAACCGAAGAAGGGTGGAGCAAAGATGGATTACCTTTTGTCCGGGAAACTGGTCTGCGAGAAATGCGGAGCCGTTCTCACAGGAACACACGGCACATCCAAGAGCGGAAAGAAGTTTGCTTATTACCAATGCAAAAATAAATGTGTAAAACCTCTTCCAAAGGACAAATACGACCGCCTCATTCTGGAAGACACGGTACAATTCGCCCTGACTGACGACATGATCGGACAAATTATCGACCGAATAATGGAAATTCAAGAAGAAGACACGCAGAGTATCGAAATAAAGCGCATACAAGCCCAAATAAGCGACTTAAACAAACGCAAGGACAATTTGCTCGATGCCGTGGAAAACGGCCTTAAAATCGATTCTGTGGCGGATAGAATAAACGACCTCGATTACAAGCTCGATTTACTCAACCGAACTTTATCTGATCTAAAAATAAAAAGACCCACAATTCCGAGGGAGTTCCTCAAAATGTGGTTAGAATCATTCCGTGATGGAGATATAGAAAATGCAGAGTTTCAGGCACAAATCGTTCACACCTTTATCTCTGCAATAGTGGTCGCTGCCGACCATTCAACCGTGGTTTTGAACATAACCGGAGAAAAAGAAGAACCTCCGTGTTCGAATATGTCACGATTCGTGAACCTAACGCAACAACACTCGAACACAGAGGGTTTAAGAATAGCCTTACCCTATGCGCTATTGTGGGTAAAGCCATAAGAAAAAGGGGATTTATGGAAAATGAAAAAACCTCGTGTTTATGTCAGACTGTTAAGACCAGCCTGCCAAGTGCAAGCTCCGACAATTCCGTCCACATCAAGCGCACGGCCGGAACCGTCCTTGTGTGTCTTCTGGAACTTCCTTGTCGCTGCATCGGTCGCAGGTCCGAAGTCGCCGTCAGCATTCGTGCCGACAATGGTCTGCCAAGTCTTCACCGCAGAACCCTTACTTCCTTTTTTAATCATCGGTAATGAACAAGTCACAGTCACCCTCCCTGATGGTGTCGGTGTCGGTGTTGGAGTAGGAGTCGGTGTAGGCTGTGGAGTGACACCGCCAAGCGCAGCGTTCACTCTGTTTGCCAAGTCCTGACCTCTTGAATACATCCAGTCTCCCGGACACGACTTCGTGGCATACCATCTATGCCAGGTCAAAATCATTTCGTTATCTTTTACTTTGTAGGCTTCCGCTTCCTGTGGAGTGGAGAACCAAATCAGCTTATTTCGGTCATATCTCTTGCAAATATCAATGCACATGGCCACGAGCTTTTCATACACCACCGACCGGAACGCATAAGGGCTGACCGCATCAGAAGCACACTCGAAAGTGATCGCCTTGTAATCGTTCTGCGCTCCTGTTCTGCCATTGACCTTCTTGTCACCGCCTGTCGTCCACGGTCTGCGTTCTTCGGGAACATTCAGCAGAACTTCTCCGTCTTTGCCGATGATGTATGTTGCAGAAGCGCATCCGCCGGGCTTGAAATGCTTCATGTTTGCCACGGCAACGGCAGAACATTGACCGACTACACAATGAGGGGTAATTCTTTCAATACGGTTATTGCCCCTCGGACTTGAATTTGTCGTGATCTGAACGATGTCAACTAAACTGCTCTGTGTCATCCTCACCACCTCCATCTCCGAGAACGCCTTCCATCTTGTTCTGGTAACGGATGTTTGAAATTCCGAGCAAAGCACCGAGGAAGGTGTCAATAGCTACAATGGTCGCCTCGATTTCTGCGAGGTACGGAAAGTTCCAGATTTTGCCCACGGTGAACCACAGACAAGCGATGGCCGGAAGAGCCACCATACAAACCCACTTCAAGACATCATATAATTTGTTGTTAAAAATCATACCCTATCCCTCCATTTTTTCTGTTAAAACCGCTATGTTTTCTTCGGCTTTGTACATCCGCTCGACCAAGTTGTTGTGTTTGTCCACTTTTTTCTCCAACTCGGTCAAGCGATATTCAAGCAAAGCTCTCGTGACCTTGTTCTGTGCGAACTGCGTAATGATACAGACTATAAGACTCACGGTTCCGCTTATCAGCGCACCAAGGATAACTGTCCAATCCATTTTCAGCCCTCCTATGCGTTCAACTGTGCCAATACCCAAGCCTTAATATCGGCTGAATAGGTCAGTTTGATACTATCTCCGTCCGTCCACAGAACATTCTGCCCCTTTAATAACTCAATATCCTGCGGAGTAAGGGTGATTTCGGTGGGTGTGGCAAGTTCGTAACAAATTGTCTGCCCACTCATAGCCGTTTTGAAAGTCGTAGGGTCTGTATATCTGCTATCGTGAATATAGAAATTTACCACCGCCAATGGTGTCGCTTGATGTGAATAAATCGAGCCGTCTGGCACTTGCGCTAACGGTCTGCCGTCGTGTATATTTTGAAAGCACGAACAAAGAAATACTGCCGTTCTAACATTTTCATAATATTTATAATTCAACACGGCAGAAAAAGTAAATCTGTTGTTTGAGTCATAAGTGTAAGTCTGCGCTCCCATATCGAGAATTGCGTGAGTCAAAGTCGCCACCCCACTCACGAAATCAACCTTTCCCCCATATACTGTCTGTCCGAAGGTGGAGGTGCAGGTTCTTTTTTGGTAACTCGTATAAGCCGTTGCGCTCTGTCCAAATTCAACCTGCATGGTATCTAAATCGTGGCTTGTATTGGACATTATAATAGCGCAAACACCTGCAAATTTAGCATTACTCGGAGATAAGAAAGTTCCGTTTTCATGATTACTAAAAACAGATATAAAATTCATGTTTTCGTCATACCAACAATGTTTTGGTGTTGAGTTAGAATTACAACCGCTAACCGTAATATATGTATTCGGGCAAATTGGAATGAACGAATGACACCAAGGATTTCCACCTGCGATTTCTCCTTGATTATTCAAATATCCACTTTCTGTATCTGTGTTATCAAATAAGTTTCGGCTTTTGTTTCCATAAACCTCCACTCCCGTCCAACCGCTAATAGGGCAGATGTTGGAGTAGGGAGCGAAGGTATCATCGGTGACAGTGGAAAGACGAATCATAGGGTAGAATTTTACATTACTTGCGGAATAACCACTCGCAATTCTAATTCTCGCATTTGTGAAAGAAGTACCTGCCGTAATTGTAACACCACTTCCCACATCTGCACCTATACCGCCATTATAGTCAACTCTGTATGTGGAATTGCTACCGCCACTCGGGCAACCATTCAATATTACATCTGCGCTAAATGCCGAGAAATTCTCTGCCAATATCAATATTGCCGTTGACGAAGCCGTGTTGTTTGCTGTAATTCCAATCACATTGTCGTCACTATCGGTGTTAATTGTGAAAGTAACTCCATTGACAGTATAGGCATTGCCACTCCAAGTACCACTCGTATTTGCACTCTTAATGCCTGCCAATGTCATTGGCAACTTATTCTTCCCAGCACCACCAACCCAAGGGTTATCATATCCGTGAAGGTCTTGAATAGGGGAGAAGGATACTTCTGCAACACTCGGCACTTCCAAGCCCAGGAACGCATCGAATGACACCGGATTTCCTGTGACGGTATGCTCCCCGAATGCCTGACGGAGGATTTTGTCGGCGTCGTCGGCATTCACATCTTTTGCAACATCGTCAACAGTGATTGTTGCAACACGCTTTGTTGTTTCTGTCGCCGGTAAAACATTTGTCACCGATACCGACGTTCCCTCGTTCAGCACTTCATTGATTGCGCCAACGATTGTTTTGTTTGTGGTCTGCAAATCACTCGTGTAATTATGTGTCTTTGCCACAAAGTTCGAAACCGCACCGAGGGAAATCTTCTTGTTATTTCTTCCGGCAGGCAAATCAAGGTCCACAATGTCCTGTTCGAAGAAGTCGTCATCATTCGGTGTCGCATTGGTCGCCATGTCGTATATTTGAATCTCTGCCATGTTTTATACCTCCGTTAATGTGTAAGTCACCTTCATTGTCTGTGCTGCGGTCTTTGTAACAGGTGAACCAAGGTTGTTGATCGTCGCAAGATATAAAGGATTTTTGAAGCCGTAATCTCTGTACCACATTCTGGAACGAAGCAAGCCGTCCTCAACGCTCGCCAGCCTCGTTGCAACTCCAATTCTCTGTGCAGAAGAACTGTTGTTGTCCAGAGGCATACACTTTAAGGTTTTGCTTACTGCATCGTAAATCTTGACTCCGTCAGAGCTTTGGAATAACAACAAATCGTCCGAAATCTCACCCGGCAACATATCTGCTGCGCTTGATGCCCATTGTCCTGTCCAAGAAGGCAAGGTCTGAACATCCAAAAGCGTACTGCTCGCTGCATCAAAGATATACACCGTATTGGAACCATTATGGTGAACAATGTAATCATGGCAGAAGAATAAGGTTGACATCGAAGCCACCGTGAGTGTAGTTCCGGAGCTGTTCACGAAATAGCACTCTGTCAAACTCTCATCACTCGCATCGAACTCGTAATAATAAAAGTTCGCACCTGCTGCCACGGAGCCTGTCTGCCCGGTAAATCTGAACCTTCCGTTTCCTGCATCGCCCCATACACCGTTCGGTACAATGTCGCCTGCGTTTCCGATCTGCGTTAAGTCGAAGGTCAGGTTCTTTGACAAGCCATTAAACACCGAGCTAATCACGATAGACACCGGAGTTTTTGAAATCGTCAGAATGTTTTCTTCGCAAGACACAAAAGCGTATCTAAAACCGCCATAATAACCGACATTCTTTTCGTATGATAAAGCACCAGTCTGTCCGTAGTTTAAGTTATATCTCTGCCCACTCTGGATGTAATATGCATTCTCGCCATAGCCAATGACTCCACCGGGAAGAGAAGTCAAGCTCACGCAACCTATCGTGCCGTTCGCCTGATTAGTCGCAAAATCGTAAACCTGCTGAATGGCACTTGAACTTGCACTTGATTCTGCGCTGTTGAATGTTCCCTGATAAGGGTTGTCACCCATCGTTACAGAACCACGGTACCCACGGCCTATCATTACATTACCGCCGGGCATGAACTTCTTTCCAACAGTAATGGCATCTCTGAACAATAACAAACCGCCAACAAGCGTTTCGTAGCTAAACGACCACCTGCAATTTGCCTCTCCAAAGTTCTTACAAGCCAACTGCAAGACTTCACTCTGGAAAGTATTCTCATCGTGAAATCTCTCCACCAAGCCAGTCTTCACATTCTTTAACACAATGTCCGTTTCACCGTGTATGGTTTTTATGTCCTTTTCTGCCAATTCAAAATTCCTTGCTCTTTCTAAAAATTTCATGTCGCATCACCCTCCGTGTATCTTATGTCGCCGTTATGAGTTGCTCTTATATCTCCATTATGTGTGCCTCTTGGGAATGAGAATGTTCTTAATTCTACGCTGCAATTATCTCCATGACTTATAAAGCCAATTTCCACAAGATCAAATTCACTTGATACATCCGATAAGCTGATGCCAACCGGAGTAAGGAATCCGATATTAACCGCATCTCCAGAGCCGTGTACTCCGATTTCTGGAATTGTCCAGTCGCTCGCTTCTTCCTCGCAGGTAATTGCTCCGTCCCACTTGCCATCTCCTGCAAGTCCGACGCCCTGTGCGTATAACCAGACGCCGCCTCTGTCGATGTCGATGTCTCCGCCCTGTGCCTTCATGTATACATCAAAGCTCGTTGTGATACCACTATTAAGACCAAGTACATACATCAGGTGCATCACATGATCGCCGTCTATCCAAGTTTCTGTCGGATGAATCTCTGCTGCTGCCGAATTGACAAGATATGTCACGATGCCTTGAGTGGCTGTATCGCTTATTCCTTGCCAAATATCCTCAAGGTGAATAATTCCGTCTTCGTCCACCTGGTACTCGGCAGTCGGTGTAATGGCGGTACTCTTTAAGTCGACTTCAATTTGAATGCAAGCCTTTGTGTCTTGGTTTGAAATCATACGAACTGAAACGAGCTTTTCTGTTTCGCCACTCTCGATGTGAATAACTCCTGTGTTCTTCGTTTCGTAAGAAGCAACCTCGTCTTTTCTTGTGGTGGACATTGCCGTCTGCAGGTCTTTGTCCGTCTTGGACATGGCCTTGCTCGGTGTCGGAATGCTCTTGATCTGACAATGACCGTTCAAGTTCCACGAGTAATACATCACGCAGAACTTGTTCGTTGCACTTCCGTTTCCATTCGGGAAGTTTAGAATGTCGCCCAGATCATAATGGAAGCCGAACGGTATCTCCACACCGCACGGTACATACTCGATGTTCCCAAGCACCGTCAGCAGGTTATTCATAAACACCGTCCTTGATGCCTTCGTGGTCTGGAAGAACGGATTCACGCCAAGATCAAGCGTGTATTCCACATCCGGTTCGTTGAAGTAATACTCTGGGAACTCCGCATCGGCAACACCGACCGAAATCCCTGTGTACTTCACCACTTCGTCTCCGTACTGGGAACCGTTAAAGCGAACTGTCGCCGGAATCGAGTCGTCTGCATCTGTGTGGTAAGCTCTTAATTCAAGTTCGCCACTACGATTCATTGTGCAGAAGCCACCAACCGTTACAGACACCCAGTACAAAACATCTCTCCATGTCTGAATGTCTCCGATCATGCCAATTACCAATGGCATATTGCCATTTGGAAGAAGCTCAACTTCTGCCTGTGTCATTCCAAGCGGAACACCGCACTCTTGACAAGCCAAAGCCAAGAAACTGTATGGAGTACCATAGCTTCCCTGCGTTACGCTCGCATCTTTGTCGAAAAGGCTCATTCTGTCGTAAGCCTTGACCGAATCTCGATTCCCGGAATGTTCTACCGAATTTACGATGTAAACTCCGAGAGGAATGTCGTCTTCTCCGATCGTGACGGTTGGAGTGATTTCCAAACCAACCCATGAGTTTCTCGGAATGGACAACCCCATAAAAGTTGCCGATAACTCTCCAATGTACACTCCGCCATAATTAAAGGTCGAAGTGTCACAGCTTTGGTTCGTCACATTGAACGAGCCTCGGAGAATATTGGAACCATCAAACGATTCGGCCCCGATGGTACCGCTTATCGTAGCGGTCTGTATGTTCTTTTTTGCATCTGCAATATTTGCGTACATAAGAATCCTCTTACATTTCGATTAAGTCGAATTTGAAGTCCCACATTCCTACCTGGTCTTCCAACCATTGAGAACCAGCTACCGGATTTTTTGAGTAATTCTCCATTCTCATCGTGTGGGTTTTATATCCAGAAGTCGTTTCGTCATATAGACTCACCTCAATGGTGCTTCCTCCGAAAGCATATCCTTCAAAGAAAGAAATCCAAGAATCAAACAGTCTGTAAGACAAGGACAGTTTCAACTTTCCAAGTCTTACATACTGAACTACATCTGTGCCGACCTCACTAACTCCGGTGTTCTGCACATTGGAATAGCTTTCTTTCCACAACGAATCCGCAAGTGGAAGTGTCGTATTGTCTAACTTAATTGGATAATCTCTTAATGTTGCCATTATCTACCTCCAGAACGATAATTCGCTGCGTTCAAGGCATCCACCACTACGGTCTGAACGGTGCCGTTTCCAAGCATTACAGGAACCGTAATCTGTCCGAAACCGCTATTTGCCAAAGCGGAAATCAAGGTGTTTGCCAGTCTGTCGTAATCAATAGTGCCAACCTCACGGTCAAGCGGAGTCACCCTTGCCCCTCTCGGAAGGTCAAGAAGTTCGGGTCCGGCCTCACCAACGATGGCCTTACCTGCTGCTTGGATGTCGCCACCTTCTGCAAGTAAAGGTATCGGGTTGATGTTTACTCCGGTTATTCCGGTAAGGTCTGTCAGCCATTGAGGCGGTTTAATCTTGTTTAAGCCTTCAATAAGGGTGTTGATTCCCTTAATGATGAAGTTAATGGCTGTTTTGAAAACATTAGTAATGCCTTCCCAAACGCCCTTGAAGAAATCTCCAAACTTCTTAAACACACCTGTAAGACCGCCTTCGCTGAACCAGTCCACCATATCCTCAACAGCTTGTCCGAGGAACTCGAAGAAGACAGTCAAATAAGGACTCGCCCAACTAAAGAACGACTCTACCAAGCCGAGCAACGGCGGAAGAATCATGTCCAACAACGAAGTCAACGGCTGCAATAGGATGTCCAGAACCTTACAGATCGGTTCAAGAATTGCTCCGAGCAACGAAGTCAACGGTTCAAGCAATGCGCTGATAATACCGAAAATCGGTGTCAGAACATCGGTCAAAAGCTCTAAAATCGGTCCGAGCAGACTGGTTACCAGGTTCAAAATCGGAGTTAAAATCTGCATTACCAAGGTAAGCAACGGTCCGACCAACTGAAGAACTAACTGTAAAATCGGCGACAAGAACTCCATTAACTGACGAATAATCGGTGTCAGCATTTGGATAATCTCGACCGCAACAGGAAGGACTTCCTTGATCACTTCGATTACTACCGGAAGCAGCTCTTTCAGTAAATCCACCACCACAGGTATGATTTCATTCGCTATATCTGACAACGCAGGCAGCAGTTCTTCTATGGCCGTGAATATCTCCGGCAAGAGCTGTTCTGCCAAGTCCATTACAGGTGGCAGGAGTTTGTCGATAAAGTCTGCTGCCAATGGTCCGATACGATCTGCGAGCTTCTGAATTGTCGGCATGAACTCTACGAGCTTTTCTGCCAACTTGCTCATAATCGGCATTACCGCAGAACCAATGGTCGTTTTTAATGAATTAAACGACTTCTCAAGGTCTGCTTTCATATCGCCGTACTCGACACCTGCCTTGACCGCCTCTTCAGACATAACGATTCCGAGGTCTTCAGCTCTCTGCTTCAAACCATCGAAGGACTCGCCAGACTGTTCGATAAGTGGACTTAAGGTATAAGCCACCTTCTCGCCGAATAACTCGGCTGCGGCTGCGGAACGCTCTTCTGCGGTCTCCAATGACATGATCTGGTTAATTGCATCATCGAAGTTAATGTCTGTACCTTCGAGCTTCTTGGCAGCAGCTTCCAAGGTGGCAGTTTCCACACCACATTGACCTGCAGCATAAGCCAGCTTCTGATACTCTTCTGCACCAATGCCCATTCGAATGGATGCTTTGTCGATTTCGTCAGCCATTTCCGCAGTATCGTTCGCCATGCCAACGATGGCAGAACCTGTGGCAACAACAGCCGTCCCGATGGCTGCTCCGACTCCTGCAACAACCTTTCCGGCCTTGCTGAAACCTTCCGCTACATTGCTTGCGTTTTTATCTACTTTTTGTAATGAATCGTTTGCTTTGTCGGTATCAACAAACACCGAGCCAACGAGTTTGAAAATCTCAAGTGCCATGCTTTTCTTCCTTTGCCCTTGCTTCTGCGTGTTTTCTGTCGATTTCCGCCATGATGACATCGGCAGGTCGCATATCTACATTCTTACCGTTTATCATGTCGTAATACTGTTCGAAGGACATATAATTGTTGGTAACCATCATCAGAGGAATCATTGCGCACCACTCCTGGTGCTTCTTCTCTTTGAGTTCACTATCCAATGCCAGAATTACCAACCTTGCAAATTGCTCCACGGATAGCCACTTCATGCAGTCAAGCGTGTGGTATCTCCGCAACACCAAGTCCATGAGCTTTATTTCGTCAACTTGGCAACCGATGCGAAAAAACTCTTCCACTTCTCCACATCTGCAACCTTCAAGGCGGATTCGATAAACTCCACCGCATCCATGTGGCGGATGTCGTCAACCGGAACTTCCATAATTCCGGAGAAGAACTCGTACAAAGCCTCTTCTGCCTTCTTCTTGCTTGCACCGGAAATGAGGGTAAACATCAGATCGTAACCAAACGATTCTGCTGTCAAATCCGTCATTTTGTCCTTCGACATAATCAAAGTCTTCAGTTCGTCTTTAATGCCGACCTCATCAATAAGTCGTACAAATGCAAAAATGTCCTGTGTCTCCAAGTTTCTCATTCTGTTTTCCTCCTAAAGAAAATAAAAAAGCGCACATAGGCAGGTTTTCCCACCTATGCACGCTCTCTTTTAGTTGTCTTATGCAGATACCTCAACGGACGAATAAAGACTCGTCATCTTGGTAAGCATTGTTAATACATTCAGGGTTAAAGTCGGAACGGAAGACTCCATTACAACTCTGCCCTTAACTGTGCCTCTGTCACCGTCTGCATTGATGTCTCTGTACTCTCTGGTGACGGTAAACTGTCCACCGCCTCTGGTAAGAGCTACGAGGGTATCATCAACATAGAACTTGCCTGCTCCGAGGATAATCTCACTTGCTCCAGAAGTCAGGGTGCCGTCAATTTCAATAGTGAACGGCTCGATGGTGGAGTTCGCTGCGTAATCCGTGTTGTCGTAGCAAGCAGTAAAGGTAACGGCAGGAACGACATCGTTCTTTTCTGCAAAGGTCCAGTCAATGTTTCCTTTGTTAATTGCATTCGGAAGCGTAATCGTGACTGCATTTCCACCCTTGGTTAAACCAACCCATTTCACGGAACGGAAATCGGCAGACGAAACGGCTCCTGTGCCAATAAGCGTTGTAATTGCCATTGTCACTTACCTACCTTTCGTAATTTTGAATTTGAAACCGCACCAGTCGGTGCTTGATGTACTTGTCCGGGTCCAGTATGTTCTTACGGTCTATCAGATAGAATGTCGGCAGAACATTGTCTTGAGGAAGGTTTTCTGCTTGGAGTAAGTTTTCCACAGAGTCAGCCAGATCATCGACAACTGTCGTGTCTTCCGTCTTGTCCCACAGGTCAACATCAAGCACATAATCTTGCCGGGATAAATCTCCAAGCTCGATTCGCTCAAAGCTGAACACGATG